>ERZ791858.116-NODE-116-length-93616-cov-10.094345_pt1 | contig 93616 bp, 80 predicted proteins | sample MGYA00510284_ERZ791858 | MGnify/ENA primary metagenome ERZ791858 (study PRJEB30046, sample SAMN00792077) | human gut metagenome | study: EMG produced TPA metagenomics assembly of the A metagenome-wide association study of gut microbiota in type 2... | reverse complement strand
CATCTGATGGATGCGGAATTTTTTTGTGTCTGCGGCGGATGGATACCAGATACGGGGGCATCTGCTTTTGAATTTGCGGCCCTTTGGGCGGCCGGGACGGGCTTGCCTGCGGCGAGCCCCTACATCGTTGGGGTCATTGATTTCAACGGAAACCCCAGGAACGGGAGTGTCGATGGATCCGTTCCTGGGACCACTGGCTCTATAGCCCGACACCAACGTGGTAGAGGCGTGCCGGAGGCCCGCCCTTCCCGGCCTGGGGTTTTTCATTCAAAATCAATTTTCCAAAATTGATTTCCACCGGCCGTTGATCGTTGACCGCTGATCAACAGAGGGTCTGCTGCATCCGCAGCAGACCCTCTTTTACGTCCGTTATGCACTTTCTTACAGGAACAGTCCGGCTCCCGGCCCTACAGGCAGGCCCAGGAGAATCCAGACGCTCATGAGCAGGCTCCAGGTGATCAGGAAGGTGATGGAATAGGGGAGCATCATGGAGATCAGGGTTCCCAGTCCGGCGTCTTCCTTGTACTTCTGCATGAACACCACAATCATGGCGAAATAGCTCATGAGAGGGGTGATGATGTTGGTGGAGGAGTCCCCGATCCGGTAGGCTACCTGGGTAAGAGCAGGGGACAGGCCCAGCCGGTACATCATGGGTACGAAGATGGGTGCCATAATGGCCCATTTGGCAGAAGCGGATCCCATGAACAGGTTCAGGAAGGCGGACAGGAAGATAAACAGGATAATGAGAGGCAGACCGGTAAGGCCGGCGGCTTCCAGGGCATCGGCTCCTTTGAAGGAAACGATAAGCCCCAGGTTGGTCTTGCCGAAGTAGGCGATGAACTGGGAAGCGAAGAAGGCCAGGACCATGTATCCGCTGAGAGATTTCATGGCGGCGGTCATGGCGGCCACCAGGTCATGGGAAGTGTTGATCTTTCCCACAATCTTTCCGTACACCAGGCCCGGAATCAGGAACAGAAGCAGGATGGCGGGAATCAGGCCGTTGTGCATGAAGGCTTTCAGGGTGTACTCCCCGGTGGCTTTTTCCAGGGTGCGGAATACGGCGTTTTCCGGGAACATGAGCACCGCCATCAGGGCCACATAAACCAGCAGTGCCAGGGTGGCCCAGTTCAGGGCTTTGTTTTCCAGAGGGGTGATGGGCTGGTTGTCCGATTTGTAGATTCCAGTGTAAGTGCCCAGGTTCTTTTCCACGATTTTATCGGTGACAAAGGTGCCTACAATGGTCAGCAGCACCGTGGAGGCGGCCAGGAAGTACCAGTTGCAGGTGGGATCCAGGACCATGTCAATGCCGGCGGCGATCAGAGCCTGGTTGGTGATTCCGGTGAGCAGGGGATCGGTGGTGCCGATCAGCAGGTTGGCGGAGAAGCCTCCGGATACCCCGGCGAAGGCGGCGGCCATGCCGGCCAGGGGATGGCGGCCAGCCATGGCGAAGATCATGGCTCCGATGGGGACTACAATTACGTACCCGGCATCAGAGGCGATGTTGGACATAACCCCGGCGAACACCACAATGGGGGTGAGAAATTTGGGGTTGGCATTCATCAGCAGTTTTTTCAGGGAGGTGTTGAACAGGCCGGACCATTCAGCTACCCCTACCCCCAGCATGGCCACCAGAACGGTGCCCAGAGGAGCGAATCCGGTGTAGTTTTTGGTGGCGGTGTCGAACATGTACCGGAGCCCTTCCGCGTTCAGCAGAGAGACGGCTTTTTTGGTGACTTCCGCCTTGGCCCTGGCGTCAAAATAGGTGACGGTCAGGCCCTGGGATGCGGCAAAATGGGAAATGACGACGACAATCAGGGCGAGAATGAAGAAAAGGATCGCAGGGTGGGGCAGTTTGTTGCCGATGATTTCCACCCCTCTCAGGAAACCTCCGATTTCCTGGGGATTTTTCTTCTGGGTTGCGTTGGACATGGATGGTGCCTCCTTTTGAGTGAAATAAAACGGTGCAGGTTGGGTACGGTCAAAAAGCATAACGGACTGAATACTATGACTATTTTAACAAAAAGCAAATAAAAAAGAAAGGTAAAAAGACGAAAATGTCTGTAAATAATGGACAGTGGTACAGAACCATCGGGAAATGGAACAGAAAACCGATTTCTGTTATTTTTCACAATGGTTTGTGCTATAATCAATAGAAAAGCATGCAGAACCCCTGCGGAAAGGATGAAAATATCATGGATGACAAAAATCCGGACAAGCAGTCGAAGAGAGTCAGACTGTATTACATCGCAGCCATTTTGCTGATCCTGATTATCAATACGGTCATCAGTCCCATGTTCTTTCAGCCGAAAGTCCATGAGGTCAGCTATACCAATTTCCTGAACATGGTGGATGAGGGAAAAGCCACCAAGGTGGAAATCACCAAGGATCGGATTGCCCTTTTGTGCAATCAGGATGGAAAGGAACAGATTTACGTAACGGGACGGGTGGACGACCCGGAACTGGTCAGCCGTCTGGTAAAGGCCAAGGTGGAATTCTCTCAGGTAATCCCCAAACAGGAATCTCCCATTATGTCCTTCTTCAACAACTGGATCCTGCCTTTCCTGCTGTTTATGGTAATCGGCCAGCTGATCATGCGGTACCTGGGGCCTAAATTGGGCGGGGGCAACATGATGAGTTTCGGCAAAAGCAATGCCAAGGTGTACATTGCCGCCCAGACCGGCAAGACCTTCAAGGATGTGGCCGGTCAGGATGAAGCCAAGGAAGCCCTCCAGGAAATCGTCAATTACCTGCACAACCCTTCCAAATACAAAGCCATCGGGGCTGTGATGCCCAAAGGGGTGCTGCTGGTGGGGCCTCCCGGCACCGGGAAAACCCTGCTGGCCAAGGCTGTAGCCGGGGAAGCCAAGGTGCCCTTCTTTTCCATCTCCGGTTCTGAGTTCATCGAAATGTTCGTGGGGATGGGGGCTGCCCGGGTCCGGGATCTGTTCAAACAGGCCCAGGAAAAGGCGCCCTGTATTGTGTTCATCGATGAAATCGACGCCATCGGCAAAAAACGGGACAACGGATCCTTCGGCAGCAACGACGAACGGGAACAGACCCTGAACCAGCTGCTGTCTGAAATGGACGGATTCGACGGCAGCAAAGGGGTCATCATCCTGGCGGCCACCAACCGGCCGGAAGTGCTGGATAAGGCACTGCTCCGTCCGGGCCGGTTCGACCGGCGGGTGCCGGTGGAACTGCCGGATCTCCAGGGACGGGAAGCCATCCTGAAGGTCCATTCCCATGATGTGAAGATGGATCCCCAGGTGGACTTCCATACCATCGCCCTGGCTACCAGCGGTGCCTCCGGGGCGGAACTGGCCAATATCGTCAACGAAGCTGCCCTCCGGGCGGTACGGATGGGCCGTTCGGAAGTGATCCAGGAAGACTTGGAGGAGAGCGTGGAAGTGGTCATTGCCGGGGCCCAGAGAAAGGGTGCGGTGATTTCTCCGGAAGAGAAGAAGGTCATTGCCTACCACGAAATCGGCCATGCCCTGGTGGCGGCCAGCCAGAAGGATTCGGCACCGGTCCACAAGATTACCATTATCCCCCGGACCTCCGGGGCCCTGGGGTACACCATGCAGGTGGATACCCAGGAAAAGGTGCTCATGAGCCGGGAAGAACTGTACAACAAGATCGTGACCTTGACCGGGGGACGGTCTGCGGAAGAAGTGGTGTTCAACCTGGTAACCAGCGGTGCCTCAAACGACATTGAACAGGCCACCAAGCTGGCCCGGGCCATGATTACCCGGTTCGGTATGACCGATGAATTCGACATGGTGGCTCTGGAAACAGTGAACAATGCTTACCTGGGCGGGGATACCTCCCTGGCCTGTGCTCCGGAAACGGCCGCCCGGATCGACGAGGCGGTGTTCGCCGTGGTGAAGAAGGCGCACAAAGAGGCCCGGGAGATCCTGGAAGCCCATCGGGAAAAAATGGACGAACTGGCTCAGTACCTGCTGAAGAAAGAAACCATCACCGGAGACGAATTCATGGCCATCCTCCACGGTACCATGAAACAGGAAGAACCGGAGACGGTGGAAGCATCCGTCGTTCCAGAAACGACCGATGCTCCTCAAGCCTGACGGCGGACAAAAGAGGCTGCTGCACAAAACGTGCAACAGCCTCTTTTCTATGTTATAATGAGTTCTCTGCATCATGCTACAACTTTGAGAAACAGGATGAGAAAAATGGAAACACGCACGAAACCCTGGAAACAGGGAAAAAGCATTTTTGACTATATCAAAAGCAATTTGGATGAGGACGGGTTCTTTACCCGGGAGAATCTGGAGGACCGGGCGGTGGTGGCCGGGGACAGCGATGTGCTGCTGGAACCTGGTGCTGCCGACGCCTATCTGGCCAGCAACAGCCAGGCGGAAGAGGCGGCCAATCCGGTAGGGGACCAGATTTACCAGGTGCTTCGGGCCTATGCGGAAGATCCCACCCCGGAAAATGCCACCATGCTGTACATGGGGATTTCTTCCACCCCCTGCATCCTTTACTACGAATCCCTGGTGGATGCCCTCAGTGAGGACCGGATTCCCCAGCCTTTGTGGGAACTGGCCCGGGAATGGCTGTATGAAGCCTCCAGCCGGGAAACGGTGAAGCTGGCCATTGTGATCTGCGGTCTGTACATGCTCAACGAGCAGGATCTGACTGTGAACTGGCAGCTGAAACAGGATCTGATGATTCTGTCCCGGTGTGAGGAATTCACCAGCTTTGTGATCTACGCGCTGGAACTGAGCCACCAGCTGGAGCAGAAGGATTTGTGGGACATGCTCCAGCACACTTCCGGCTGGGGTAAGCTGTGCGCTATGCAGGCCTATGATTTCGCTGCTCCGGAAGACCAGGCCTGGCTGGTGGTCCACGGCTGCGATCTGACCATCGATTATCCGGCCGTGTCCCTGATGATCTTTTCCCGGGTGAATATCCCGGCTCTTCTGTCGGAACCCCATCTGGAGCATCCCCAGTTCCAGGGGATCAGCCATATCCTGCTGAACTACCTGGCCTTCCTGCTGGGATTCCAGCAGCTGGAGGCACCGGAAGATGACAAGATGCCGGTGATCGACCTGTTTTCGGTAATGGAGAAGTTCCTGAAGCATGCCCAGGAATACCATACCGACCTGATGGACGGAGCGGCTCTCATCAATATGGCGGAAGGGCTCCGGACCATGGTGGAGGATGAATGCTGGGATTACCTGACCATGAACCAGTGCCATATCCTGATCAGCGAGCTGGAAACCCTGGTGTTTTCCCAGGACTGGCTGCCCCAAATCAGGGCCAATCTGCTGGAACCGGACGGCCGGGTGAACCTGATCGTGGTCCATATGGCCTATGCCCTGGATCTGGACATCCACCGGGAATTGTGGAACCTGCTGAAGAAGGATCCCCGGCGGACGGAGCTGTACCCGTTCCTGCTGGATACCCAGGATAAACGGCGGTTCAACCGGGTGATGAAGTTCGCCCGGGAACATGCAGACGAGTATCTCCAGGAGGAATACGTGATGGAGCCCCTGCTCCAGGCTCTGGAGGAACATCCCGGGGAAGGGGAGGACCTGCTGGAAAAGGCCCTGACCTCCATTTATGATTCCTGCCGGGGCACGGCCCTGGGGGTACTGGACAGCTGGCCGGACAAGAACTGGTCACCCCGGATGCGGCTGGCCCTGCTGAGAGCCAGGGACATGAGCCAGCATCCCCTGCTGAAGCTGCGGGTGGATGTACTGCTGAAAAAAAGGACCATGGATTTCGCCAGTTTCCTGGACGTAATCCATGAGCATCAGAAATAGGGGGACTGCTTTGCAGTCCCCCTATTTCTGTCAAAGGGGCTGTTGCTCTTGCAACAGCCCTTTTTTTTATCCTATTTCCTTCACAACCACCGTCAGCGAACATCCCAGGTTCTTCCGGAACCACTTGGTCATGGTCTGGAGCTGTTGGAGCTCTACGGAGGGGGCCCGGGTGGCGGTGATGGTGAGCACAGCGCCTCCGTTCAGGATGGCAGGTTCGATGGTTTCAATGGCCCCGGTCTGGGTGTAATCCAGACATTCCGCCAGGGCCAGGAGCAGAGCGGCGTTGCTCAGCCGTTTCATGTCGATTTCCGGGATCAGCTTCCGGTAAGGCCGGTTCCGGAGATAGCCCCGGTTCACCCCGTGGTGCCAGGCGGCCAGGATGGCGGTGTACACCACATCCAGATGGTTCAGCCCGAACAGTTTGCCGTTTTCGATCAGGTAGCCGCTGTGCCGGGTGTGGTTGTAGTAGTTGATGGTGATGCCAATGTCATGAAGCAGAGCGGCGGTTTCCAGCAAAGGTTCCCACCGGGCCGGCTCCAGCTTGTGGAGGGACTGCCAGCCCTGGAACAGCTGGAGGGCGTATTTGGCCACCAGCCGGCAGTGGTCTTCGTCCGGGGAATAGAGATGGATCATGTTTTCCCGGGCGGTTTCCAGGATGTTGGGGGTGATGAGAGGCAGTTCCGTGTGTTCGTGGAGGTACTGGGAAAACAGCCCTTCCCGGAGCCCGCAGCCGGAAACAATCAGCTTCCGGGCCTTGCTCCGGTCCGCCAGGGCCTTGATGATGGAGGAGCCGGCAATGATCACATCCGCCCGGTCATTGGACAGGCCAGGAATCCGCCGCCGGGTGGCCAGGGTAGTGCCCGGCAGGGTCTTGTACCATTCTTTGAAGTCCTGGATGGTGAACTGGTAATTGTGGAGTTTGGAGGTGAAGTATTTGGCCCGTTTTTGTTCGATCTTCCCTACGGAACGGGCGGTGCCCCCCACACCTACCAGAGGCAGGCCGCAGCCGGCAATCCAGGGAGCCTTCTGCATCTGGTCGTTGATGGCCCGGCGCATTTTGTTCAGGGCGGCCGGATCCACCGTGTTGTTCAGCTTGAAGGTCTTGGTCAGGTTCACGCAGCCGATGGGCAGGCTGACACTGTCCACCAGCTTCCGGTCCCGGACCAGGATCACTTCCGTGGAAGCACCTCCCAGGTCGAAGATCACCGCATCTTTTACGTCGATGGTGTTGATTACGCCCAGATAGCTGAGATAGGCTTCGGTTTTCCCGGAGATGATCTCCAGGTTGATCCCGGAAGCCTGGGAAGCAGCCTTGGCCAGCCGGGCCCCGTTGGGAGCGTTCCGGATGGCGGCGGTGGCCACGGCGATGATTTCGTCTGCGTGGAAGATCCGGCACATGGAGGCGAAATTCTTCAGACAGTTGGTGGTGGCAGTGAAGGCTTCTTCCGTCAGATACCCTTTCCGGTCCGTTTTCAGGGCCAGCCGCAGCGGGTCCTTCTGGTTGTACACCAGGTTGCAGGCGTTGGAAGCATGGATCTCCATGATCACCAGACGGGCCGAGTTGGACCCCACGTCGATAATGGCAATGCGTTTCATAAAATCCCCCGATCCACACGTGTATATAAAAAAACTATACTCCGCGAACACTGTTTTTTTCTTATAATAGAAGTGTTAAACTAAAAATAGTATAACACGATTGATACACAGAGGGTAGGACAAACCGGGTTATACCCAAAGCAAGGAGGAACTTATGGCTAAGAAAAAGTTGCGGTCAGCAGCGGTGATCCATCTGGGGTCAGAGAACATCACCATGCAGCTGATCGAATATACTGGTCTGGATGACATCCGGATCATTACAGAGCTGCGCAGCAAGGTCCGTTTGGGGGAAGAAACCTTCCAGACCCGGAAGATCTCCTTCGGGACCATGCTGCAGATCGTGGAGATCCTGAAAGGGTACCGGCAGGTGATGCGGGAGTACGGGGTGAAATCCTATATCCTCCAGGCCACCACCGCTGTCCGGGAAGCGGAGAACCAGCAGTATTTCCTGGACCAGGTGCTGGTGAAGACCGGCTTCCAGATCGAAGTGGTGAACATGTCCCGGGAAATCTACACCAAGATGGCGTCCCTGCTGCGGACCATGGAGACCCATGGGAAAATGCCCCTGCCCCGGGAAGGGGTGCTGCTGGCGGACATTTCCTCCGGCGGTCTGGGTCTTACCTATGTGAAAGACCGGGAAGTGAAGTTCCAGCAGAACCTCCATGTAGGGCTGGTCCGGCTGAAGGAACAGTTTACCCGGAATGAACGGTCCAGCATCCATTTTGAACAGGCCCTGAAGGAATATCTCCAGGACCGGATCGGCGTGGTGGCGGAAGAACTGGAAAACGAGACCATCAGCATGCTGGTGCTCACTGGTACGGAAAGCCAGGTGCTCCTGGACCTGTTCGGGAAGAAACGGACCCGGAAGGAAAATGTTTCCTTTACGGCGGATGAAGTGAAAGCCTTCTACCACCGGATACACCATCTGAAAGAAAGCCAGCTGGAGAAGCTGTTCAGCCTGACCCCGGAAGAAACGGAAGTGGCCCTGCCAGCCATTACCCTGTGCCAGCTGCTGATGGAAATGTCCCGGGCCCAGCAGATCCTTATGCCGGTGGACCGGTTCGTGGACGGGATGAAGATCCTCTACATTGCCCGGCAGCTGGATCAGCAGTTCCTGGAAGAAATGCTGGACATCCAGATGAGCCTGGTCCGGAACATCGGGAACCGGTTCCACTACGACGCTCCCCATGCGGCCTGGGTGGAAAACATGTGCTGCGTGCTCTTTGACGCCCTGGCGCCGTCCCAGGGCCTGGACCAGGAGGACAAGATTCTCCTCCGGGCGGCGGCCTACCTGCACAATATCGGGAAATACGCCTCCATGCGGACCTATGACCGGTACAACTACTATCTGATCGACAGCGCGGACCTGTTGGGCTTCAGCGTGGAACAGTGCCACACCATTGCTCAGATTTCCTACCTGTACACCCTGGACCGGCCGGAACTGGAGGGCAGCGAACCCAAGGACTTCGGCAGCGGGATCCCGCCCCTGGTGGCCAAGCTGGCCGGCATCCTCCGGCTGGCGGATTCCCTGGACATCAGCGGTCGGCAGAAGATCCGGGACTGCAAAGTGGTGATCCGGGGAAACGAACTGCGGGTCCGGGCCAAGAGCCGGGAAAACCTGTCCCTGGAGGAATGGACTTTCAGTAAACGGGGGAGTTTCTTTGAGGAAGTCTTCGGCCTGCGGCCGGTTTTGGAGAAAGCAGAGGAAAAATGATGAAAATCGATCTGAACAAACCTGAGTATTACGTGAACCGGGAACTGAGCTGGCTGAAGTTCAACCTGCGGGTGCTGCGGGAAGCGGGGGTGCGGAACCTGCCCCTTTTGGAACGGCTTCGGTTCGTGGCCATTTCCGCCTCCAACCTGGACGAATTCTTCATGGTCCGGGTGGCCGGCCTGATCGAACAGAAAGCCGCCGGGATGGACCATGTGGATGCTGCCGGGATGAATGTGGAGGACCAGCTCCGGAACATTGCTCTTTCCGCCCACAACCAGATGAAGCTGAAGTACCGGTATTTCTTCGCTCTGATCAATGAGCTGGAGAAATATGCCATCCGGTTCTTCCGGGTGAAGGAGGTCACTGAAGACCAGCGCCGGGAACTGGAAAACTACTACCAGGAAATGGTCTTCCCGGTGCTGACTCCCATGGCGGTGGATGCGGCCCGGCCCTTTCCCTTCCTGGCCAACAAATCCCTGAATATCGCGGTGGAACTCCGGGACCAGAAGGGGGAACAGAAAATCGCTTTCGTCCAGGTGCCTTCCGTGCTGCCCCGGTTCATTTCCCTGGTGGGGAAGGAAGGGGAACGGGCCTATGTGTTCCTGGAAGACCTGATCATGGAACACTGCCAGGATCTGTTCAAGGGGCTCACCATTGTGGACATGGTGCCCTTCCGGATCACCCGGGACAGCGACCTGGAAGTGGAGGAAGACGCCACCCAGGACCTGATGAAGGAAATCGAACGGTCCCTGCGGAAACGGAAACGGGGGGCTGCGGTGCGGCTGGAAATCAACGCCACCGACGACAAGTACCTGAAGGATTTCCTGGTAAAGAACCTGGATCTGGAACCCCGGGATGTGTATGAGATCCAGGGACCTCTGGACCTGACCTTCCTGAACAGGTTCATCGACCAGCCGGGGATGGACCAGTGGAAATTCACTCCCTACACCGGGCAGCAGCCGGAAGAGCTGCCGGATTATGACGACCTGTTCGGAAAGATCCGGGAACATGACATCCTGCTCCACCACCCCTATGAAAGCTTCGATCCCATCGTAAAGCTGGTGGCCCAGGCGGCGGACGATCCCCAGGTGCTGGCCATCAAACAGACCCTGTACCGGGTCAGCGGCAATTCTCCTCTGGTGGCGGCTCTGGCCCGGGCGGCGGAAAACGGCAAGCAGGTCACTGCCCTGGTGGAACTGAAGGCCCGGTTCGACGAAGAGAACAACATCGTCTGGGCCCGGCGGCTGGAAAAAGCCGGCTGCCACGTGATCTACGGGCTCATGGGCCTGAAGACCCATTCCAAGATCATCCTGATCGTCCGGAAGGAAGAGGACGGGATCAAACGGTATGTGCACCTGGGCACCGGGAACTACAACGACAAGACCGCCAAACTCTATACGGACCTGGGGCTGCTGACCGCCAACGACCAGTACGGCCAGGATGCTTCCGCCTTCTTCAACGTGCTCAGCGGTTATTCGGAACCGCCGGTGTTCAACAAGCTGGTGATGGCGCCCATCGGGCTCCGGGAAAAGATCTATGAACTGGTGGACCGGGAAATCGCCCATGTGAAGGCGGGAGGCACCGGGTACATTGCCGCCAAGATGAATTCCCTGATCGACCAGCCGGTGATCCGGAAGTTCTACGAAGCCTCCCAGGCCGGGGTGAAAATCGACTTGATCGTCCGAGGAATCTGCGGTCTGCGGCCGGGGATCAAGGGCGTCAGCGAGAACATCACCGTCCGGTCCATTATCGGCCGGTTCCTGGAACACAGCCGGGTGTACTATTTTGCCAACAACGGCAGCGAGGAACTGTACCTGTCCAGTGCGGACATGATGCCCCGGAACCTGAACGACCGGGTGGAACTGCTGTTCCCGGTGGAACGGAAGGCTCACATCGACCGGGTGAAGGAATTCCTGGATCTGTGCCTGAAGGACAATGTGGGGGCCCATGTGATGCTGGCCAACGGTACCTGGCGCCGGGCCTATCCTCACGGCCGGAAGCGGATCAGCGTCCAAGCGGCCATGATGAATCGGGCCAAATCCCATGCCCCGAAAAAATCCATGCCCATGGAACAGCGGCTGAAGCCCATGGTCCGCAAGGAAGAATGACGGAGAGCCCTCTTTTGTGATATAATGACTTATCATAAAGAGAGGTGCGGTGCGAGAAATGGCAGTGCAAAGTGTTACCTTAAACTATAATGGACATTACGGATATTTGGATTACAACGAAGAAACCCATGAGATGACAGTCTTTATCCCAGATGAGGAAGCAGCAGCCCAGAAAGTGCGGGATTTTCTCCAGGGCCCCCGGAAACTCCAGGTCCCTACGGATGAATGCACCTACCATTTCGGAGAAGTGACCGTGGATCCCAGCCGCAGCTGGCAGGACTGCCAGCAGGCCCTGACCCGTCTGTGGGTGAATACCGGAGTGCTGGTGGAATGGAGCATGCCGCCCCGGATGACCAACGATCTGTAAGTTATACACAGAGTTATCCACTTATGAACATCTGTACTGTGGATAATGTGGATAACCTTGTCCTGACAGGGGGAAAACCGGGAAAAAACGGCCATCCAGCCTGTGGATAAATGGAAAATGCAGAAAAGAACGGGGAGGGTGCCAAGGTGGCAAAACGGTATTATGAACTGGAAGTGGCAGGGGTGAAACGGTCCCTGCCGGTAATCAATATTTCGGATTCCCTGGCCATTGCCGGGTTCGTGATCCTGGGGGATACGGAAATCGTGGAAAAGACCGCAGCGGAACTGGCCAAAAAGGTTCCGGCGGATACGGATATCCTGATGGCGGCGGAAACCAAGGGAATCCCCCTGGTCCAGGCCATGGCCCGGATCCTGGGGATGCCCCGGTACATTGTGGCCCGGAAATCCATCAAGGCCTATATGGAACATCCTCTGGTGGTGGAGGACGAATCCATCACCACTCAGGGCAAGCAGATGCTCTGCCTCCAGGATGAGGACATTGAACGGGTCCGGGGCCACAAGGTGACGCTGGTGGACGACGTGATCAGCACCGGAGGCTCCATGAAGGCTCTGGAAGAACTGGTGGCCAAAGCCGGGGGCACCCTGAACGGAAAAATGGCCATCCTGGCCGAAGGAGATTCCATCGGCCGGAAGGACATTACCGTACTGGCCAATCTGCCGCTGTTTAAGGCGGAATAAAGTTGGTCTGTCAATGGTCAATGGTCAAATGTCAATGGCCAAAGGAAAGAACCCGCCTGAGTGGACGGGTTCTTTTATTATGTAAAATCCATATTGTGTCTGATATAGCAGCAATTATATTTTTAAATGTTAATTAAAAATTTGCTTGCAAATTTTGTCATTGGGCCATTGACCATTGACAATTGACCACGATGGGGGCCTTCATTCAGGTGAAGGCCCCCATCTGCACCATCACCATATACCACAGCGTTCCCCCTGCCATGGACAGCAGGAACTGGCGCTTCCACAGGTGGAGGAGCACCACTATGGCGATGCCGGTCAGTTCCGGGAGACCGTGGGTGCCGGTGGTGAAGGACACATCCTTGAGACAGTAGATCACCAGCAGGCCGAACACCGCTGAAGGCAGCACTGTGCCCAGGTAGCGGACCCGGGCCGGGGTGGGTTTCCCTGCCGGGAACAGAAGGAAGGGCAGGAAACGGGTGAGCTGGGTGCTGATCACGGCCAGCACCAGGATGGCAAGATGCTGGAGAAAACTCATGGCCGGGCTCCTTTCTTCTCCAGGTTCTTCTGGAGCAGCAGCAAAAGGGACAGGATGGCGCCCAGGGCCGGCAGGATAAAGTGCTTGGGACCGGCCAGGTTCAGCATCACCAGGGAGATCCCCAGTCCCAACAGGGAGCTTACATGGCTTTTTTCCTTCAGCCACTGTTCCAGGAAAATCACCACGAACATGGCGGTGAGCACAAAGCCCAGACCCTGGGTGTTGAACCGGATGCAGCCTCCGAACAGGCCTCCCAGGGTGGCTCCCAGGAACCAGTACATGTGGTTCAGGAAGGTGATGAAGAACATGAACCAGCCCCGGTCCACGTTTTCCGGGATCCGGGCGGTGTAGTTGATGGAAAAGGTCTCATCACAGAGGCCGAAGATCAGGTACAGCTTTTTCCAGCCGGTGCCTTTGTACCGGTCCAGCATGGTGATCCCGTAGAAAAGATGCCGGGCATTGATCATCAGGCTTACCAGAAAGACCTGGGCCGGATCGAAGACTCCCACCATCATGTTCACCAGGACAAATTCCACGGAACCGGAAAAAATCAGGAGGCTCATGAACATGGGGTACCAGAAGGGAAAACCGGCGGCATGCATGTAGACACCGTAGGTGAGTCCCAGGAACAGGAACCCGGCAAAGATGGGCAGGGTGTGGGGAAAGGCGCAGCGCAGGGCCTGGATCCGCCGGTCACGGGACAGCTGGGGAACCGGGACGGCATAGGGCTGGGAGAAGGGAACAGTACTTTGCTTCACGGATATAACCTCCAATTCGTATCATTTGCAACACAAGCATACCATTAAAAATCCGTACAATCAATGACTAAATTGTATGGATTACAAAATTTTTTGACAGGGAATCTTCACGGCATACCGGAGAATTTTTTCGATTGCTCTTTAAATAGGAAACAAATCCTGAAAATCCCCTTGCTGCTCCATACAATATTTCATATAATTGTATGGAATACAATTACAGGAGGTTCCTATGGCCATCAACGGATTCTACAACTACCCTCTGTCCTGGAAACCGGACCGGGCCAAGCTTACCCGGCCGGTATACCTGTCCCTGGCCCGGCATCTGAAGGAGGACATTGTCTCCGGCTGTCTGGCTCCCGGCACCCGGCTGCCGCCCCAGCGGGAACTGGCCCGGTTCCTGGGAATCAATTTCACCACCGTCACCCGGGCCTACAAGCTGTGCGAGCTGAAGGGGCTGCTCCAGGCGGTGACCGGCAGCGGTACCTTTGTAGCCTCCAGCGCCGCCCGGTCCGTGACCATTTCCACAGAACGTCCCCGGTCCGCCCTTATCGATCTGGGGTTCGAGAACCCCTTTCAGGTGTTCACGGACCAGATCCGGGAGATCACCCGGGACATTGCCGGCCGGAAACAGTTCCCCCAGCTGCTGGATTATGCCTCTCCCACCGGCATGGTCCACCAGAAGGCGGCCGGGGTCAACTGGCTGAAGAACATCGGGGTGGAAACGGATCCGGACCATCTGATGCTGGTGTCCGGCACCCAGAACGGCCTGGCCATGAGCCTGCTGGCTCTGTTCGACCCGGGAGACCGGATCGGGGTGGATACCTACACCTATGCCAATTTCATCGAACTGGCCCGGCTCCATCATCTCCAGCTGGTGGCCATCGGTAGCGATGAGGAAGGGATGCGGGCGGATCTGTTGGAGCGGCAGCACCGGCTCAATGCCCTGAAGGGAGTCTTCCTGATGCCCAGCTGCTGCAACCCCACCACCCGGATGATCTCGGAGCGGCGGAAACAGGCACTGGCCCAGGTGATCCGCCGGGAACAGCTGATCCTCCTGGAAGACGACATCCATGCCTTCTTCACCGCCGGCACCGTGGCCGATTATGCAGGGCCCCTGGCCCGGCTGGTGCCGGAACAGAGCGTCTATGTAAGCGGCACTTCCAAACCCCTCTGTGCCGGTCTGCGGGTGGCCTACCTGGTGTATCCGGACCGGTTCCGGGAGGCCCTGCTCCAGGCTCTCTTCAATGTGAATGTGAAAACATCCTCCCTGGACGGGGAAATCATTACGGAACTGATCCTTACCGGCACCGCCAATGCCATGGTGAAGAAGAAACAGGAACTGGCGGCGGAACGGAACCGGCTGTTCTTCCGGTATTTCCCGGAACTGGAGGGTCAGGGCCATCCCCTCAGCTTCTACCGGTGGCTGCCCATACCGGACACCCGGGGAGGAGCGGAAGTGGAACAGGCCTTCCAGCAGCAGGGGATCCGGGTCTACCATTCGGACCGGTTCCTGTGCGGGAAGCGGGAAATGCAGGCGTATCTCCGGGTGGCCCTGTCCACAGAACAGGACATCGGCCGGTTGGAAAAAGGACTGTCCATTTTACGGGAAAACGTGAAAAAAGCATAAATCCCCTGCTCCCCTGCTGCGTCACTGTAATGCAGGTTCACCGGGATCCGGCTGACAGTTGCTGAAAACTGAAAAAAACTTTGCTTTTTGGGTACCTCCTGCGTTAAAATGAAACGATATACTTTTGTTTCAGCGTGAGGGGGTACCTTTTTTGAAAATCATAGATCTTTTAAAGAGTCCGAAGGTTTGCGTCTCCTGTGAGCTGTTCCCACCCAAAAAAGGCAGTGAACTGGAACATGCCCAGGAAATCGTCCGGACCATTGCCATCCAGGGGGTGGACTACATGAGCGTCACCTACGGCGCCGGCGGGACTGCCGTAGGCAAAAGCGTGGCCCTGGTGTCTGAAATCGAACGGTGCGGGGTGCCGGCCCTGGCCCATCTCACCTGTGTGGGGGCCGATGAACAGAAAATCGAAGGGGTCCTGGACCAGCTGAAGGCCGCCAATGTCCAGAACGTGCTGGCTCTCCGGGGGGATCTGCCCCAGGGACAGGAACATCCTCTGGGGGACTATGCCCATGCCAGCGACCTGGTGAAAAAGATCAAAAGCTACGGGGATTTCTGCGTAGGCGGGGCCACCTATCCGGAAGGCCATCCGGAAGCAGCCGGCCTGGATGATGACCTGGAACACACCAAGATGAAGGTGGAAGCCGGGTGTGATTTCCTGGTGACCCAGATGTTCTTTGACAACAGCATGTTCTACAATTTCATGTACCGGATGCTGGCCAAGGGAATCAACGTGCCGGTGGTGGCCGGGATCATGCCGGTGACCAATCTGAAACAGATTGAAAAGATCTTCACCCTCAGCGGTACCCCGGTGCCGGCGCCTCTGCGGGCCATGGCGGAACGGTTCGCAGACCATCCGGCGGCTCTGAAACAGGCGGGGATGGCCTATGCCATCGGCCAGATCGTGGATCTAATCGCCAACGGCTTCACCAACATCCACATCTACACCATGAACAAGCCGGACATCATCGGAGGCATCCGCAGCAACCTGTCGGAAATCATCCGCTGCTGAAAGGGGAACCAGTATGGGAAACCTGCGGATCCAGTTTGATGAAAAAGAAGCCCTCCGGTATTTCGGGGCCCGGCCGGGGGATGAACAGGCGAAAGTGACGGTGGACCGTGCCTTTCTCCAGCTCCGGAACGAAGTCCAGCCCCGGAATGTGATCCAGCAGTGGAGCTGCCGGGTGATCCAGGGTACGGACCGGGAAAAGGGCCGGGTGATCCTGGAAGAAGGAACGGAATTTGTCAGCTCCGGTCTGGCCCGGCACCTGGAGGGCTGTGACACCCTGCTGCTGTTCGGGGCTACCCTGGGGGCCCGGGTGGATACGGCTCTGCGCCGGATCAGCATCCGGAGCATTGCCGAAGGGGCGGCGGCTCAGGCGGTGGCTGCTTCCCTGATCGAAAGTTACCTGGATCAGCAGGAAGTCCTGTGGAAGCAGGATCTGCCGGATACCTGGCAGTACCGGAGCCGGTTTTCCCCGGGGTACGGGGACTGGGACCTGACGGAACAGCAGAAGATCTTCCGTCTCCTGAACTGTCCCAAGACCATCGGCCTCACCCTGACTTCCGGAGGCATCATGGCACCCACCAAAAGCGTCACCGCCGTCATCGGTATCGACCGGAGCGGGAAAAAGCCGGCGGGACCGGAAGCAAGCCGCTGCGGGAAGAAAAGCAAATGTGCCGCCTGCGGCAATGTGGACTGTCCTTTTCGTCAGGAGGAACTATGAATTTTACAGAAGCACTGCATACCAAACGGCTGTTTTTTGACGGAGCCATGGGCACCATGCTCCAGGAAGCCGGCCTGAAGCCGGGAGAACTGCCGGAAACCTGGAACCTGCTCCATCCGGAGAAGGTCCGGGCCATCCATCAGGCCTATGTACGGGCCGGGGTGGATATCCTGAAAACCAACACCTTTGGGGCCAACGGCCTGAAGTTCGGTGCCGCCCACGGCCAGCCGGAAGTGGAAGAACTGGTCCGGACCGGAGTGGAAAATGCCCGGGCGGCCTTTGCCACAGAAGGAAAGACCGGTTTTGTGGCCCTGGACCTGGGCCCTACCGGGAAACTGCTCCAGCCCTTCGGGGACCTGCCCTTTGAGGAAGCGGTCTCTCTGTACGCCGCCCAGGTGAAGGCCGGGGCTGCCGCCGGAGCGGACCTGATCCTCATCGAGACCATGAGCGACAGCTATGAAGCCAAGGCGGCCATCCTGGCGGCCAAGGAAAACTCCGATCTGCCCATTGTGTGCACCTTCACCTTTGATGAAGACGGGAAGCTGCTGAACGGGGCGGATGTGACCACGGCCTTTGTCATGGCGGAAGCCCTGGGAGCCGCGGCTGTGGGCTTCAACTGCGGCCAGGGACCTGACACTCTGGTGAAGCTGGTGCCCCGGGCCCTTAAGGCGGTGGACATCCCTCTGGTGGCCAACCCCAATGCGGGGCTGCCGGTCCAGAAGGACGGGAAGACCGTGTTCCACATCGATGCGGCCGGGTATGCACCGCTCATGGTGCCTTTTGCGGAAGCGGGGGTTTCCGTGCTGGGGGGCTGCTGCGGCACCACCCCGGACCACATTGCCCGGCTCATTGCGGCCTGCCGGGACATCCCCCTGCCGGCTCCCCGTTCCGGAGCTCCCTGTGCCATTGCCGGCTATGGCACGGCGGTGGATTTTGAAGGGATGCCGGTGATCATCGGGGAACGGATCAACCCCACGGGAAAACCCCGTCTGAAAGAAGCACTGAAGGCCCAGAACATGGACTATGTGTGCCAACTGGCCCTGGAACAGCTGGACAAGGGAGCCCAGGTGCTGGATGTGAACGTGGGGGTGCCGGGGGTGGATGAGCCGGCTCTCATCGAAAAGGTGATCCTTACCCTCCAGTCCATTACCTCTGTGCCCCTCCAGATCGACACTTCCAACATCGAGGCCATGGAACGGGGGCTCCGGGTGTACAACGGCCGTCCTTTGCTGAACTCCGTCAACGGCAAGGCGGAAAACATGGAGAAGGTCCTGCCTCTGGCCAAAAAATACGGGGCGGCCCTGGTAGGGCTGTGCCTGGATGAGGGAGGCATTGCGGACAGCCCGGAAGGCCGTCTGAAAGTGGCGGACAAAGTAATCGCGGAAGCCGGGAAATACGGGATCCCGGCCAAGGACATGGTGATGGATCCCCTGGCCATGACCATCAGTACGGGAGGACAGAACGCCCAGATCGACCTGGAAGTGATCCGGCAGCTGAAGGCACGGCACATCAAGACGGTCATGGGGGTGTCCAACATTTCCTTCGGGCTTCCCAGCCGGGATGCGGTGAACAGCGCCTTCTTCGCCCTGGCCATGGAAGCGGGGCTGTCCGCCGGGATCATCAACCCCAACAGCGGCGCCATGATGGGTGCCTACATTGCCTACGGGGCCCTCAGCGGCAAGGACGAAGGCTGCAAAAAGTACGTGGAATACTTTGCAGACGCGCCCCAGATGGTGGCGGTGGCCAAATCCCAGGGCAGCGGCAAACCGGCGGCGGGCAAAGGACCCCAGAAGGAATACCCCCTGGAAGAAGCCATTGTGAAAGGGCTCACCAGCCAGGTGGAAAACGGGGTCCGGAAACAGCTGGCAGAAGGGAAGCCTGCCCTGGACATCATCAATGAATCCATGATCCCTGGCCTTAACATCGTAGGGGATCTGTTCGAAAAGAAAAAGCTGTTCCTGCCCCAGCTGCTGGTCAGTGCCGATGCGGCCAAGGCCGGGTTCGAGATCCTGAAGCAGTCCATTGCCACCGGAGCCAGCACGGAAAAAGGAGAACCCATTGTGGTCTGCACGGTGAAGGGGGATATCCACGACATTGGCAAGAACATCGTGAAGGTGCTCCTGGAAAACTACGGCTACCAGGTCATCGACCTGGGGAAGGATGTGCCGCCGGAAGAAGTGGTGAAAGCCGCCCGGGACCATAATGCCAGACTGGTGGGGCTCAGTGCCCTGATGACCACTACCGTGGGAGCCATGGAAGAGACCATCCGCCAGATCCGCCGGACCCTGTCGGAATGCCGGGTGATGGTGGGGGGAGCCGTAATGACCGAGGAATATGCCCGGACCATCGGCGCGGATTTCTACGGGGCCAATGCAGTGGCCAGCGTCAGCTATGCCAACCAGCTGTTCCATAAACAATAAACAACAGTAAAAAACAAAACAACTACAGAAAGAAGAGATGCAGCATGACAAGACCTTTGATCGGTGTTTCAGGAAGCCATATGGTGGATGACCACGGCGTTTTTGCCGGGTACCACCGCTCCTATGTGAATGATGACTACATCCGTTCGGTGAACGAAGCCGGCGGGGTGGCCATCCTGGTGCCCTTTACGGAAGATGAGGAAGCCGCCCGGGAAATCATGAGCCGGGTGGACGGGCTGGTGCTCAGCGGCGGCCACGATGTGTATCCCCTCCTGTACGGAGAGGAACCCTGCCGGCAGATCGGTCCGGTGTGGCCGGCCCGGGACAAATTCGACCTGCTGCTCCTTAGGGAAGCGGAAAAGCGGGGGATCCCTGTCATAGGCATCTGCCGGGGCTGCCAGATCATCAACGTGAGCCACGGGGGGACCCTGTATCAGGACCTGTCCCTGGACAAGAACTCCTTTGTGAAGCATTCCCAGAACCAGGATCCGGCCACCCCCACCCATACGGTGGAAATCCAGGCCGGCAGCCGGGCTGCCAAAATCCTGGGCCGGACGGAATGGGTCACCAATACCCACCATCACCAGACAGTGCACCAGGTGGGCCGGGGCCTGGCCGTTACCGGACGGGCCAAGGACGGCACTGTGGAGATCATGGAAGGGACCGGTGAGGGCTATCTTATGGCTTATCAGTTCCATCCGGAAATGATGTCCATCAACAATGCACAGGCCAAAGCCATTTTCGCTGATTTCATCGCAGCCGCCAAAGGAGAACACGCATAACATGACAGAGAAAAAAGAGAAATTCGGATTGTTCAGCATTGTGCTGCTGGGCATCAACGCCATTATCGGTACCGGGATCTTCCTTTTGCCCAACCGGGCCTATGCCCTGATGGGGCCGGCCTCCCTGGGAATCCTGCTGTTCGACGCGTTCCTGGCCGGGGCCCTGGCTCTGTGTTTTGCCGAAGCCGCCGGGTTCTTTTCCCGGAACGGGGGACCCTATCTGTACGCCAAGGCAGCCTTCGGAGATTTCTGGGGTTATGAGATCGGAGTGCTGAAACTGGTGGTGACCATCATCGCCTGGGCCGCCATGGCCGTAGGATTCGCCACCGCCCTGGGAGCCGCTTTCCCGGCTCTTTCCGGGGACGGGGCCAAGGACATCATTGCAGCCGTGCTGATCGGGGGCCTCAGCGCCCTGAACATTGCAGGGGTCAAGGCTTCCAAATATCTGAACAACATCCTGACAGTATCCAAACTGGTGCCCCTGGTGCTGTTCATCGCCCTGGGGATCTTCTTCCTCAACGGCAGCAATTTCACCCCCTTTGTACCGGCCCATCTGGAAGACGGGGCTTTTGCCAACGCCGCCATTACCATGTTCTTTGCCTTTACGGGCTTTGAAGCCATTGCAGTGGGAGCGGAAGACTACAAGGACCCCAAGAAGAACCTGCCCCGGGGCATCATCCTGACCATGGTGCTGGTCACTGTGATCTACATGCTGGTGGTGGCCATTTCCATCGGCATCCTGGGGCCGGACCTGGCTGCGGACAAGGCACCCATCCAGACCGCTTTCGGACGGGTGGTGGGTCCGGTGGGATCCTACATCATCCTGGTGGGCACCCTGTTCTCCATGGGAGGCATCAATATGGCGGAAGCCTTCATTGCCCCCCGGGCCTGCACCTCTTTGTCGGAAGACGGGATGCTGCCGGAAGTGCTGGCCAAACGGACGCCCTGGGGGACCCCTTATGTGGCCAGTATCGTCATTGCGGTTCTGAGCATTGCCCTGGCCTGGAGCGGCAGCTTTACCACCCTGGCGGCCATCAGCGCCGTATCCCGGTTCACCCAGTACCTGCCCACCTGTCTGGCGGTAATCGTGTTCCGGAAGAAATGGGCGGACCGTCCCCGGACCTACAAAATCCCCGGAGGCATCACCATCCCTGTGATCGCCATCCTTACCAGCCTGTGGATGCTGTCCAATGCCAAGACCATGCAGCTGATCTGGGGCCTGGGGGGCTGCCTGGTGATCCTGCCCTACTATTTCGTGTATGCCAGCAAAAAGAAGCGGGGCCTGATCAAAGAGAAGGAAGAGTAAAGAAAGGAATTGTATGGATCTCCAAACACTGCTGCACAAAGACAACCTGGATCGGGCAGACCTGATTGCCCTGCTGGGCCTTACCGACCCGGAAGACCGGAAGGCCCTCTATGACGCCGCCTATGCGGTGAAAAGCGCTTCCGTGGGCCGGGTGGCCTATTACCGGGGCCTTCTGGAATTTTCCAACCGGTGCATCAAAAACTGCCTCTACTGCGGCATCCGCCGGGACAATGAGGAAGTGGAACGGTTCGACACCTCCCGGGAGGACATCCTGGCCATGGCCCGGTGGGCTCTGGACAACCAGTACGGGTCCCTGACCCTCCAGTCCGGTGAACGGCAGGATGAGGAATTCATCGCTTATGTGGAAAGCCTGATCCGGGACATCAAGAAGCTGGGGGACGGGAAACTGGGGCTCACCCTGTGCCTGGGGGAACAGACGGAAGACACCTACCGGCGCTGGAAGGAAGCGGGGGCCCATCGGTACCTGCTGCGGATCGAAACCAGCAATCCGGCTCTGTATGCCACCCTCCATCCTCAGGACGGGCACCATGAATGGACGGTGCGGAAGCACTGCCTGGACATCCTCCGGGACCTGGGTTACCAGGTGGGAACCGGAGTGATGATCGGCCTGCCCGGCCAGACCCTGGAAGACCTGGCAGACGACATCCTGTTCTACCGGGACATGGACATCGATATGATCGGCATGGGGCCCTATGTGGTCCACCACAACACTCCTTTGGGAAAACAGGTGGTGGCCGCCGGGGAAAACACCCCGGAAGCCCAGCAGCACCGGTTCATCCTGGGACTGAACATGATCGCCGTGACCCGGCTGTTCCTGAAAGACGTGAACATAGCGGCCACCACCGCCCTCCAGGCCCTGAACCCCCTGGGACGGGAACTGGGGCTCAAGGCCGGGGCCAACATTCTGATGCCCATTGTGACCCTGCCCAAATTCCGTCCCGACTACCTGCTCTATGACAACAAGCCCTGTGTGGAAGACAGCCCGGACCAGTGCCGGAACTGCCTGTCCGCCCGGGTGGCGTCAGTGGGAGACACGGTGGGATTCGGGAAGTGGGGAGATTCCCCCCATTATTTCCGGGAGCACGGGAATGGAGCCAAAGAATAGCGGGAGCGAAAGCTCCCGCTATTCTTTTTATCTATACCAACCCCAACTTTTTATCCATTATACAAACGCCTCTTCATCCGCTACAATAAGACCCATGAAGAAACAAAACAGAGCAAAATACTCGGAATAAAGAGAGGGGTTTTGAATCATGACTTTGCGTGCACCATTCCGTTTTGACATTGTTGGGAGTTTCCTGCGGCCGGACCGGCTGAAAGAGGCCCGGGCCCGGTTTGCCCGGGGGGAGATCGCCGCCCTGGACCTGAAGCAGGTGGAGGACGAGGAAATCGCCAAACTCATTGAAAAGCAGAAGGCCGCCGGGCTCCATGCCATCACTGACGGGGAATTCCGGCGGAGCTACTGGCACCTGGACTTTTTCTGGGGCTTCCAGGGTATCACCCATATCGAGCTGGAACAGGGCTACCTGTTCCACGGAGAAGAGACCGCCCGGGGCACCGCCATCGTCACCGGAAAGATCAGCGGGAAGGACCATCCCTTTGTGGACCATTTCAGATATGTGAAAGGGTTCGAGGACGAAAACACCCTGGCCCGGCAGACACTGCCTGCTCCGGCCCAGCTGCTGGCGGAGCTGTACCGGGGAGACAACGGGAAGATCACAGACGCGGTATACCCGGACCGGGAAGAACTGCTCCAGGACATTGCCGCCGCCTACCGGCAGGTGTTCCGGGATCTGTATGAAGCCGGCTGCCGGAACATCCAGCTGGATGACTGCACCTGGGGCATGTTCTGTGATACGGAATACTGGAACAAACGGCAGAAGGGAGCGGTTTCCCTGAAACAGGTGGCGGAGGAGTACCTGCGGCTGAACAACCTGGCCCTGGAAGGCCGGCCTGATGACCTGGTGATCAACACCCATGTGTGCCGGGGAAACTACCATTCCACCTGGGCAGCCCGGGGCGGCTACGGTCCCATTGCTCCCCTGCTGTTCGGGAAGGAAAAAGTGGATGCCTTCTACCTGGAATTCGACGATGAACGGTCCGGGAACTTCGAACCCCTGAAGGAAGTGGCCCCCGGGAAAAAGGTGGTGCTGGGACTCATCACCACCAAGCGTCCGGAACTGGAAGACCGGGCCCAGGTGATTGCCCGGATCCGCGAAGCCGCCCAATATGTGCCCCTGGAAAACCTCTGCCTCAGCCCCCAGTGCGGTTTCGCTTCCTGCGAAATCGGCAACAAGCTGACCGAAGAACAGCAGTGGGCCAAACTGGCCCTGGTCCGCTCCATCGCCCAGGAAGTGTGGGGAGAATAACCTCTTTGGCCGCGGCCCGCGACCGGGGGTGTGAATTTTTCACACCCCCTTTTTTGATTCTCTTTTGACGGAATTCCGTGAAAACGTCCAAAAACTTCTGGTGAAAAAACTGAAATTTATTTGTTATGGACGCTTCCTTTCGACGTTTTTCAGATGAATCTTCTTTACAATGGAGCCATGAAGTCGAGAAATCAGATTCCTGCACGAAGCATGACGCAAAGGAGTGGTATTGCATGATGAAGAATGAAGAAATCGGAAAAGCCATGACCATTAAACTGGAATTCCCCAACGGGCTGCCCAAACCCAAACCTTTCCAGGAAGGCATCCGTCGGGCTCCGGACCGTGGCTTCCGTCTGACTCCGGCACAGACTGAAATTGCTCTGAAAAACGCCCTGCGTTATATCCCGGAAGAATATCATGAAGAACTGATTCCGGAATTCCTGGAAGAACTGACCACCCGGGGCCGGATCTACGGCTACCGTTTCCGTCCTGAAGGCCGGATCTACGGGAAACCCATTGATGAATACAAAGGCAAATGCACCGAAGGCAAGGCCTTCCAGGTGATGATCGACAACAACCTGGACTTTGAAGTGGCTCTGTATCCTTACGAACTGGTCACCTACGGGGAAACCGGCAGCGTGTGCCATGACTGGATGCAGTACCTGCTGATCAAACGGTATCTGGAAGAAATCACTCCGGACCAGACCCTGGTCATGGAATCCGGCCATCCTCTGGGCCTGTTCCATTCCAAACCGGAAGCTCCCCGGGTAATCATCACCAACGGTCTGATGATCGGGGAATACGACAACCAGCATGACTGGGAAATCGCCGAAGAAATGGGCGTGGCCAACTATGGGCAGATGACCGCCGGCGGCTGGATGTACATCGGGCCCCAGGGCATCGTCCATGGCACCTTCAACACCATCCTGAACGCCGGCCGCATGAAACTGGGGATCCCGGAAGACGGGGACCTGGGCGGCAAGCTGTTCGTCACCTCCGGTCTGGGCGGCATGAGCGGTGCCCAGGGCAAAGCGGCGGAAATCGCCAACTGCACCGCCATTGTGGCAGAAGTGGATGCTTCCCGGATCAAGACCCGTCTGGATCAGGGCTGGATCTCCGGAGTTTCCGATTCCCTGCCGGAAGTCATTGCCATGGCCCAGAAATCCATGGCGGAAAAGAAGGGCAAATCCTTCGCATACCACGGCAACATCGTTGACCTGCTGGAATACATTGTGGACCACAACATCCATGTGGACCTGGTTTCCGACCAGACTTCCTGCCACAACGCCTACAACGGCGGCTACTGCCCTCAGGGCCTGACCTTTGAGGAACGGACCAAGATGCTGGCGGAAGATCCGGCCAAGTTCCGGGAACTGGTGGACAAGACCCTCCATGCCCACTTCGAAGCCCTGAAGAAAATCACCGCCCGGGGCGTGTACTTCTTCGACTACGGCAACTCCTTCATGAAAGCCGTGTTCGATTCCGGGGTAAAGGAAATCTCCAAGAACGGTGTGGACGACAAAGACGGGTTCATCTGGCCCTCCTACGTGGAAGACATCATGGGACCCCAGCTGTTCGACTACGGCTACGGACCCTTCCGCTGGGTATGCCTGTCCGGCAAACCGGAAGACCTGCACAAGACCGATATGGCGGCCATGAGCTGCATCGACGTGAACCGCCGGTACCAGGATCGGGACAACTACAACTGGATCCGGGATGCAGAAAAAAACAAACTGGTGGTGGGCACCCAGGCCCGTATCCTGTACCAGGATGAAGTAGGCCGTGTGAACATCGCCCTGAAATTCAACGAACTGGTCCGGAACGGGGAAATCGGGCCTGTCATGATGGGCCGTGACCATCACGACGTATCCGGTACGGACTCTCCCTTCCGGGAAACCTCCAACATCAAGGACGGCTCCAATGTAATGGCTGACATGGCAGTCCAGTGCTTCGCCGGGAACGCAGCCAGAGGCATGAGCCTGTGCGCCCTCCACAACGGCGGCGGCGTGGGCATCGGCAAAGCCATCAACGGCGGCTTCGGTCTGGTGTTGGATGGCAGCCACCGGGTGGATGAAATCATCCGCAGCTCCCTGAGCTGGGATGTAATCAGCGGTGTGGCCCGCCGGTCCTGGGCACGGAACGAACACGCCATGGAAACGGCTGTGGAATTCAACAAGACCCGTCACGGCATCGGGCAGATCACCCTGCCGTACCTGACCGACGAAAAACAGATCAAAGACGCAGTGGCCAAGGTTTACCCCAAAGCCCATGTGATCAAAGACTGATCCACAGGAACCATACAGAATCAAAGGGCTGCTGCACGGATACCGTGCAGCAACCCTTTTGTGGCAGAACTGAAGGAGGAAAGGCAATGATTGACAGACTGCTGATCAAACATGCGGCCCAGATTGTGACCCCGGAAGGGAATACCGCCCGTCATGGCCGGGAAATGAAACAGCTGAAGATCTACGAGAACCAGTCCATCCTGATTGAAAACGGGAAGATCCGCAGCATCGGGAACCAGCCGGACTGGGAGAAACTGGTGCCGGCGGACAAACAGATCGACGCCACCGGCAAGGCGGTGCTCCCCGGGTTCGTGGATTCCCACACCCACCTGGTGTTCGGGGGCTACCGGCCCGATGAATTCCTCTGGCGGATGGGCGGCATGAGTTATATGGAAATCATGGAACGGGGCGGGGGCATCCTGAACACCATGAAGGCCACCCGGGAAGCCAGCCGGGAAGAGCTGGTGGACCACAGCATGGACTTTTTGAAGAAGATGCTGGCCATGGGGGTCACCACCGTGGAAGCCAAAAGCGGCTACGGCCAGGATCATGATACGGAAATCAAACAGATGGAAGTGGTCCGGGACCTGAACGAAAAGCAGCCCATCGAGCTGGTGTCCACCTTCCTGGGGGCCCATGCGGTGCCGCCGGAATACAAGGACCGGGGGGATGACTTCATCGAATTCCTCCTGAAGGATGTAATGCCGGAAGTGGCGGAAAAACACCTGGCGGAATTCTGCGACGTGTTCTGCGAAAAAGGGGTGTTCTCCATTGAACAGAGCCGGCACCTGCTGACGGAAGCCCGGAAGATGGGCTTCAAGCTGAAAATCCATGCAGATGAGATCGTCAGCCTGGGCGGGGCGGAACTGGCCGGGGAACTCCACGCCACCAGTGCGGACCATCTGCTCCATGCTTCCGATGCAGGGATCCGGGCCATGGCGGACAACGGGGTGGTGTCCACCCTGCTGCCCACCACCGCCTTCTGTCTGAAAGAACCCTTTGCCCGGGCCCGGGAAATGATTGACGCCGGCTGCGCCGTAGCCCTGGCCACGGATTTCAACCCGGGAAGTGGCTTCACCTTCTCGGTGCCCCTCATGATCGGCCTGGCGGTGATCTACATGAAGATGAGTGCGGAAGAAGCCATCACCGCCCTGACCCTGAACGGGGCCGCGGCCCTGGACCGGGCGGACCGGATCGGTTCCCTGGAGCCGGGGAAACAGGCGGACCTGGTGATCCTCCAGTATCCGTCCTACAAATTCCTTCCCTACCATACAGGGGTCAACATTGTGGAAACCGTCATCAAAAAAGGAAAAGTGGTGGTCCGGTAAGCCTGCCGGCTGCCCTGGCTCAACAGAAGAGGGTGCTGCACATTGGGTGCAGCACCCCCTTCTTTTCTTTCTTTTCCGTTTATATTATAATAGTACTGATTACTATGACAATTTGAGGGGCCTTACGGGAGTTGGTAATTTTTACATAAAATTTCTCTGATGAGGTGTGGAAACATGACGAGTCTGATCCAAGCGCGGTTTTTAGGCGCTCCTGTTATCCAGAAAGACGGGAAGGAAATCTTCTTTCCCTATAATAAAGTCAATGCACTGGTATACTACCTGCTGGTGAAGGGCACGGTGATGCGGGATGAACTGAGCGGTGTGCTGTGGGCGGACAAACCCGATGCCATTGCCCGGAAAAATCTCCGGAATGCCATTTACGAAACCAAGAAGATCCTGGGACCGGATGTGTTCATTTCGCCCCGTAAAGCCATTATCAAGGTGAACCCGGAAATCCGGGTCCAGGTGGATGTGAAGGAATTCGAGGTGGATCCGGGCCGGAACTTGGAACTGTATCAGGGTGCCTTCCTCCAGGGGTTCTTCATCAAGGATGCGGCAGAGTACGAAAACTGGTATCTGACGGAACGGGACCGTCTGGAAGGACTGTACATGGATGCCCTGCTCCAGAAACTGAAGGAAGCGGTGGCTGTCCGGAATCAGGCCAAGGTGACCCGGTACGGCCGGATGCTCATTGCCCATGATCCCTACGATGAATCCATCTACACCCTGCTGCTCCGGACGTATTGTGAGCAGGGAAACATGAAGCAGGCTACGGAACTGTATGAGGAAATGAAGAAGCTGTTCCGGGAAGAGCTCCAGAGCAATGTGCCTCCGGAAATCGAAGAGCTGATGAAACGGACCCTCCATGAGGAAAAGCAGGAGAAAAAAGAGCAGGGGATCCTGAAACCCCGGCCCAAAGGCAGCCTGACCGGACGGGAACGGGAACTCCAGCTGGTGAACGGGATGCTGGAGGAGTTCCTCCAGGGCAGGAACAGCGATACCCTGCTGATCCGGGGAGAAGCCGGCTGCGGCAAGACCATCCTGAAGGATGCCCTGGTGGAGGAACTGCCTCCGGAAGTGACGGTGATCCAGACCAACTGCTTCAAACCGGAACAGAACATCCTGCTCCGGCCCTGGACCGGAATCGTGGAGGGGCTGGGGAACCTGATCCGCCGGGAAAAGATCCCGGTGCCCAACATGGATCCCTCCCGGCTGTATGAACTGTTCCCCCAGATGGACATGAGCGGGGACCGGGAAGCGGGACTGGCGGAAATCAAGGATCTGCTGAAATTCGACGCCATTTTCCACACCCTCTACACGGTGATGGAAAATGTGGGGGAAAGCCGGCAGCTGCTGTTTATCTTTGAGGACATCCAGTGGATGGATCCTCTCAGCCTGTCTTTGTTGAGCAGTCTGATCCTCCACAAGAAATCCTCCCGGTTCATGTTCCTGCTGACCGCCCAGCCTTCCCAGGACAAGAACTATCAGAAATTCGAGACCTCCGTCTCCATGTACCACAAGCTCCGGCTGTTGGAACTGGCCCCCCTGGACAGGGAGACCGTCCGGCTCTTTGCCCTGGACATGGAACTGCCGGTGCCGGTGGATGACCATCTGGTGGACCGGCTGCTGGAAGAATCGGAAGGGAACCTGTTCCTGCTCCGGGAATGCCTGAAGGCCCTCAAGACCACCGGCAGCCTGGAAAACCTGACGGAAAACATGCGGAATATCTTCAAATCCAACTGTTTCGCTCTTACCGATGACCAGCGGAAGATCCTGGACTTCATTTCCCTGTTCTACGACGGGGCGCCTCTGGCCATGATCTCGGAATACATGCATATGAACAGCCTCCAGGCCCTGGAAAACCTGGAGGTGCTCCGGAACAACAACTTCATCCGGCCGGTGCCCCAGCAGCCGGAAGTGATCTATGAAATCGTCCAGCAGAAGCTGAAGGAATACATCCACCAGCAGATTTCCCTGGAAAAACAGAAGATCCTCCACAGCTACATCGCCGGGCTCTGGGAAAAGCGGCTTACCCATTCCCCCCAGGATATCCGGCTGTACCACCATCTGGAATACCATTACCAGGAGGCCGGAGAACTGGTGAACATGGGCCGGTACAAGCTGAAGATCCTTATGTATTATCTGAACTTCAGCAATGAACTGTTCCCGGTGCTCAGCAGTGCGGATATTATGCCCGACGATGACAAGAGCCGGTACATCGAGTCCAATCTGGGCAAATTCCTGGCGGAAGTGGACGAGATGATGCACACCATCAAGCGGACCTGCGGGGAGACTCCGGAAGTCCGGGACCTGGAAATGAACTACCTGCACCTGATGGGCCGGCACTACATCCGGGTGGGAGAATACGAAAAAGGGGTCCGGAACATCCTGAGCCTGATCGAACAGGCGGCAGAAGTCCACAACCGGGATTACATGCTCATGGGCTATAAGCAGATGATCTACTACGATATCCAGATCGGCAACACGGAAGAAATGAAGAACTATCTGGAAGTTGCCCTGAACCTGGCGGACGAATGCAACTACCACAAGGAAATGGGGATCCTGCTCCGGCTCAAGGGCCTCAACATGATCATGCAGGGGAATTTCCCGGAAGCAGAACGGCTGCTGAAGGAATCCATCTCCACCTTCATGGTGACCCAGAATGTCCAGCGGCGCTATGCCCTGAACATTGCCGGAGCCTACAACTACCTGGGGGAGATCCGTCGGGGAGAGGGGAAGTTCCAGGAGGCCCTGGACTGCTACGACAAGGCCCTGGACTATGCCAGGGATCAGGAAGCCTACAGTTCCTGGGTGGTCTTTTCCTGCAATGCAGGGGTCACCTGTTACAATATGGGGCAGTTCGACCGGGCCAAAAAGTATTTTCTCCAGGCCTATGAACTGTTCCCCCGGTATGTGTTCTACTGGCGCCATCCCATAGTGGAATCCTACCTGGCCCTTTTGTCCATGCGGGAAGGAAAGGAAAAGGAGGCGGTCCGGTTCCTGGACGATGCCCTCCACAAACTGGGGAACATGAACAATCCCAGGGAGGCAGGCTATGTATACATGGCCATCGCCCTTTTGAAGAAGGACCATCCGGACAGCGGGATCGCCCGCCATTACGAAGGGAGCCTGGGGTCCTATGCCACCCGGGCCCTCCAGGTGCTGGATCCCTACCGGGACACCTGGGAACGGAAGCAGATGGAAGCGTTGTTTTGAGAAATCAAAGGAGGAATGAACCATGGTAACGTTGAAGAAAGTGGCGGAAGTCCTGGAAGCCCAGGTGGTTTCCGGACAGGAAGGGATGGACCGGACGGTGAACCAGGCCTGCGGCAGCGACATGATGAGCGATGTGCTGGCCTATGCCAAAGAGGATTTCGTGCTGCTCACAGGGCTCCTGAACATCCAGGTGGTCCGGACGGCAGATGTCAGTGATGCGGCGGCCCTGATCTTTGTCCGGGACAAGCATCCGGAACAGGATGTGCTGCTGGCGGCCCGGAGCAAGGGAATCCCGGTGCTCTACACCCGGTGCACCATGTTCGAGGCCTGTGGCCGGCTCTACGGACTGGGGCTCCGGGGCTGTTCCGGCAAGGACCGGAAATAAGGTCATGGAGGAAAAATACACGGTGATCCCCAATGACTTTGAACGGGCCGGGGCGGCTTCCACATCCCTGAAAGGAATGCTCAAGCAGCTGGGACTGGCTCCGGAACTGATCCGGCGGATCGCCATCGGAACCTATGAAGGGGAAATGAACTGTCTGATCCATGGGGGCGGGGGAGAGATCCGGGCCAATCTGGATCCGGAAAAGGTCACCATCACCATCGAGGACCATGGCCCCGGGATCCCGGATGTGGAAAAAGCCATGCAGGAAGGCTGGTCCACTGCGTCCGCCAAGATCCGGGCCATGGGGTTCGGGGCCGGCATGGGGCTGCCCAACATGAAGAAAGTCTCCGATGCCATGAAAATCGATACCCAGGTGGGGAAAGGGACCCGGGTGACCCTGGAGTTCCGGCTGGTCCACTGAGTAAGGGGAAGGAAAAGCAGGTGAAAACCGGTGAGTGAAGCCTATCTCAATTCGGTTCGAGTCAACCGGGAAAAATGCACCGGGTGCCTGATCTGTGTGAAGGAATGTCTGGTCCAGGCCATCCGGGTCCGGCAGGGAAAAGCGGTGATTCTTTCGGACCGGTGCATCGACTGCGGGGAGTGCATCCGCTGCTGTCCCACCCGGGCCATGGAAGGATGGGCGGACCCGCTGACGGAACTGAAGAAGTACAAAGTGAACATTGCTCTGGCCACCCCTTCCTTTTACGCCCAGTTCGACGGGAATATCGCCGCCTCCGTGATCTGGGAGGGGCTCCGGGAACTGGGGTTCGACACGGTGTTCGACGTGGCTTTGGCCGGGGACTATATCAGCGACGAAATGGAGCGGTACATCGCCCATTACAAGGGCCCCTTCCCCCTGATCTCCTCCGCCTGCCCGGCGGTGCTCCGGCTGATCCAGACCAAGTATCCGGAACTGGTGAAGCAGGTGCTCCCGGTACTGGCACCGGCGGAAGCGGCGGCCATCTATACCCGGCGGGAAACTACCCGGCGGCTGCAACTGGCCCCGGAGGAAGTGGGGATCTGGTTCATTTCTCCCTGCCCCGCCAAGGGCACCAACATCCACCAGTCCGTGGACGTGGCCCACACGGCGGTCACCGGATCCTTCACCATTTCTTCCATCTATGGGCCTCTGACCCAGGCCATCAAGCATGTGCAGGAAACCCGGTATGAGGTGCCGGAAGCCACCCTGGGCTCTTCCTACAGCCTCAGCTGGGGAAGCTGGCGGGGGGAACTGGAATCCACCGGCCTGACCAATGCCCTGGCGGCCCAGGGGCCGGAAGAGGTGGACGAACTGCTGGAACAGGTAAGCATGGCCAAACTCAGCGATGTGCGGTACGTGTGCTGTTACAGCTGTGCAGGGGGATGCATCGGAGGGCCCTGTGTGGCGGTGAACAAGTACGTGGCCGCCAAGAATCTCCGGGTGCGGGTGGACCGCCGGCGGAACCGGGAAAATGCGGACCGGGAGACCGCCATGGCCCGCTGCCGGATCATCGAGGATTTCCCGGCTTCCTGGAAGTACATCAAGCCCCTGGAACCCCGGCCCCATCCGCCCCTGGCCAGGGATTTCGGCGAGGCCCTGGAGAAGATGGGCCAGCTGAAGAAACTGGAAAAAGAGTTCCCCCAGCTGGACTGCGGGGCCTGCGGAGCCCCCACCTGCCGGGCTTTTGCGGAAGACGTGGTCCGGGGCTATGGAGAAAAGGAGGGGTGCATCTTCCTGCGAAAGAAAAAGGAAAAATGAGGAAAAATCAGAGAATGTTCAAAAAATAACAGAAAAAGGACAGCTGTCCGGTTAAATTTCCAGAGCTGTCATGTCCTTTTTCCTTGCAAGTTGGCGGAAATATTGTTATTATTTATGACGTGGATTCTATTTTTAAATATTCAGATAGAATCTCCAGACGAGAAGCCTATCAGGCAAACAGGAGGAAGAGCAAATGATCGATATTACGGATCGAGTCCATTGTGCCGCAGCACTCAGCAAGATCACCACAGCTGAAAAAGCGGCAGAAATGATTCAAGACGGCATGAACCTGGGCATGAGCGGATTTACCCCTTCCGGGTATCCCAAAGCAGTACCCCTGGCTCTGGCTGCCAGAGGAAAGGAACATCCCTTTAAAGTCAATGTCTGGACTGTGCTCCCTGGACCTGAAATCGATACGGCCATGGTGGAGGCAGGGATCGTAGGCAACCGGATGCCCTACCAGACCGACAAAAACTGCCGGAACGCCATCAACAACGGCCAGATCCGGTATCTGGACACCCATATCAGCACTTTCAACCAGATGGCCCGGTTCGGCTTCCTGCCGGATCACCGGGATGTGGATGTGGCCATCATCGAAGCCTGCTCCATCAAGGACCTGGGCAAAGGGAAGATCGGCATCATCCCCACCACCAGCCTGGGGGGCAGCTGCGGCTATGTCCAGAGCGCCAAGAAAGTCATCGTGGAAGTGAACGTAACCCAGCCTCTGGGCCTGGAAGGGATGCACGACTGCTATGTGCCCCTGGATCCTCCCTACCGGAAGATCATCCCCATCGAACGGCCGGAAGACCGGGTAGGGACTCCCTACATTCCCTGCGACCTGGACAAGGTGGCAGCCATCGTTCCCTGCGATATCCCCGATACCCCCAGCAAACTGGCGGCCATTACCGATGATGCCCGGGCCATGGGGGGCAACCTGGTGGAATTCCTGAAAAACGAAGTAAAGGCCGGCCGGCTGCCCAAGAATCTGCTGCCCCTCCAGTCCGGGGTAGGGTCCGTGGCCAATGCGGTGATCAACGGCCTGGTCCATTCTGATTTCGAAGATCTGACCGTGTACACGGAAGTGATCCAGGACGGCATGTTCGACCTGATCGATGCCGGGAAACTGCGGGTGGCTTCCGGAGCATCCCTGACCATGTCCGCTGAAGTCCAGAAGAGATTCTACAGCAACCTGGACAAATACAAATCCCATCTGATCCTCCGGCCCCAGGAAATCTCCAACAACCCGGAAGTGGTCCGCCGGCTGGGTGTCATCGCCATGAACACCGCCATTGAAGTGGACCTGTATGGGAACGTGAACTCCTCCCACATCAACGGCACCAACCTGATGAACGGCATCGGCGGCAGCGGGGACTTTGCCCGGAACGGCTATCTGTCCATCTTCTTCGCCGAATCCGAACGGAAGGGCGGCAAGATCAGTTCCGTGGTTCCTTTCTGCTCCCATATCGACAACTGCGAACACGATGTGGATGTGATTGTATCCGAACGGGGTGTGGCTGACCTGAGAGGCCTGTCCCCCAAAGAAAGAGCACCCATCATCATCGACCAGATCGCCAGCCCCAGATACCAGCCCATCCTGAAGGATTATTTCGAACGAGCCTGTGTGGCCTGCCACAACAGCCAGACCCCTCACATCCTGTCCGAAGCCTTCTCCTTCCATGAAAGAATGCTGAAAAACGGCACCATGGAGAAGGAATAAGAGGGTTCTCCAGCGAAATTTTCCGAAAACCGGTGGCAACAGGGTCATATTTATGTTACAATTACCGTGTTTTGGTTTCGCTGCAGCCAAGAATCCTTGAAGGAGGTGCGTATTTTTGACCACACAGGAAAAAATTGAAGATATGTTTGCCCGCTACGAGAAAATCGAAGCAGGCGGAGGCGCCAAAAGAGTCGGCAAACAGCATGATGCCGGTAAAATGACTGCCCGGGAACGGATAAAGTCGTTCTTAGATGAGGGAAGTTTTGTAGAACTGGATAAATTTGTAGAACATCGCTGCTCCAACTTCGGCCAGGAAAAGAAATATCTGGCCGGGGACGGGGTGGTGACAGGCTACGGCACGGTTAACGGACGGACGGTGTTCGTTTACGCCCAGGATTTCACCGTGGAAGGGGGATCCCTGGGGGAAATGCACGCCAACAAGATCGCCAAGGTCCAGGCCATGGCCTTGAAGACCGGGGCACCCATCGTGGGCATGGAAGATTCCGGCGGTGCCCGGATCCAGGAAGCCACGGACGCCCTGGCCGGGTTCGGGAAAATGTTCAAGCAGAACACTCTGGCTTCCGGGGTGATTCCCCAGATTTCCGCCATCATGGGTCCCTGCGCCGGGGGTGCGGTATACAGTCCGGCTCTTACGGACTTCATCTACATGGTGAAGAAGAATTCCAAGATGTTCATTACCGGACCGGAAGTGGTGAAGACCGTGACCGGCGAGGAAGTGGGCCAGGAAGACCTGGGAGGTACCTTTACCCACTGCACCCGCAGCGGCGTGGCGGACTTCCCGGCGGAAAACGATGCGGACTGCCTGGAACAGATCCGGTACCTGCTCAGTTTCCTGCCCAGCAACAACCGGGAGAATCCTCCGGTCTATGACACCGGGGACAGCGCTTACCGGATGGATGAAAGCCTGAACACCATCATTCCTGACGGGTCCCAGATGCCCTATGACATGTACAAGGTCATCCGCAGCATCGTGGACAACGGGGAATATGTGGAACCCCACCGGATGTATGCCCGGAACATCATCACCTGCCTGGCCCGGATGGACGGATCCACGGTGGGGATCATCGCCAACCAGCCCCGGATCATGGCCGGGTGCCTGGATATCAACGCTTCTGACAAGGCGGCTCGGTTCATCCGCTTCTGCGATGCTTTCCGGATCCCTCTGATTAATATCGTGGACGTGCCCGGTTTCCTGCCGGGGACGGACCAGGAATACGGCGGCATCATCCGCCACGGGGCCAAGATGCTCTATGCCTACTGTGAAGCCACGGTGCCCAAGATCACCCTGGTGACCCGGAAGGCTTACGGGGGCGCTTATCTGGCCATGTGTGCCCAGGATCTGGGCGCGGATCATGTCATCGCCTGGCCCACGGCGGAAATCGCTGTTATGGGACCTCAGGGAGCTGCCAAGATCATCTTCCGGAAAGATCCGGATGTGGAACAGAAGACCCAGGAGTACATCACCAACTTTGCGACTCCCTATTATGCCGCCAAGCACGGAATGGTGGAAATGGTCATCGAACCCAAGACCACCCGTCCCACACTGATCAAAGCGCTGCGTATGTTAAAATCAAAGCAGGAAGACCGGCCAACAAAGAAACACGGTAACATTCCTCTGTGATTTTGATATAAACCATTCATCATGAGGGAAGAGAGGTGAAACGTTCATGACCGACAATCCTTGGCTGATTATGCTGATCAATATGACCATCGTATTCGGCGTGCTGATTGTGCTGGGGATCCTGATGACCCTGATCCATGCCATCGATCCCACCAAGAAAAATCAGGGAAAAAAAAAGCCTGTAGTTGCTAAGCCGACGCCTTCGGCCGCCGCCAGCAAACGGCAGGAAGAGGAAAAAGTGGCCGCCATGGCTGCTGTCCTGGCTATGGTCCAGGAAGAAGACGACATGATTGCAGCTGCCCTGACGGCTGCCATTGCCGAACACAAGAAGAAAATGGAGCCGATGAATCTGCCCCATCATTCTTTCTGATGAACTGTTGAGGGACGGTTCATTATCCGCAAAATCCAATCACTTTAAAACCATTTAGGAGGGTATTCTCATGAGAAAATTCAATGTTAACGTTAACGGCACTGTTTACACCGTAGAAGTTGAAGAAGTCGGCGGCGCTGTAACCGCAGCTCCTGCTGCTCCTGCTGCTCCTGCTCCTGCTGCTGCTCCTGTGGCTGCTCCTGCTCCTGCTGCCGCTCCTGCTCCTGCTCCTGCCGCTGCTCCTGCTGCTGCTCCTGCTCCTGCTGCCAAACCGGCCGCTGCTGCTCCTGCCGGCTCCGTAACCGTGTCCGCTCCCATGCCCGGCAAGATCCTGTCCGTTAACGTAAAACCCGGCGACAAAGTGGAAGCCGGCGATGTTCTGCTGATCCTGGAAGCTATGAAGATGCAGAACGAAATCATGGCTCCTGAAGATGGTACGGTTTCCGAAGTCCGCGTAAACGCTGGCGACACCGTAACCACCGGCGACGTAATGGTTATTCTCTAATCTGCGTCTCCGAACATAAAGGAGGAGTTTGAAACATGGATGCTTTTGTGGTAGCCCTGACCTCTGTCATCCAGGACAGTGGGTTTGTGGCTTTTACCTGGGGCAATGCCGTGATGATGCTGGTGGGCTGCATCCTGCTGTACCTGGCCATCGTCAAAGGCTTTGAACCCCTGCTGCTGAGCCCGATCGCCTTCGGGTGCATTCTGGCCAACGTTCCCCGGACCGGGTTCGAAACGGACCCCGGTGTCATGCAGCTGATCCTGGGCGGGATCAAATACGAAGTGTTCCCTCCGCTGATTTTCATGGGCGTAGGGGCCATGACCGACTTTGGTCCGCTGATTGCCAACCCCAAGACCCTGCTGCTGGGTGCTGCTGCCCAGATTGGTGTATTCGTGGCTCTGCTGGGTGCCATGCTCCTGGGCTTTAATGTGAAGGAAGCTTCCGCCATCGGGATCATCGGTGGTGCTGACGGCCCTACTTCCATTTACCTGGCTTCCAAAATGGCTCCCCATCTGCTGGGCGCCATCGCCGTGGCCGCTTATTCCTACATGTCCCTGGTGCCTCTGATCCAGCCCCCTGTGATGAAGCTGTTCACCACCAAGGAAGAACGGAAAATCAGAATGGCACAGCTGCGTACGGTAACCCACTTCGAAAAAGTGGTGTTCCCCATCGTGTGCACCATTTTCATTTCCCTGCTGCTGCCTTCCGTATGCTCTTTGATCGGGATGCTGATGCTGGGGAACCTGTTCACCGAATCCGGCTGTATGGACCGTCTGTCTGACACGGCACAAAATGCCCTGATGAACAGCGTAACCATCATGCTGGCCACCGGTACCGGCCTGACCATGAAGGCCGAAAGCTTCCTGACCGTGCAGACCATCGAAATCATCTGCCTGGGTCTGGTTGCCTTCATCGGCGGTACCGCCGGCGGCGTGCTGTTCGGCAAGCTGATGTACAAGCTGGATGGCAAGACCAATCCGCTGATCGGTTCTGCCGGTGTATCTGCAGTACCTATGGCTGCTCGTGTGTCCCAGGTTGTGGGACAGCAGGCTGACCCCGGGAACTTCCTGCTGATGCATGCCATGGGCCCCAACGTGGCCGGTGTTATCGGTACGGCTGTTGCAGCCGGTACCATGCTGGCTATGGTGGGCGGCAAATAAAAAAACAAAGGTTTTTTGAGCTGTTGCTTCGGCAGCAGCTCTTTTTTTTGCAGAAAATACCTTTCTATTGGGGGGATTTTTGCTATAATAAAAGGGATATGTTTTTTTGTCGGCGGAAAAGCCCAAAGGAGAATATTTTGGAAGCATACAAGGAATTTTCGACAACCAGCCGGGAGCGGAGACTGTATCAGTGGGGGACCCTGGCTCTCATTGCCCTCAGCTGGGCCTATGAAGGGTATCATACTTTTGCTCTGGGCCAACTGAGTATCATGGGCTGGGGGTACAACCTGCTGTTTGTGATCCTCTGGTGCTGGCGCTGCCTGTTCCAGTACAGCATCCAGCTCACCAGCGACAAGCTGATCGTGGTCATGTACGGCCTGGGGCTGGAACGGCGGATGACCGTTTACCTGAAGGACCTGGAAAGTTTTTCCAACCATTACAAACGGAGCTTTTTCCGGAAGACCTCCATTAAAAAATATGTCCACCGGTATTCTTCTGTGGATCCCAATCCCCAGCGGATCCTGGTGTACCGGGAGAATGGAAAACTCTGCGGCCTGCTGTTCAAATCCAGCGATGAGCTGATGGACCGGCTGGCCCGGCGGTTCCCCAAACAGTACCTGGAATTTCCAGAATAACAAAGGAGTCATAGTATGAGCAACAACAATGTGTATGTGGGAAAGGTCATCGCAGTCAACAAACAGCGGGCCAAGGTGAAAATCGAACAGAGACCGGGGGAACAGCGGCCCAAGATGCTGGACTGCTGGAATGCCTGCGAAGCCAAACGGGGCACCCGGGTAATCGTGGGGAAACAGTCCCTGGATGAAAAGAAGGCCCAGATGATCGTGTACGGGATCCCGGTGCTCACCGCCCTGGCCGGTGCGGCTTTCGGCCGGGCCATGGCCCATTTCTTCTCTGCTCCCGTGTGGCAGATCGTGGTGCTCAGCACTCTGGTGTGGCTGGCCCTGGGGCTGGTCTATGCCCGGAACTTCAAGAAGAGTGTCCGGACCAAGGTGGAACAGTGGACCATCACCGGCTATTTCAGCGATGGAGAGATTTACGACGCCAAAGGGAAAAAAGTGGAGGTTTAAACCATGCTGGGGAAAAACCATCTGACCCTGCTGCTGGTCCTGGCAGCCGGTGCCGTCATGGGAGGCCTTCTGGGGGACAGTCTCCAGGCTTCCCAACCTCTGGGCGGAGCCACCGATTTCCTGGTGCGGAAATATCAGGTGCTGACCATTCCCCCTTCCACCATGGACCTTTATGTGGCCAAGGTGACCGCCGGTGTGGAATTTTCTCCCAATCTGGCAGCCATCCTGGGCATGATCCTGGCAGGGATCCTGTTTCACAAGTTATAGGAGAATGCTCGTTATGGAACTGATACTGGCCTCCGGTTCACCCCGGCGCCTGGAACTGCTCCGGCAGATCGGCCTGGAGCCCCGGGTGGTGGTGAGCCGGGGAGAAGAAGAAAAAAACGATGCCACCCCGGAACAGCTGGTGATGGCCAACGCCCTGGCCAAAGGCCGGGAAGTCCGGGACCGGCTGGGGGACCGGGTGCCCATCCTGGCGGCGGACACGGTGGTGGCCCTGGACGGGGAAATCCTGGGAAAACCCCGGGACAGGGCGGAAGCAGCCCGCATGCTCCGGAAACTCAGCGGCCGGACCCACCGGGTACTGACAGGGATGGCCCTGTTCTTCCAGGGACAGGTCCGGACCCATGTGGAGACCACGAAGGTGGAGTTTTCTCCTCTTTCTGAAAAAGACATTGCCTGGTACATTGCTACCGGGGAACCCCTGGACAAGGCCGGAGCCTACGGCATCCAGGGGAAAGCCGCCTTGTTCATTCCTTCCATCCAGGGGTCCTACACCAATGTGGTGGGACTCCCTCTTGCCCCTTTGAAGAAATTATTTGCAGAATTGGACGTGACAAAACATGACACACTATCTGATCCGGGAGATGCTTCCGGAGGAACGGCCCCGGGAACGGCTCCTGGCCAAGGGACCTGAAGCCCTTGCCATTACGGAACTGCTGGCCATCCTGATCGGCACCGGGAGAAAGGACCATTCGGCCCTGGATATTGCCCGGGAACTGACCGGGGATCTGCTGAAGGATGCCCGGCTGGCCCGGACCCAGGACCCCCGGGAACTGACCCGGATTGCCGGCATCGGGCCTGCCAAGGCTGCGGTGATCCTGGCGGCCCTGGAACTGGGACGGCGGCTGGCAGGGGCGGAATCCCAACCCTTTCAGACCATCCACTGTCCGGAAGACGGAGCCATGCTGGTGATGCCCCGGCTCCGGTATGAGAATCATGAACATTTCCTGGTGGTGCTGCTGAACAGCAAGGGGAAGGTCACCGGCATCGAACCCATTTCTGAGGGGTCTCTCAATGCCTCAGTGGTCCATCCCCGGGAGGCTTTTGCCCCGGCGCTGCTCCATCATGCAGCCGCCATCCTGGCGGTCCACAACCATCCTTCCGGGGATCCCACCCCCAGCCGGGAGGACAGGAGCCTGACCCGGACCCTGTGGGATACGGGGAAGGTGATGGGGATCCCTCTGGTGGATCATCTGATCATTGGAGACGGGGTCTATTACAGTTTCAAGGAACACGGATTGTTGTAAAAGGAGGAACATGGCATGCTGGATCTAATGGGATCTTTTTCCACGGATCTGGGAGTGGATCTGGGCACGGACCATACCCGGATCTGTCTCCGGGACGAGGGTATCGTACTGGACCAACCCACCGCCGTGGCCCTGGACCGGGGCCGGAGAAAGATCCTGGCCCTGGGTCAGGAGGCCCGGCAGATGCTGGGACGGACCCCGGAGGGAATCCAGGTGGTCCGGCCGCTCCAGGACGGAGTCATCGCCGACTTCGACCTGACCCGGCAGATGCTCAGGGGATTCCTCCGCCAAGCCCTGGGGAAACGGCCTTTGTTCCGGCCCCGGCTGGTGCTTACGGTGCCCTGCGGGGTGAACAGCGTGGAGCGCCGGGCGGTGCTGGATGCGGCCATGGAAGCGGGAGCCGGGGAGGCTTACCTGTTGGAAGCCCCTCTGGCGGCAGCCCTGGGAGCCGGGATCCCGGTCCGGGAGACCAAAAGCTGCCTGGTGGTGGATATGGGGGCAGGGGCCACGGAAGCGGCAGTGCTCACCCAGGGAAAGATCGCTCTCAGTCGGCTCCTCCGCCAGGGAGGACGGAGCCTGGACCAGGCCCTTGTCCAGTACAGCCGGAAAAAGTATAATCTTCTTATCGGGACCCTCCAGGCGGAGCAGGTGAAGATCGAGATCGGCACGGTCCGGGAGACTGCGCCTCCGGCCTATATGGACCTTCGGGGCCGGGACCTGATCACCGGGCTCCCCCGGCGGGTGACCATCGATCAGAACCAGCTCCGGGAGGCCCTGTGGGAACCGGTCCACAAGATGGTGGACTGTGTCCTGGCCCTCCTGGAACAGCTGCCGGACCTGCTGGCCCGGGATGTGGCGGAACGGGGCATCGTCCTTACAGGGGGCGGAGCCCTGCTGCGGAATTTTGACTGGCTCCTGGCCCGGGAAACCGGCCTGAAAGTGTGGGTGGCGGAAAACGCCCTGACCTGCGGAGCCAAGGGAACCGGCATTGCCGCCGGGAATATGAATCTGTTCCGGAAGGGACCCCGTCCCCGCCGGAACGTGTAAATGGAGAGAAGCAGTGCGAATGAGGAAGGAACAGAAAGTCAGACTGGGGGTATTGGCGGCGGCCATCCTGCTGGTGGTGGGGCTGGTATGGGATGCTTTCCACCGGTTCCCTGCCGTGAATACGGTGCTGACCACCCTGACCCGGCCCATCAGCTTTGTGGTGGGAGGCATCGGCGGCGGTTTCAAAGGTACCGGGAATTATTTTGCCTCCAAGACGGCCCTGGAAAAGGAAAATGCCGCCCTGAAAAAGGAAAATGAAGAGCTGCGCCAGAACAATGCGGAACTGATCGGCATGAAGGCGGAGAACCAGCGGCTGGGGAAACTGCTGAAGTTCAGCAGCCTCCATCCCCAGTGGAACATGGTGTCCGCCAAGGTGATCAGCCGGGATCTGGGAGATTTCAAGGACGTGATCCTCATCGACCGGGGGAAAGATGACGGGCTCCAGGTGAACATGCCGGTGGTGAACGCCTCCGGGCTCATCGGCATTGTGGACGGAGTCTATCCCCACATGGCCAAGGTGCTGCTGATTTCCAGTCCCCGGAGCCGGATCGGGGGCCTGAACCTCCGGGGGGATTCCCGGGCGGCGGGAATCGTCAACGGGGTGGCCGGACCGGATCTGCTGCTGGAAATGCGGAATCTCAGCCGGAATGCGGACATCCTGCCCGGAGACACCATTGTGACCAGCGGCTACAGCGGCTACCATCCGGAAGGGCTGGTGATCGGTACCGTGGAAGATGTCCAGATGGATACCGGCGGCCTTACCAAAATGGCCACCATCGCTCCTTCCGTGGATTACAGCCATCTGGAAGAAGCCCGGGTCATCACCAACTTCCAGGGGTTTGCGGATTTCCTCCGTAACGAGGGGAAAGATCCGGATGCCCAGTCCGGCAAAGGAGGGAAATAATGGTGATTGTTGCCCTTGCCTGGCTGTTTTTTACCCTGTTTCTGTTCACTCTGGAAAATCACTGGTTCCTCTTTTTCAACACCACCCAGTCCCCGGACTTGCTGCTGTTGTTTCTCCTGCTCTATGCCATGGACCGGGGGAAACGGAACGGCGCAGTGTATGGACTGGGTATTGGTGCTTTATTGGACGTTGTCACCTTCAGCTATTTCGGCTGGCACATGGTGACCCGGGCGGCCCTGGGGTACCTGATCGGAAAGAACCGTGTGAACATGTTCGTGGACCGGCTGCCCACCTATCTGATCCTCACTGCTCTGGTGACCCTGCTGCTCCAGGTGGCCCGGGGACTGTTCCTGTGCGTGATGCTGGGCCGTTGGCTGCCGATCCTGCCCCTGGCCCTCCAGACCCTGAAGCTTATGGGGTGGAACCTGGTCCTGGCCCCTGTCATGTGGTTCCTGTACCACAGACTGAAGAAACGGGTCCGCAGTCGTATGGATTATTACTATCATCTGTAGGAGTCTGCCGTGCTGAATAAAAAATATGCTTACCGTCTGGAGTTCATGATGGTCACCGGCATCCTGGTGATCCTGATCCTCATCGGACGGATGTTCTATCTGCAAATCGTCAAGGGATCCACTTACCGCCGGCAGGCGGAAGGGAACCGGACCCGCTATACCCGGATCCTGGCCCCCCGGGGCATCATCTATGACTGCAACGGGGAAGAACTGGCCAACAACAAGCCCGGGGTCATGGTGTCCCTGGTGCGCCGGACCGACGGGTACCGGGAAGAGACCCTGGAACGGCTGAGCCAGCTGCTGAACCTGCCTCTGGAAGACATCAAGGAGACCATCCGTCTCTCCGGAGGCAGTTCGGAACCCATCCGTCTGGTCCGGAACGCCTCTCCGGAAGTGGTGGACAAAGTGGAGGAAAACCTTCGCTATCTGCCCGGGGTGATGCTGGAAGTCCAGCCGGTGCGGAACTATCCCAACAAGGGACTGGCAGTCCATGCCCTGGGCTATGTGGGAGAAATCAGTGATTATGAGATCTCCCAGGGAGCCTACAGCGAACTGAAGGCCGGGGACATCATCGGGAAATTCGGCCTGGAAAACTACTACGATTCCTATCTCCGGGGAGAAGACGGCAGCTACCGGGAAGAAGTGGACGTGGCAGGCCGGGTGGTCCAGATCATGGACAAAGTGGATCCCAAACCGGGCCAGGGGCTGGTGCTCACCCTCGACGCCAAGCTCCAGCGGATCGCTGAAGAGGCGGTGGACCGGCAGCTGAAGGCCATCGGGGCCCGGGGCTGCGCCGTGGTGGCCCTGGATCCCAACAACGGGGAAGTGAAGGCCCTGGTGTCCCGTCCCGGGTTCGATCCCAACTGGTTCGTCAACGGGATCAGCGAAAAGAACTGGAAATACCTGAATACGGATCCCTTCCATCCCATGACCGACAAGGTCATCGCCGGGGAATATCCTCCCGGATCCACCTTCAAGATTGTCACCGGGTCCGCGGCCCTGGAAGAAAAGAAAGTGACCCCGGATGAACTGATCTACGACTCCGGCCGCCACTGGCTCATCGACATGCGGAACGCCGGAGGGGAAGCCCTGGGGTACATCAACTTCAAACGGGCCCTGGCCGCTTCCGACAACGTGTACTTCTACGAAATGGGGAACCGGGTGGGCATCGACCTGCTGGACAAATATGCCCGGGAATTCGGCTTCGGCCAGACCACGGGCATCGACCTCCACGGGGAGGCCCAGGGACTCATCGCCACCCCGGAATACAAGAAGAAGGTCTTTGATGACGAATGGTACCTGGGGGATACCTTCAACACTGCCATCGGTCAGGGCTTCACCCTGGCCACCCCCATCCAGGTGGCGGAAATGCTCAGTGCCGTGGCCACCGACGGGAAACGGTACAAGCCCCATCTGGTAAGCAAGATCCTCAATGACGACGGCAGCGTGGCCAAGACCTTCGAGCCGGAGGAAGAGGGGAAACTGCCCATTTCTGAATCCACCCTGAAGCTGATCCAGGACGGCCTGGAAGCCGTAACGGAAGAAGGGGGCACCGCCGCCTTCCTGAAGAACCTGCCGGTGCCGGTGGCCGGGAAAACCGGTACCGCCGAAAACCCCCACGGACTGGAACACGGCTGGTTCATCGCCTATGCCCCGGCCAAGAAGCCCCAGCTGGTGGTGGTGTGCATTGTGGAACAGGGCAGCTACGGCACCATTTCCGCAGCCCCCATTGTCAAGAGCATCCTGGAATACGTGTTTACCGATCCCCGGGTGCGGCGGCAGGGCAGCAAGAAATAAGGAGAAACCATGCGCTGGCATTTTTCGTTGAAAAAATATTTTCGGAATATCGACAAACCCCTGCTGATCAGCGTCCTGCTGCTGATCGCCATCGGGGTGGTGCTCATCGGCAGTGCCACCCATGCCAACATCCCCGGGCCCAGACGGTACAGCTTCGTCCTGCGCCAGCTGAGCTTTGCGGCCATCAACCTGGTGCTGGGGGTCTTCCTCATGCGGTTCGACTACCGGATCCTGAAGAGCCTGGCCCGGCCTCTGTACATCTTCAACATCCTCATGCTGCTGGCGGTGATGCTGGTGGGGAAAAGCGCCCTGGGAGCCCAGCGCTGGCTCCAGCTGGGGCCCATCAGCATCCAGCCCAGTGAGTTTGCCAAAGCCATTATGATCATCAGCCTGTCCTCCTTTGTGGACGACCGGCTGCCCCTTTTGACGGATTTCCGAAGCTGGCTGCCGGTGTTCGGCTATGTGCTGCTGCCCTTCCTGTTCGTTATGAAGCAGCCGGACCTGGGGACTTCCCTGGTGTTTCTGGCCATCCTCCTGGGCACCATGATCGTCTGCGGCTTCCGGATCCGGTATTTCCTGATCATGGGAGGCCTGGGACTGGCTTCGGCGCCTCTGGTGTGGAAAATGCTCCACGAGTACCAGCGGAACCGGATCCGGGTGTTCCTGAACCCGGGACTGGAACCTTACGGCAGCGGCTATCACGTGATCCAGTCCATGATTGCCATCGGTTCCGGGCTTTTTGCCGGCAAGGGACTTTTTGCCGGTACCCAGAGCCAGCTGAACTTCCTGCCGGAAAACCATACGGACTTTATCTTCGCAGTGGCCGGGGAGGAATTCGGCTTCATCGGCACTACCATTATCCTGCTGCTCTACGGGGTGGTGATCTACCGGGGCCTTTCCATTGCCCTCCATGCGTCCGATGATTTTGGAACCCTGCTGGCCGTGGGAGTGGTCTCTATGTTTCTGTTCCACATCCTGGTCAATGTGGGGATGACCAGCGGCATCATGCCGGTCACGGGGGTGCCCCTGCCTTTCATGAGCTACGGGGTCAGCTCTCTTACCACCAATATGCTCATGGTGACCCTGCTGCTGAACATCAATGCCCATCACCAGACCCTGCGTTTTCATTAAGGAGATATTATGCGAAAAGACTTACCCATCGACATACTCAGTGCTGTGGAAAAACCCGCCCGGTACACCGGCATGGAATTCGGCAGCATCGTAAAGCCGGAAGAGGAAACGGAGGTTTCCTTCTGTCTGGCCTTCCCGGATACCTACGAAATCGGCATGAGCTACCTGGGCTACAAGATTCTCTACGAAATCCTCAACAAGCTGCCCAAAGTGGCGGCAGAGCGGGCCTTTGCCCCCTGGGTGGACATGGAAGCCAAAATGCGGGAACGGGGGCTGGTGCTCTCCAGCCTGGAAAACACCCGGCCTTTGAAGGATTTCGACCTGCTGGGGTTCACCCTTCTGTATGAAATGTCCTATTCCAACATCCTGAACATGCTGGACCTGGGCGGGGTGCCCATCCTGGCCAAAGACCGGACCCTGGAGGATCCCTTTGTATGTGCCGGGGGCTGCTGCGTGTTCAACAGTGAACCCCTGGCGGATTTCCTGGACTTCTGCATGCTGGGAGACGGGGAAAAGATCATCCAGGAAGTGACCCTGCTGTACCGGGACTGGAAACGGGAAGGCAAACCCGGGGGCCGGCTTGGCTTCCTGCGCCGGGTGTCCCGGATCCAGGGGGTCTACGTACCTTCTTTCTATGAAATCACCTACGGTCCCGACGGCACCATTACCGGGAAAAAGCCTCTGGAGCCCACGGCGCCGGAAGTGGTGTACAAACGGGTGGAACAGGACCTGGACGGGCTGGATTTCCCCACCCATCCCATTGTGCCCTACAGTGACACGGTCCACGACCGGATCATGCTGGAACTGTTCCGGGGCTGCAGCCGGGGCTGCCGGTTCTGCAACGCCGGGATCATCTATCGGCCGGTCCGGGAACGGAAACCGGAAACGGTGATGGAGCTGGCCAAACAGCTGGTACCTGCCACCGGCTACAACGAAATCTCCCTGTTTTCCCTGAGCACCGCAGATTATTCCCATCTGGAACCTCTCATCCGGGAACTGCTGGGAGATTTCCGGAAGGACCGGGTCAGCGTGTCCCTGCCTTCCCTGCGGATCGACAGCTTCTCCGTGAAGCTGGCCCAGGAAGTCCAGGCGGTGCGGAAAAGCGGCCTGACCTTTGCTCCGGAAGCCGGGAGCCAGCGGATGCGGGATGTGATCAACAAAGGGGTCACGGAAGAAAATCTCATGAACGCGGTGGGGGCCGCCTTTGAAAACGGCTGGTCCCAGGTGAAGCTGTACTTCATGATCGGTCTGCCTACGGAAACGGACGAAGACGTGCTGGCCATTGCCAAACTGGCCCAGAAGGTCCAGTGGAAGTACAAGGAAGTCACCGGCCACATGGGGGCCAAAGTCACTGTCAGCGTGTCCAACTTCGTGCCCAAGCCCTATACCCCCTTCCAGTGGGTGGGCCAGAACACCAAGGGGGAATTCGACCGGAAGCACATGCTGCTGAAGAACGCCTTTGCCAATCTGAAGAACATCCACTTCCAGTACCATGATTCCCGGACCAGCCTGATGGAAGGGGTCCTGGCCCGGGGAGACCGGCGGCTGGGAAAGGCCATTTACCTGGCCTGGCAGAGGGGCGCCAAATTCGACAGCTGGACGGAATTCTTCGATTATGACCGGTGGGCCCAGGCCATTGCCGATGCAGGCCTGACCCCGGATTTCTACAACAGCCGGCCCCGGGGGAAAGAGGAAATCTTCCCCTGGGAACACACCAGCTGCGGGGTGAGCCGGCAGTTCCTGTGGAGGGAATACGAAAAAGCCCAGGAGGCGGCCCTGACTCATGACTGCCGCCGGGATACCTGCACCGGCTGCGGGGTCTGCCAGAAACTGGGCGTGAAGATCATTGACTGGAAGGAGGGAGAAGCATGAAGCTGCGGCTGCAGATCACCAAGGAACCGGGGATCCGGTTCATCTCCCATCTGGAATACCAGCGGAGCATCGAAAAGGCCCTCCGCCGGTCCGGGATCCCGGTGGCCTATTCGGAAGGGTTCAACCCCCATATGAAGTTTTCCCTGGCCTCCGCCCTCAGCGTGGGGGTCACCAGCTCCTGCGAGTTTGCGGAAATCCGCCTGGCGGAAGAACGGCCCCTGGAGGAGCTGCTGGACAAAATCGCCCGGGCCCTGCCCATGGGCATCCACATTGTCCGGGGGGACCTGACCGATGACAAGGCTCCCAAGCTCATGGCCCGGGCCCAGGGTGCCTCCTACCAGGTGAAGGTCCCCTGTGCCGCCGATCCTTCTGCCCAGCTGGCCGCCTTTGCCGCTGCGCCGGAAGTTCCCTACACCAAGACCCACAAAAAAGGCAAGGGGAAACCCAAGACCATCGATGTGAAATACTTCATTCCCCAGGTGGAGGCCCGGTGGCAGGAGGGAATCCTGGACCTGTCCTTTGATATCCGGATCACCCCCACCGGCAGCATGAAGGCGTCGGAATTCCTCCAGGTGCTGGAGGACCAGTTCCAGGTCCCTCTCACCGTGGTCCAGGCGGATATCCGCCGGGTGGATCTTTACAGCCGGGATGAAGCCGGCCGGAAGGTTCCCCTGATCGGGGAAGGCTGAGGGCTGCCATGAATACGATCTTTGTCAGTGTCCGTCCGGAAGAAACCAGGATGGGCACCGTGGAAGAGGACCGGCTCCGGGATTATGCGGTGGAGCGGAGCAGTACCGACAACCTGGTGGGCAATGTGTACCGGGCCCGGGTGTGCAATGTGGTGCCCGGGATCCAGGCAGCCTTTGTGGACCTGAACACCGGGAAGAACGGGTTCCTGACCCTGAAAAAGGGAGAAAAGCTCTCCGAAGGCCAGATGCTTTTGGTCCAGGTGGTGAAGGACGCCCGGGGGAACAAGGGTCCGGCGGTGACCCGGGAGATCACCCTTCCCGGCCGGTATGTGGTGCTGGAACCCTACGGCAGCCGGGTGAGCCTGTCCCGGAAGATCAGCTGCAAAACCAAGCGGAAGGAACTCCGGGAATGGGCCCGGGAGCTGCTGCCGGAAAATATGGGACTGGTGCTCCGGACGGCAGCAGCCCATGCAGAGGAAGGCGAGATCCGGGCCGATCTGGAACAGCTGCTCCGGAACTGGGAGGTGCTGGTCCGCCGGAGCAAAGTGGGCCGGGGACCCCAGCTGCTGTACCGGGAACTGGACCTGGCCATCCGGCTGGTCCGGGACTATGTGACGGACCGGGTGGAACGGATCATCGTGGACGATGAGAAGACCTGTCAGCGGCTCCAGGAAATGCTCCGGGACATGGGGCTGCCCCAGATCCAGGTGAAGCTGTACAAGGGGAAAGAAGACCTGTTCACCTTCTACCGGCTGGATGAGGATATCGAAAGCCTTTCCGACCGGGTGGTGTGGCTGCCGGGGGGCGGTTACCTGGTCTTCGACTATACGGAAGCCATGACCGTCATCGACGTGAACAGCGGGAAATTCTCCACGGGAGCGGACCGGGATGCCACCAGTATGGCCACCAACCGGGAAGCAGCCCGGGAAATCGCCCGGCAGCTCCGGCTCCGGGACATCGGAGGCATCATTGTGGCGGATTTCATCGACATGGACCGGGAAGAGGAACAGGGGGAGATCCTCCAGATCCTGAAGAAGGAATTCGCCTGGGACAAAATGAAGCCCAAGGTCATCGACCTGACCCATCTGAACCTGGTGGAAATGACCCGGATGAAGGCCCGGAAGAATCTGTCCAGCATCCTGTACACCACCTGCCCCATGTGCGGGGGCAGCGGCCGGGTGGAAGCTCCGGAAACCGTCTATGTGGAGATCCGCCGGCGGCTCCGGAGCCTGTTCCTCCAGGGGAAGATGAGCCACAGCCTGCTGCTTACCGTCCATCCTGTGGTATACGGCTGGCTGCGCCAGCAGGGGCTGGGGGACATGGAACGGGAGTTCCACTGCACTCTGAAGCTGGCCAGCGATCCATCCCTGGAAATCGGAGTTTTTACCCTTCTGACCGCAGACCAGGAAGGGACAGGAAGAGAGGGTGACCGGGAATGAAACTGACGATTCCATCCTATGTGAAAACCGTTATGGATGTGCTCCAGTTCCATGGGTTCGAAGCCCATGTGGTGGGAGGCGCTGTCCGGGACATGCTCCTGGGACGGGTCCCGGACGATTATGACGTGGTCACCAACGCCCGGCCGGAACAGATCCTCCGGACCGCGGAAGACGCGGGGATCCCAGTGGTCAGTGAGCTGGGACAGAACTTCGGGGTGGTGATCCTCCGGGTGGAGCGCCACGGGGTGGAAGTGGCCGCCTACCGGAATGAAACCTACGGCAGTGCTGACGCCCACCGGCCGGCGGAAGTCTGGTACTGCAGGACTCTGGAAGAGGATCTGAGCCGGCGGGATTTCACCATCAATGCCCTGGCGGTGGACCAGAACGGACACATCACCGACTGCTTCCAGGGGCTGGATGATCTGCGGGGCCGGGTCCTCCGCACTGTGGGGGATCCGGACCGGCGGTTCTCGGAAGATGCCCTGCGGATGTTCCGGGCCTGCCGGTTCGTGGGACAGCTGGGCTTTGCCCCGGATCCCGCCATCCTGCCTGCCATTGGCCGGAACCTGAAGAAGGTGCCGGGACTGTCCCTGGAGCGGGTGCGGACGGAACTGAACAAGCTGCTCATGGGGACCTATGCAGGGGAAGGCATGGATCTTATGGTGAAAAGCGGCCTGGCGGCGGAGAGCTGCCGGGTCCGGCGGAAAGGCCAGTATGAAACGGTGCCCATCCTGCCGGAACTGACCCACCTGGTGGGATTAGGCCAGAATCCCCAGTTCCATCCCTATGATGTGTGGAAGCACACGGCAGTGGCCCTGGACAAAGGGGACCGGAGCCTGGAAGTGGGATGGGGAATCCTGCTCCATGACGTGGCCAAGGGCCTGGAAGGGGTCCGGGGCATCAACAAAGAAGGACAGCCCTGCGACCACGGCCATGAAGTGGTGGGCGCCGCCCTGGCCAGGCAGATCCTGGAACGGCTCCAGCTGCCCCGGGAGGTGGTGGACCGGGTGGCCTGGCTGGTGAAGAACCACATGCACTTTGGGTTTATCAGCGCCCAGGAGGACAGCAAGACCTGGCACTGGCTCCGGAAGGAGGCCCGCAGCGGCCATTTCCGGGTGAACAAGGAGATGGCGGAAGCCTTCAAGCAGCTTACGGCCGTGTGCGTGGCGGATGTGGCCGCCACCAATGCGGCCCAGAATGACGTGATCCATGCCCAGATGTACGGAAAACGGTTGGTGAAGATGGCCTATCTCATGCCCGTCCACACCTCCGATCTGGACTTTTCCGGAAAGGACGCCCTGGCCCTGGGGGCCCGACCGGACCAGTTGAAGGAACTGATGCCGGTGCTCCTCCGGCGGGTCCAGGACCGGATGCTGGAAAATGATCCGGAACAGCTGGCCCAGGCGGCTCAAAAGTGGCTGGAACGGCAAAAAAAACTGTATTGACAATGCATGGCTGAAGAAAAAGAAGGTGTTTGAGAGAAAACACCTTCTTTTTTGTGTAACTTTTGCAATAAAAAAGGTGCAAAAAGAGAAATTTTCTCACAAGTTATTAGAATTTTTATATATTTGCAAAAAAATCTACAAATAATCCCCCGGGAGATTTAAAAAAAAAATTATTTGTGTTATAATCATTCCGTACACTGAATACAGTAGGTTCAGCCGGAATGCGAATGTAAAAAATATTCACAAAGGGGGATGGTTATTTCTTAGAGGAGGATTCCGGCAGTTTCACAAACTAGGAAGGATTTTAAGGAGGTTTTTGCTTTGAGTAAAGTAATGACGTTAAAAGACGCAATCGCCAAGTATGTGCACAGTGGTGATCACATTGCTCTGGGTGGCTTTACGACTGACCGTAAACCCTATGCGGCTGTGTTTGAAATCCTGAGACAGGGCATCACGGACCTGACCGGTCTGGGCGGTGCTGCCGGCGGCGACTGGGATATGCTGATCGGCAACGGCCGTGTGAAAGCCTACATCAACTGCTATACCGCCAACTCCGGTGTAACCAACGTTTCCAGACGGTTCAGAAAATGGTTCGAAGCCGGCAAGCTGACCATGGAAGACTATTCCCAGGATGTTATCTACATGATGTGGCATGCCGCTGCTCTGGGCCTGCCCTTCCTGCCTGTAACCCTGATGCAGGGCTCCGGCCTCACCGATGAATGGGGCATCAGCAAGGAAGTCCGGAAGACCCTGGACAAAGTTCCTGATGACAAGTTCAAATACATCGACAACCCCTTCAAACCGGGTGAAAAAGTGGTGGCTGTTCCTGTTCCTCAGATCGATGTGGCCATCATCCACGCTCAGCAGGCTTCTCCTGATGGCACCGTACGCATCTGGGGCGGCAAATTCCAGGATGTGGATATTGCGGAAGCAGCCAAATACACCATCGTTACCTGCGAAGAAATCATCTCCAATGAAGAAATCAGAAGAGATCCCACCAAGAACGACATTCCCGGCATGTGCGTAGATGCCGTTGTCCTGGCTCCTTACGGTGCTCATCCGTCTCAGTGCTATGGCCTGTATGACTACGACAACCCGTTCCTGAAAGTCTATGACCAGGTCTCCAAGACCCAGGAAGACTTCGATGCTTTCTGCAAAGAATGGGTGTTCGACCTGAAGGATCATGACGAATACCTGAACAAACTGGGTGCCACTCGTCTGATCAACCTGAAGGTTGTTCCCGGTCTGGGCTATCACATTGACATGACGAAGGAGGACAAATAACAATGGCTGATTACACGAATTATACCAATAAGGAAATGCAGGCTGTGACCATTGCCAAACAGATCAAAAATGGTCAGGTTGTAACGGTTGGTACCGGTCTTCCTCTGATCGGCGCCAGCGTGGCCAAGAGAGTCTATGCTCCTGACTGCCACATCATCGTGGAAAGCGGTCTGATGGACTGCTCCCCTGTGGAAGTTCCCCGTTCCGTTGGTGACCTGCGGTTCATGGCTCACTGCGGCTGCATCTGGCCGAATGTCCGGTTCGTCGGCTTCGAAATCAACGAATACCTGCACAAGGCCAACCGTCTGATTGCTTTCATCGGCGGCGCTCAGATCGACCCCTACGGCAACGTGAACTCCACCTCCATCGGCGACTACCATCATCCGAAAACCCGTTTCACCGGGTCCGGCGGCGCCAACGGCATTGCCACCTATTCCAACACCATCATCATGATGCAGCATGAAAAACGCAGATTCATGCAGAAGATCGACTACGTGACCAGCCCGGGCTGGATCGACGGCCCTGGCGGACGTGAAAGACTGGGTCTGCCCGGCGATGTTGGCCCTCAGCTGGTAGTAACCGACAAAGGGATCCTGAAATTCGACGAAAAGACCAAACGGATGTATCTGGCTGCCTACTATCCCACTTCTTCTCCGGAAGATGTCCTGGAAAACACCGGGTTCGACCTGGATGTATCCAAGGCTGTGGAACTGGAAGCTCCGGATCCGGCAGTTATCAAACTGATCCGTGAAGAAATCGACCCGGGCCAGGCTTTCATTAAAGTTCCGGCTCCGGAAGCAAAATAAGACATTCGGGAGGAAGAAGTCAAATGGGTTTTTACTCTATGCCTAGATATTTCCAACAAATGCCTCAGGTGGGCAAACCCCTGAAAAAGGTGGATGCCGCCAATGAAGAACAGCTGAAAAAGATCGAAGAAGAGATCCATCAGCTGATCAAAGCCGCTCAGGAAGCCGGCAAGGCAGATGCTGATGTAAACAAGAGAGGGGAACTGACCGCTCTCCAGAGAATTGAAAAACTGGTGGAACCGGGCTCCTGGAGACCCCTGAACACCCTGTTCAATCCTCAGGGCAACAAGAACGGCTCCGTGGCCATCGTCAAGGGCCTGGGCCGTGTAAACGGCAAATGGTGCGTAGTGGTGGCTTCCGACAACAAGAAGCTGGCCGGCGCCTGGGTCCCTGGCCAGGCTGAATGCCTGCTGCGGGCTTCCGACACGGCCAAGACCCTGCACGTGCCTCTGGTGTATGTGCTGAACTGCTCCGGCGTTAAGTTCGACGAACAGGAAAAGGTATACCCCAACCGTCGTGGCGGCGGTACTCCCTTCTTCCGGAACGCTGAACTGAACCAGCTGGGCATTCCCGTCATCGTAGGCATCTACGGCACCAACCCTGCCGGCGGCGGCTATCATTCCATCAGCCCCACGGTAATCATTGCCCATGAAAAAGCCAACATGGCTGTAGGCGGCGCCGGCATTATGGGCGGCATGAACCCCAAAGGCCATGTGGATCTGGAATATGCCAACGAAATTGCTGACATGGTGGACCGTACCGGCAAGACCGAACCTCCGGGAGCTGTCGATATCCACTACACCGAAACCGGTTTCATCCGGGAAGTCTACGCTTCTGAAGAAGGCGTTCTGGAAGGGATCAAGAAGTATGTAGGCATGCTGCCCAAATACGATCCTGAATTCTTCCGGGTGGACGATCCGAAAGCACCGGCTTTCCCGGCTGACGATCTGTACACCATGGTTCCCCTGAACGACAAACGGGCTTATGACATCTACAATGTCATCGGCCGTCTGTTCGACAACAGCGAAATGCGGGAATACAAGAAAGGCTACGGTCCCGAAATGGTTACCGGTCTGGCCAAAGTCAACGGCCTGCTGGTGGGCGTTGTGGCCAACGTCCAGGGCCTGCTGATGAACTACCCTGAATACAAGGCTGCCGGCTCTGTGGGTATCGGCGGCAAGCTGTACCGTCAGGGTCTGGTGAAGATGAACGAATTCGTCACTCTCTGCGCCAGAGACCGTCTGCCCATTGTCTGGATCCAGGATACCACCGGGATCGATGTGGGCAACGATGCTGAAAAGGCTGAACTGCTGGGTCTGGGCCAGTCCCTGATCTACTCCATCCAGACTTCCCACATCCCTCAATTCGAAATCACCCTGAGAAAGGGCACCGCTGCTGCACACTATGTACTGGGCGGGCCTCAGGGCAACGATACCAACGCCTTCTCCATCGGTACGGCCGCTACGGAAATCGCCGTTATGAACGGTGAAACCGCCGCTACCGCCATGTACTCCCGGAGACTGGCCAAAGATCGGAAAGCCGGCAAGGATCTGCAGCCGACCATCGACAAGATGAACAACCTGATCCAGGCTTTCTACACCAAATCTCGTCCGAAAGTCTGCGCCGAACTGGGTCTGGTAGACGAAATCGTAGACATGAACAAAATCCGCGGTTATGTGGAAGCCTTCACGGAAGCTGCTTATCAGAATCCGGAAAGCATCTGCCCGTTCCATCAGATGCTGCTGCCTCGTGCCATCAGAGAGTTCGAGACTTTCGTAAAGAAATAATCCTTACGGAGGAACTGTTTTAATGAGTATCTATACCTTGGGAATCGATGTTGGATCTACTGCATCCAAGTGCATCATTCTGAAAGACGGAAAAGAAATCGTGGCAAAATCCCTGGTAGACGTGGGGACCGGAACTTCCGGTCCCGCACGTTCTATTGCGGAAGTTCTGGAAAATGCCCACATGAAAAAAGAAGACATGGCCTTTACCCTGGCTACCGGTTACGGGCGCAATTCGCTGGAAGGCATTGCCGACAAGCAGATGAGCGAACTGAGCTGTCATGCCATGGGCGCCAGCTTTATCTGGCCCAACGTCCATACGGTCATCGATATCGGTGGTCAGGACGTGAAAGTCATCCATGTGGAAAACGGGACCATGACCAATTTCCAGATGAATGATAAATGCGCTGCCGGTACTGGCCGTTTCCTGGATGTTATGGCCAATATCCTGGAAGTGAAGGTTTCTGACCTGGCTGCATTGGGAGCCAAATCCACCAAACGGGTGGCCATCAGCTCCACCTGCACCGTGTTTGCTGAAAGTGAAGTCATCAGCCAGCTGTCCAAAGGAACCGACAAGAACGACATCATTGCCGGGATCCATCGTTCCGTGGCCAGCCGTGTCATTGGCCTTGCCAACCGGGTGGGGGTTGTGAAGGATGTTGTGATGACCGGCGGTGTGGCCCAGAACTATGGCGTGAGAGAGGCTCTGGAAGAAGGTCTTGGTGTGGAAATCAAGACTTCTCCCCTGGCTCAGTACAACGGCGCCCTGGGTGCCGCTTTGTACGCGTATAAAAAAGCAGCCAAATAAGCTGCATACCATGTAAAGAAGGAAGGATCATTATGCCAAAGAAAGTAAGCCCTGGCGTTCAGGCATTGAGAGATGTTGTTGAAAAGGTTTACAGAGAACTGCGGGAAGCCAAAGAAAGAGGAGAAAAAGTAGGCTGGTCCTCTTCCAAGTTCCCCTGCGAACTGGCAGAATCTTTCGGTCTGCATGTAGGGTATCCTGAAAACCAGGCTGCCGGCATCGCTGCCAACCGTGACGGCGAAGTGATGTGCCAGGCTGCTGAAGATATGGGGTACGACAACGATATCTGCGGCTATGCCCGTATTTCCCTGGCTTATTCCGCAGGTTTCCGCGGTGCCAATAAGATGGACAAAGACGGCAACTATATCATCAACCCCAACAGCGGGAAACAGATGAAAGATGCCGATGGGAAGAAAGTCTTCGACGAAAACGGCAAACCCGTGATCGATCCCAAGACCCTGAAACCCTATGCTACGGTAGACAACATCTATGAAATCGCTGCCCTGCCGGAAGGGGAAGAAAAGACCCGTCGTCAGAACGCACTGCACAAATACCGTCAGATGACCATGCCTCAGCCGGATTTCCTGCTGTGCTGCAACAACATCTGCAACTGCATGACCAAATGGTATGAAGACATTGCCCGTCGGCACAACATTCCTTTGATCATGATCGACGTTCCTTACAACGAATTCGACCATGTAAACGAAGCCAACGTAAAATACATCCGGTCCCAGCTGGATACGGCCATCCGTCAAATGGAAGAAATCACCGGCAAGAAGTTCGATGAAGACAAATTCGAACAGTGCTGCCAGAACGCCAACCGTACCGCCAAAGCATGGCTGAAGGTTTGCGACTATCTGCAGTACAAACCGGCTCCGTTCAACGGGTTCGACCTGTTCAACCATATGGCTGACGTGGTAACCGCCCGTGGCCGTGTGGAAGCTGCTGAAGCTTTCGAACTGCTGGCCAAGGAACTGGAACAGCATGTGAAGGAAGGCACTTCCACCGCTCCCTTCAAAGAACAGCATCGTATCATGTTCGAAGGGATCCCCTGCTGGCCGAAACTGCCGAACCTGTTCAAACCGCTGAAAGCCAACGGCCTGAACATCACCGGCGTTGTGTATGCCCCTGCTTTCGGGTTCGTGTACAACAACCTGGACGAACTGGTCAAAGCCTACTGCAAGGCTCCGAACTCTGTCAGCATTGAACAGGGTGTTGCCTGGCGTGAAGGCCTGATCCGGGACAACAAGGTTGATGGGGTACTGGTTCATTACAACCGGTCCTGCAAACCCTGGAGCGGCTACATGCCTGAAATGCAGCGTCGTTTCACCAAAGACATGGGTATCCCCACTGCTGGATTCGACGGTGACCAGGCTGACCCGAGAAACTTCAACGCGGCTCAGTATGAGACCCGTGTTCAGGGCTTGGTCGAAGCCATGGAAGCAAATGATGAAAAGAAGGGGAAATAATAATGGCTATCAGTGCACTTATTGAAGAGTTCAAAAAAGTATCTGCCAGCCCGAAGACCATGCTGGCCAACTATAAAGCCCAGGGCAAAAAAGCCATTGGCTGCATGCCTTACTATGTGCCTGAAGAACTGGTCTATGCTGCAGGCATGGTTCCCATGGGCGTATGGGGCTGCAACGGCAAGCAGGAAATCCGTTCCAAGGAATACTGTGCTTCCTTCTACTGCACCCTGGCTCAGCAGTCCCTGGAAATGCTGCTGGACGGGACCCTGGACGGCCTGTCCGGGATCATCACCCCGGTTCTGTGCGACACCCTGCGTCCCATGAGCCAGAACATCAAAGTGGCCATGAAGGACAAGATGCCCGTTATTTTCCTGGCTCATCCCCAGGTTCGTCAGACTGCAGCCGGCAAGCAGTTCACCTATGATGCCTACAACGAAGTGAAAGGCCATCTGGAAGAAATCTGCGGCCATGAAATCACCAATGATGCCATCCTGAATGCCATCAAAGTGTACAACAAGAGCCGTGCTGCCCGCCGTGAATTCTGCAAACTGGCCAACGAACATCCTGATCTGATCCCTGCTTCCACCCGTGCCGCCATCCTCCGTGCCGCTTACTTCATGCTGAAGGATGAATACACCGCAAAGCTGGAAGAACTGAACAAGGAACTGGCAGCTGCTCCTGCCGGCAAGTTCGACGGCCACAAAGTGGTTGTTTCCGGCATCATCTACAACATGCCCGGTATCCTGAAGGCCATGGACGACAACAAACTGGCCGTGGCTGCTGACGACTGCGCTTATGAAAGCCGCAGCTTTGCTGTGGACGCTCCGGAAGATCTGGACAATGGTCTCCAGGCTCTGGCCGTACATTTCTCCAAACAGAAGAACGATGTTCTGCTGTACGATCCGGAATTCGCCAAGAACGCCCGTGCTGAACATGTGTGCCAGCTGGTGAAAGACAGCGGCGCCGAAGGCGTTGTGGTATTCATGATGCAGTTCTGCGATCCGGAAGAAATGGAATATCCTGATCTGAAGAAGGCTCTGGATGCTCACCACATTCCTCATGTGAAGATTGGTGTGGACCAGATGACCCGCGACTTTGGTCAGGCTCAGACCGCGCTGGAAGCTTTCGCAGAAAGCCTGTAAGAGAATTCCAAAAGAGGCTGTTGCTTAGGCAACAGCCTCTTTTTTTGGTATAATGGAGAAAAAACAAAGGAGAAACCATCCATGAGCCTTTCAGAGGAATACAATCGCAAACGGAAAAACAGTGCAGGGGAAGTGCTGGAGGAACTCCGGGACGGGGACTATGTGCTGTCTGCCCAGGCCATGGCGGAGCCGGTGACTTTGCTGGAAGCCATGCCCCTCTTGAAAAAACGGGGCCGGAAAGGCATCACCTACAACTCCTGTATGCCCATGGCGGATCTGCCCTGGTACCATGATCCCTCCATGACCGGAACCCTGGACCATGTGTCCTGGTTCTTCAGTGCCCCCACCCGGAAGGCTCATACAGAAGGACTGTGCAGCTTCCTTCCCGCCGGATCCACCAGCCTGGTCCGGAAGACTCTCCAGAGAGTGGCTGCCCGGAACCGGCGGCCGGTACTCCTGGCTACGGCTTCTCCCATGGATGCCCACGGGTATTTTTCCCTGTCCCTGTCCGCCCTGTTCGAACGGGACATCATCGACCGGGGAGCGGTGGTGCTCCTGGAAGTAAGCCCCCGTTTTCCCCGGACCTGGGGGGATACCCTGCTGCCCATTTCCCAGGTCACAGCCTTTGTGGAAACGGACCGGAAGCCTCCCGTATCTCCGGTGCCCGGTCTGGGGGACCTGGACCGGAAGATTGCCGCCCAGGTGGCGGAACTGATCCCGGACGGATCCACCCTCCAGCTGGGGGTGGGGCACATTCCCAGCGCTGTGGCAGAAGAACTGAAGGTCAGGCATCATCTGGGAATCCATTCCGGGCTGTTCAGTGACAGCCTGATGGACCTGATCCGGTGCGGAGCCGTGGACAACAGCCGGAAAGGGTTCCAGGAGGGAGTCTCCCTCTGCGCCTTTGCCAACGGGTCCCAGAAGCTCTATGACTTTCTGGACGGGAATCCGGGGGTGATATTCCGCAGAGGGACCTTTGCCAATGAACCCAGGATCATCGCCCGGAATCGGAACATGGTGTCCCTGAACACCGGGCTGGAAATCGACCTTACCGGGCAGATTGCCGCAGAAACCATGGGGTTCGCCCAGTTTTCCGCCACCGGGGCCCAGACGGAAACCATCCAGGGGGCCCAGCTGTCTCCCGGAGGGAAATCCATCCTGGCTCTCCGGTCCGTGTATGCCGCCCGGAATGCAAAGGGGGAAAAGGTGCTGAAATCCAAAATCGTCCCCTGTTTCCGTCCTGGAACTGTGGTGTCCACCTCCCGGAACGACATAGACTATGTGGTCACTGAGTATGGAGTGGCCTGGCTGCGGGGGGCCTCGGTAAAGGAACGGGTGAAAGAACTGGTCAGCGTGGCCCATCCCGCCTTCCGGGAAAAACTCCTGGCAGCGGCAAAGGAGAAGGGGCTGGTGTAAAGGAGCTGACCGTTGACGGGGGTGTTGCTTATGCAGGCAACACCCCCTTTTACAATATCTCCTCCACGGTCTTTTGGATCAGGTCCACAAAGGCCAGGAGGTTTTTGCTTTTGGCTTTTTCTTTTTTGTAGCAGATGGTGAGCCAGGGGTACCGGGCCGGGTCCCCGGTACGGAAATACCGGACCGGTTTGGAGGTGTGGAAGGCTTGGGTGTAGGATTCCATACAGAAAGCGATGCCCATTCCTCCGGCAGCCAGGCGGACGGCTGTTTCAATGTTTTCGATTTCCCTGGTACGGGGAATTTTTCCCAGATCTGCCAGCAGTTTGTCTTCCTGGAGCCGGATCTGCTGGCTGTGGCTTTGGAGGAGGAACGTTTCTTCTTTCAGCAGTTCTCCAGGCAGATAGGGGAAACGGCTGTCGGGCAGGGGACGGGCCTTTTGGCAGAGAGGATGGTCTGCCGGCAATACCACCAGGAATCCTTCCTGCCGGAGCCTGCGGCAGACAAAATCGGGATTTGGAGCATCCTGGAAGCAAAGGATCAGATCGAACTGGTCCCGGGCCAGATCCTGAATCAGTTCCTGATAGTGCCTGTGCTGGAGCCGGAGTTCCACCTGGGGATGGCTTTTGTGGAACTGAGTCATTAAAGTGGGCATCAGCAGGGCCGAAAAAATCAGATAGGTACCAATTCGCAGCCGGTCTTTTCGGTTTTCCTGGAGCGCCTGGAGCCTTCCTTCCAGCTCCCGGTCCAGGGCCAGCATCTCCCGGGCGGCTGCCAGCACCAGTTCTCCGGCTTCGGTGGGCACCACCTGCTTGCTTTGGCGGATGAACAGCGGTTGATGGAGCCGTTCTTCCAGCTTTTTCACAGCAATGCTCAGGGTAGGCTGGGTAATGTACAGTTTACGGGCAGCCGTATGGTAGCTGCCGGTTTCAGCCAGGGTACAGAGATACTGCAGCTGGCGGAGATTCAGGACCATGGCCGGACTCCTTTCAGCAGAGGGGTTTGAAAAAACGATTGAAAAAATTTATCACTTAATAAAATACCACAATTTGAATTTTCGCACAATGCCCCGTACAATACAGGTATCAGAACAACAACAGACCGGGCATTGCCCGGGGAAAGGGAAGTGACTGGTATGGCCAATGGGAAAACGGTGAAGAAGATGAAGGTGCCTCACACCTTTATCATTATTTTTGCCCTGATTGTAGCTGCGGTGATCCTGACCTGGATCATTCCCGCAGGGATGTATGATTTTGTGAAGAATGCCAGCGGGAAAAAGGTGGTGGATCCGGCTACCTTCCACTATGTAAAAAGTTCCGGGGTCAATCCGCTGAAGATCCCCCTGTACATTATCCAGGCTTTCAGCAAAAGGATCGACCTGGTGATGGTGATCCTTATGGCCGGGTCCGCCTTCCATGTGGTGACCAAAACCGGTTCCCTTCAGGCCATCCTGGCCCTGGGAGCCCGGAAGTTCTCTGACCGGCTGGATGTGTTCATTCCGGTGCTCACCCTGATTTTCGGGCTGATCTGCACCACCCAGGGAGCCAACACCTTCATTCCTTTTGCGCCGGTAATGGTGATGCTGGCCATGGCCATGGGACTGGATTCTCTCACCGGGGCGGCCATTATGCTCCTGGGCGGGGCCATCGGGTTTTCCACCGGTACCCTGAACATGTACACCACGGTGGTGGCCCAGAACATTGCGGAACTGCCCCCTTATTCCGGGCTGGGATACCGGGCCTTCTGCTTTGTGGTCTATTATATCGTCACCAATATTTTCCTGATCCGGTATGCCAAAAAGGTGAAGGCCCGTCCGGAACTGAGCCCCATGTACGATCTGGATCAGGAGGCAAAGGCTTCCGGAGATGCCATGGATCTGGAAAAGACCGGCATCCTGGACCGGAACAAAGTACTGCCCCTGGTGCTCCTTGTCATTACTTTTGTGGTGATCATTTACGGAGCCATTGCCCTGAAATGGGGTATGAGCGAAATGTCCGCCCTGTTCCTGGTGTATGCGGTGGTGGCGGACCTGGTCAGCGGCGCCAGTGCCAATGAAATGTGCAAAGATCTCATCGACGGCAGCAAACAGATGCTGGGAGCCGCCTACATCATCGGCATGGCCACTGCCATCAGCAGCATCATGAATGACGGGAAGATCACATACACCATCGTCCACAGTCTGTCCTCCCTGCTGGAAGGGCTGCCGGCGGTGGTGATCGCACCGGGGATGGTCCTGGCCAACACCATCATCAACATTTTCCTCACCAGCGGCAGCGGCCAGGCGGTGGCAGTGATGCCCATCCTGACCCCTCTGGCGGACGTGCTGGGGGTGACCCGGCAGACTACGGTGCTGGCCTTCAACTTCGGGGACGGGTTCTGCAACTATGTGCTGCCCACCTCCACCGCCCTCATGGGGACCCTGAGTGTTACCAATATCCCTTATGACCGGTGGATGCGGTTCATGTGGAAACTGTTCCTGATCTGGCTGATTGTAGGCTGCATCCTGGCCTCTATCGCCCAGTTCATCCATCTGGGACCCATGTGACAGATAGAGTGCAGAGTGAAGAGTGCAGAGTGAAGAGTGCAGAGTGCAGAGTGAAAAGTGAAGAGTGCAGAGTGGGTGACCGGAGAGAAAATCGGTCAGAGACCTGCGGAAGGAGAAAAAGATGCTGGAAGAAATGATTGCCCGGGCCAATGAATGGGTGGACGGACATGCAAAAGAACTGACGGACATGGCAGATGCCATTTTTGACCATCCGGAAATCGGACCTCATGAGGTGTTTGCCAGCAAACTGCTGACGGACTGGCTGGAAGCTCACGGTTTTGCCGTGACCCGGGGTATCGGGGGCCTGGAGACCGCCTTCCGGGCCGTGTGGAAAAACGGAGAAGGGGGACCCAATCTGGGGCTCCTGTGCGAATACGACGCCCTGCCGGGCATGGGCCATGGCTGCGGCCATCAGATGCAGGGACCGGCCATCCTGGGGGCGGCAGAGGCCATCCGGCAGGCAGCCGGGGACAATCCTTTTACCCTGACGGTGTACGGGACTCCCGGAGAAGAAAACATCAGCGGCAAATACATTATGATCCGGAACGGCTGTACCTTTGAAGAGCTGGATGTGGCCCTGATGATGCACGGGGGGCCGGCCACCCAGACGGACATCAAATGCCTGGCCAATGCAGAATATGACCTGATCTACCATGGAAAAGCCGCCCATGCGGCCCTGAAACCGGAAGCGGGCCGGAGCAGCCTGGATGCCATGTGCCTGGCCTTCCACGGCATGGAATGTCTCCGGGAGCATGTGACTGACGATGTGCGGCTCCATTACAACATTACTGACGGAGGCGGTACTGCTGCCAATGTGGTGCCCAGTCTCACCAAAGCCCAGGTGATGGTACGGGCCAATACTGTAAAAGCGGTGAAGGAACTGATGGTCCGGCTGGAAAAGATCTTCCAGGGGGCGGCTCTGATGACGGAAACGGAAGTGGAGGCCAAAGTGGGGAAAATCCTGGACAACAAGATCCCCAACCTTCAGCTCAACGACATCCTGATGAAGCATGCCCGGGCACTTCAGGCCCCCAACTGTCAGCCTCCCCGGCAGCGCACCGGATCCACGGATTTTGCCAATGTAATGCACCGGGTCCCAGGGTCCTGCATCCGGGTGGCCTTTGTGCCCGACGGCACCAGTTCCCATTCCCCGGAATTCATTGCTGCCGGGAAAAGTGAAGCCGCCCACAAGGCCGTGGCCTTTGGGGCCAAGATCCTGGCGGATACGGTTCTGGAACTGGTGGAGAATCCGGAAGAACTGACCGCCATCCGGCAGGAATTCCAGGAACGGCTGGCTGCCGAAGACAAGTGACCGGAGAGTGTCACCTGGTTTCACTGTAAACTTGAAAATCTGTAACAGAGGACGGAGAAGCCCATTCCGTCCTCTTTTTCTTTGGGTGGGTCCTGGACTGTCCCGGTACGGAAAGAGCCTGGAGCGCGAAAAAACGTAACAGCCGTGCTTTCCAAGGAAACACACTATCTATAGTGTTCTTTTGGGGTATAAAACGATTTTTGCCACAAGATATAGTTGCTGAAACGGGAGTTTTGGTGTATCATATCTATCAGCGACAAGTGCGGAACTGGAAAAAGGATTTGTACAGTTGCAGTTTTTCATGTATAATAAGGATAGTTATTCTTAAATACGGTAAATTATCAATAAATATTCTAAGGGGGAGCGGCCATGAAGGTTATCAAACGGGACGGATCCACGGTTTCTTTTGACCGGAACAAGATCGTCACTGCCATATCCAAAGCCAACAAGGCAGTGGAAGAAAAAGAACGGCTGGGACAGGAAGACATCGAAGAGATAGCTTCCTTCGTAGAGCATAAAAATAAAAAGAGACTGCTGGTGGAAGACATCCAGGACATGGTGGAAAAGCAGATCATGGTCCGGGGCCATTATGAACTGGCAAAGGCTTATATCATCTACCGGTATAACCGGGCCCTGGTCCGGAAGGCCAACACCACCGATGATTCCATCCTGAGCCTGATCAGCAACAAGAACAAGGACGTAATGGAGGAGAACTCCAACAAGAATGCAGTGATGGTATCCACCCAGCGCGACCTGATCGCCGGGGAAGTATCCCGTGACCTGACTCGTCGGGTAGTGCTGCCGGAGAAAATCTCCAAGGCCCATGACCTGGGGGAAATCCACTTCCATGATGCGGATTACTTCATCCAGCCCATGTTCAACTGCTGCCTGGTGAATCTGGGGGATATGCTGGACAACGGCACGGTGATGCACGGGAAACTGATCGAAAGCCCCAAGAGCTTCCAGGTGGCCTGCACCGTTATGACCCAGATCATCGCTTCTGTGGCGTCCGCCCAGTACGGCGGCCAGTCCGTGGACGTGTCCCACCTGGGCAAATACCTGCGCCGGAGCCGGGAAAAATTCCGCAAGCGCCTGATTGAAACTACCCATGGCCAGCTGCCGGAAGAAGAAATGGAAGCCATCCTGGACAGCCGGATGAAGGACGAACTGGCCAGCGGCGTCCAGACCATCCAGTACCAGATCAACACCCTGATGACCACCAACGGGCAGTCTCCCTTTGTGACGCTGTTCCTGCACCTGGACCCCAATGACGAATACATCGAAGAAAATGCCCAGATCATTGCGGAAATCCTCCGGCAGCGGCTGGAAGGCATCAAAAACGAAGTGGGCGTCTATGTGACCCCGGCCTTCCCCAAACTGGTCTATGTGCTGGATGAATTCAACTGCCTGAAAGGCGGCAAATATGACTACCTGACCAAACTGGCGGTCCAGTGCTCCATCAAACGGATGTATCCGGACTACATTTCCGCCAAGAAGATGCGGGAAATCTACCAGGGGAACGTGTTCTCCCCCATGGGCTGCCGGTCCTTCCTGTCTCCCTGGAAGGATGAAAAGGGCAACTACAAGTTCGAAGGCCGGTTCAACCAGGGGGTTGTGTCCCTGAACCTGCCCCAGATCGGGATCCTGGCCAAAGGGGACGAAGAAAAGTTCTGGAAGCTGCTGGATGAACGTCTGGAATTGTGCTACGATGCCCTGATGGTCCGGCACAATGCCCTGAAGGGGATCCGCAGCGATGTAAGCCCCATCCACTGGCAGAACGGCGCCATTGCCCGTCTGAAGAAAGGGGAAACCATCGACAAGCTGCTGGAAGGGGGCTATTCCACCCTGAGCCTGGGGTACATCGGCCTGTACGAATGCACCAAGGCCATGAAAGGCTGCAGCCACACCACTCCTGAAGGGGAAGAATTCGCCATGCGGGTGATGAAGCGGCTGCGGAAAGCCTGCGACGACTGGAAGGCAGAGACCGGCCTGGGCTTTGCCCTGTACGGCACGCCGGCAGAATCCCTGTGCTACCGGTTTGCCCGGATCGACAAGGAACGGTTCGGAACCATCAAGGATATTACCGACAAAGGGTATTACACCAACTCCTATCATGTGGATGTGCGGGAACCTATCGACGCCTTCAGCAAATTCAAGTTCGAAGCCCAGTTCCAGCCCATTTCCTCCGGCGGCTGCATTTCTTATGTGGAAATCCCCAACATGAAGAAGAACCCCACCGCCATCGAGGATGTGGTCCGGTTCATCTACGACAACATCCAGTACGCGGAGTTCAACACCAAATCCGACTACTGCCAGGTGTGCGGCTTTGACGGGGAAATCCAGATCAACGACAAGCTGGAATGGGAATGCCCCCAGTGCCACAACAAGGATCAGTCCAAGATGAACGTGACCCGGCGGACCTGCGGCTATCTGGGAGAAAACTTCTGGAACGTGGGGAAGACCAAAGAAATCAAATCCAGAGTGCTGCATCTGTAAGGGGGCTTTTCGTTGAATTACGCAACCATCAAAAAATGTGACGTGGCCAACGGCCCCGGGGTACGGGTTTCCCTGTACGTCAGCGGCTGCACCCACCACTGCAAAGGCTGTTTCAACCAGGAAACCTGGGATTTCGCCTTCGGCAAGCCCTTTACCCAGGCCCAGCTGAAGGAAATCCTGGAAGACCTGGAACCGGAGTACATCAGGGGGTTCTCCCTTCTGGGAGGGGAACCCTTCGAACCGGCCAACCAGGAAGTGCTGGTGGGAGTGCTGCGGCACATCCGGGAGCGGTATCCGAAAAAGACCATCTGGTGCTACAGCGGCTATCTTTTCGACCACGACATGCTAGCCGGGAAGCTGGGGGACCCGGCCATTACCCGGGAGATGCTGGGGTACCTGGATGTGCTGGTGGATGGGGAATTTGTGGAAAGCAAAAAGAACCTGAACCTGCGTTTCAAAGGCAGCGAAAACCAGCGGATCATCAACGTGCCCAAGTCCCTGGAAACCGGGACCATCGTCCTGTGGGACGGAGAGGAATATGCATGAGTGAAAAAATACGGCTCCGGGAGCTTCCCGGGGCCGTATTTTTTTTGTCAGCGGTCAACGGCCGACTGACAAATTTTTGAATGGAAACGCAGCTGTCTTTGGCAGATAGTCTCCATTGGCCTTTGACCGTTGACGGGGCTGTTGCTCAGGCAACAGACCCATTTCCAAATCTCCCCAAAAATGGTAGAATAACCCTGTTGATTGCAAAGTTTTTCTGATGTTTTCATTGGATTTTGGAGGAGATTTCCATGGATGTACTGCATATGACGGAAGATGCTTTGGAAGCGCAATGTATTGAATGGCGCCGGTGGTTCCACGAACACCCGGAAGTGAGCACGGAAGAAAAGAATACCTCGGAGAAGATTTTCCATATCCTGAAGGACCTGGGACTGGATCCGGTCCGGGGCCAGGGCCACTACGGGGTGGCGGCTACCATCACCGGAAACAAACCCGGGCCCATGGTGGCTCTCCGGGCGGATATGGACGCCCTTTCCGTCAGGGAAGATACAGGACTGCCCTATACCTCGAAAAATCCCGGGGTGATGCATGCATGCGGCCATGACATCCACATGACCACCCTGCTGGAAACGGTTCTTCGGCTGCTCCGGCGGAAAGACGAGATCCAGGGCAGCGTCCGGCTGCTGTTCCAGCCTTCGGAAGAGCTGGCTCCCACCGGCGGCGCCCGGTACATGATCAAAGACGGATTCCTGAAGGACGTAAAGGCGGTATTCGGTCTCCATGTATGGCCCAACTTTGTCTGCGGCCAGATCGGGGTAAAGCCCGGGGCCATGATGGCCGGTTCCGACCGGATCAAGGTGGTGATCAAAGGCCGGACTTCCCATGCAGGCCATCCTCAGGAAGGCATCGATGCCATTATGGCGGCAGCGGACTTCCTCCAGCAGGTGAGCCACATTGTCAGCCGGCGGGTGAGCCCTCTGGCCACGGCCACCATCAACATCGGTACCATCCACGGGGGATCCCGGTATAATGTGGTGCCTGATGAAGTGACCCTGGAAGGGACCATCCGGACCCTGGACGAAACCAACCGGAAACGGATCCCGGAATTCATCCAGGGCATCCTGGACGGCCTGAAGGCCTCTGCAGGCGTGGACTGCGAATTCAACTATTACTATGGCTACCCGGTACTGGACAACTGGCCGGTTCCGGAAAAAGTGGTGGAGGATACGGCCCGGCAGGTGCTGGGGGAAAAAGGTCTGGTGTCCCATGTGGTGCCGGATCTGACGGCGGAAGACTTCGGCTTCTACATGCAGGATATCCCTGGCTGCTTCCTGTGGCTGGGCTGCGGCACCGAAGGGGAACCGGTCCACGGCCTCCACAACGCCAAACTCTGTCCCAACGAAAACGCCCTGGTGGTGGGCTCCAAGCTCATGAGCCAGGTGGTGATCAACGCCCTGGAGGCTCTGAACCAGGGTGTGGATTTCAGCAAAAAAGACTGAAGGAGAAATTTTCATGAAAATGGCTTTTATCGGTGACAGCCTGGTAAGCTGCACCAACGAAACCCTGGCCAACACCTGGTATGACATCGCTTCCAAAAAGATGGGCTTTGAAGTGGTGAACAACGCTGCCGGGGGCAAACTGACCCTGGTCATGTGGGGTATGTTCAAAATGGATGTGGTGGATGAAAAGGCCGACGGGGTGTTCCTGTGCTGCGGCATGAACGACATCCTGCTGGACGAACCCATGAGCTCCATTGAAGAAAACATGGCCGGTACTCTGGACAAGGCCCGGGATGCAGGGTTGCCCATTGTGATCCTGGGGATCCCGCCTTTGACCCGGATCGAAAGTACGGAAAAGGGCTGGCAGCTGCCCAGTGAATTTGAAAAGCACAATGCGGCCCTCCGGGAATACCGTCAATGGCTCCAGGAAGAAGCAGAACGCCGGAACCTGCCGGTGCTGGACTATGAACAGGTTCTCAGCGAAGCGGAAAAGAAAACCGGCCGGAGCATGTTCCAGGACGGCCTCCATCCCAACAAGGAAGGGTACCAGGCGGTAGCGGAAGCCTTTGAAAAAGTGCTGAAAGCCGCCCTCCAGGAGCAGGCATGAAGCTGGAACACAACCAGCCGGTGGTCATGACCCGGTCCGTGATGCTGTCCATGGCCAATTCCGCCGGACACCTTTTCGGTGGCACCCTTATGGGCTGGATGGACGAACTGAGCGGGATCACCGCCCACCGGTTCGCCTGGACCCGGGTGACCACAGCTGCTGTAAAAGGCATGAACTTTTACGTGCCCATCCCCTACGGTACGGTCCTTCAGCTGGAAGGCCGGGTAATCCGGGTGGGGAACACCTCCATGGAGGTGGAAGTGGTGGCCTGGCTGGAACCGGAACAGGAAGACCAGGAGCCCGTCCGGGCGGCGGATGCCCTGTTTGTGTACGTATCCCTGGACGAAAACCGGAAACCGAAAAAAATCCAGCGGTCTCTTTGAGACGCTGGATTTTCTGTATCAGGAAAGGAAGCAAACCATGATTTATTATTTTTCCACCACCGGCAATTCCCTGGCCCTAGCCCGGAAACTGGCCGCCGCCCTGGGGGACGGGATCTGTTCCGTCACCCGGACCAGGGAAAAGACACTGGAAGGGCCGGCCGTCGGCCTGGTGTTCCCGGTGTACTACGGGGATGTGCCTGCCAATGTGCAGGAGTTTGTCCGCAGCCACGCTTTCCCGGAAGGCGCCTATGTGTATGCCCTGGCCACCTGCGGCAGTACCTGGGGCCGGACCTTCCGGACCCTTCAGCAGCTGCTGGGAGAAAAGGGCTGCCGGCTTGCCTGGAGCCGGGCAGTACCGCTTATCGCCAACAGCACCATCTGCATGAAGTCCCATATCGGATATGACCTGAAAAAGCTGGACAAGGAGGAGGCCCTGGTCCGGGAAGGGGCGGAAGCGGTGAAAAACCGGAAGGAAGACCATTCCCAGGAACAGGATTCCCTGATGGCCGGGCTTTTTGACACCTGGCTGGGACGGAAAATCGGGAACTGGTATCTGGCTGTGCAGGTGGCACCGGACCGATGTGTCCGTTGCGGGGAATGCGTACGGCTGTGCCCTGTGGAAAACATCCATCTGGGGGAAAAAGCGGCGGTGATGGGGAATCACTGCCTCCACTGCCTGGCCTGCCTCCATGGCTGTCCCCATCAGGCCATCACCGCCCGGGGCCGGGTGGTATTGAAAGAAGACCAGTACCGGCATCCGGGAGTGACGGTGCAGGAGTTGGAACGGTAAACAGAGGGGGTGCTGCACGTTGCGTGCAGCACCCCCGTATTTCTTATTCTTTTTTTGTTCCGCGTCCCTTCACGCAATACCCGATCCACCCCAAAAAAACCAGGGCGATGACCATCCACTGGGCCAGGGCGGCGGGGCCCTGTTTGGCGAACAGGTCGTCGTAGCCTTTCAGGTAGATGGCCAGGATCACCAGGGGCAGGCCGTAGGTGTAATACAGTTTCCATTGGTCAGCCAGGTTCCGGCCGGCACCCTGGTTCACTTCCTCCAGGAAGTGGGTCCAGCCCCAACCGTTTTTCCGGGTGCAGAACAGCACAAAGGTCAGACCGCCCAGGGGCAGCAGGTTGTTGGATACAATGAAATCTTCCAGATCCAGGACACCGGTGCCCGGTCCCAGAGGCTGGAAGCTGCTCCACAGGTTGAAGCCCAGGACGCAGGGAATGCTGCCCAGGGCAATGAGGGCAAATACGAACCAGGCGGCTTTGGGCCGGTCCCAGCCCAGCAGTTCCCGGAAGCAGGCAATGATGCTTTCCATGACCGCAATCACCGTGGACAGGGCTGCAAAGGACAGGAACACAAAGAACAGGCTGCCCCAGATCTGGCCTCCCGGCATCAGAGTGAACAGGTTGGGGATGGTGAGGAAGATCAGGGAAGGGCCGGCATCCGGCTGGATCCCATAGGCGAAGCAGGCGGGGATGATGATGAAGCCGCTCATGAGAGCCACAAAGGTGTCCAGAGCGGTGATGGTCAGGGCTTCTCCCGGCAGGCTCCGCTTTTTGTCCATATAGGAAGCAAAGATCATCATGGCTCCGTTGCCGGCGCTGAGGGTGAAAAAGGCTTGGCTCATGGCGGCATAGATCACATTTCCCCAGCCCAGTTTTTCCATCGAAGCGAAATTGGGTACCAGATAGAATTCAATCCCTTTTTCAGCTCCCGGCAGGAACAGGGAATGGACCGCCAGGATGATCATCAGCAGCAGCAGAGCGCTCATCATCACTTTGGTAATCCGCTCGATGCCTTTTTCCAGTCCCATATAGCAGACCAGGAACCCCAGGAGGCAGGACAGGAAGGTCCAGAAGCCCATGGAAAGAGGCTGGGCCAGCATCTCTTGGAAGGTGGTCTGGATAAAGGCCGGAGACTGGCCCACAAAGGTTCCCTTCAGATGGAGCCAGCAGTAGTTCAGCATCCATCCGGTAACCGTGGTGTAGTACAGCATCAGCAGGATGACCCCCGCAATGCCGATGTATTTCAATCGGGGCCAGCGGCTGCCGGCGGGAGCCAGCCTGTCGAAGCAGCGGGCCACGCTCTGGCGGCTGCTGCGGCCCAGGGCGAACTCACACAGGAGCACTGGGATCCCCAGGATCAGCAGGAAAATCAGGTACAGAAGGATAAAGGCGGCCCCTCCGTACTGGCCGCACAGATAGGGGAATTTCCACACATTGCCGATGCCGATGGCGCAGCCGGCGCTGACCAGGATGAAGCCCAGACGGGATTGGAAGGAATCACGGGTGCTTTGCTGTTCTGACATAAGACTACCTCACTTCTATGCTACGAATGATTAATATGTTACAATTTTACAATAAATCTCTGGGGAATGCAAAAAAAAATAAGGGCTGCTGCCTGTGCAACAGCCCATTTTTCATGCTTTCTTTCTTGACGCTGTGTAGAATATGAATCCCAAAAACAGTGCTGCCAGGACCAGCCACTTGGCCAGGACTTCCGGGCCCTGTTTGCTGAACATGTCGTAATACCCTTTCAGATAGATGGTGATGATCAAAAGGGGCAGCACATACAGAAGGTAATTCCGGAGGGATGACGGCAGGTTCCGGCCTTCTCCGTCATTGGCTTCCGCCAGGAAATGGGTCCAGCCCCAGCCGTTCTTTTTGGTGCAGAACAGTACAAAGGCCAGGCTGCCCAGAGGCAGCAGGTTGTTGGAGACGATGAAATCTTCCAGGTCCAGGATGGAAGACCCGGGGCCCAGGGGCTGGAATCCGCTCCACAGATTGAAGCCCAGGACACAGGGCACACTCAGGAGCACAATGGCCAGTCCGTTGATGGCCACGCTTTTTTTCCGGCTCCAGCCGTACAGGTTCATGCCAAAGGCGATGATGTTCTCAAATACGGCAATCACCGTGGACAGGGCTGCAAAGGACAGGAACACAAAGAACAGCATGCCCCAGAACCGGCCGCCCGGCATCTGGACGAACAGATTGGGAATGGTCAGGAAAATCAGGGAAGGACCGGCGTCCGGCTGGATCCCGAAGGCGAAGCAGGCGGGGATGATGATGAATCCGGCCATGAGAGCCACAAAGGTATCCAGCGCTGTAATGGTGGAGGCCTCGCCGAACAGGCTCCGGCCGTGGGGCAGGTAGGCTCCGAATATCAGCATGGCTCCGATGCCGATGGACAGGGTAAAGAAGGCCTGGCTCATGGCGGCGTAGATCACATTCCCCCAGCCCAGCTGGGCCAGGGTGTCAAAATTGGGTACCAGGTAGAACTGGATCCCTTTTTCCGCTCCTTCCAGGAACAGGGAGTGGCCGGCCAGGACGATCATCAGCAGCAGCAGGGCGCTCATCATCCATTTGGTGATCCGTTCCACCCCGTTCTGGATCCCCAGGTAGCAGACACCGAAGCCCATGGCGCAGGTGAGCACCATCCAGAACAGCAGGTTGGACGGATCTTTGAGCATGGTTCCGAAGGTGGCGGTGATGAACTGGGGCGAGGCTCCCACAAAGGTGCCGGTAATGTGGAGCCAGCAGTAGTACAGCATCCAGCCGGTAACCGTGGTGTAGTACATCATCAGCATGTAGCAGCCCACGATGCTGATGGCCTTGAACCGGTGCCAGCAGGTACCGGGAGGTTCCAGCACTTCGAAGCTTTTGGCGGCGCTGCAGCGGCTGCCCCGGCCGATGGCGAATTCGCAGACCATCACCGGGATCCCCATAATGAGCAGGAACACCAGATAGATCAGGATAAAGGCGGCGCCTCCGAACTGGCCGCACAGGTAGGGGAACTTCCACACATTCCCGATGCCGATGGCACAGCCGGCGCTCACCAGGATGAATCCCAGCCGGGAGCTGAAGGATTCTGTAGATACACCTTTCTCAGACAAAAAAACACCTCATTTCAAAATGTGACAATTCAGTGATTTATATTGTATTATAGTCTGGAAGAAGTTGCAACCTTATTGTTTTACTCAGAGCCAGCGAAGCTGGCATCCATTGACCGTTGACAGCTGACAGCGGCGGCCCTGTGGGCGCCGCTTATCTCGCCTTCGGCTGGATCATGGGCGGAGTCTGGGCCTTGACCTTGGGACCGGTGGGCACGGGGCCCTGAGGCTGGGCAGGCTGGGGCAGAGGAGCGGCGGTTTGTTTGTTCATGGCCGGGGTCTGTTTCTGTCCGGCCTGGGGAAGAGATTTTTTCGGCCCTGCCGTCTTGGGACCGGTTTTCTGCTGGTCCATGATCCGGTTCCGCTCCTGGGCCGCTTTTTCCTCTGCCCGCTGGGTGGACAGGCTGCGCCAGAAAAAAAGACCGGCAGCCAGTACGGCAATCAGGATGATGGACAGGAGACGCTGGGGGGAGAAAAGAGGTCTTTCCTTTGAAGAAGAGGCTGCCTTCGGCTGCTTTCCCTCCGGAAAGCCCGTCAGCCATTTCATGATTCTGCGAAGCATGGCAAAAATCCTTTCTTATAGAAAAAAAGTACCGCCCGACTGATCAGTCCGGCCGGCAGAATCTATTGTACATTTCCTGGGGGGAAAAAACAATGGAAAAGGCTGGAGTCGGGAGTCAGAAATCCCAGGAAAGAATCCGTCTGGCGGAAGGATCCTCGTAAAGAATGACACGGCAATCTTGTCAGAGAAATCCCCTTACGGTATACTGGTATCCAGCAATGAACATGCAACGCAGTATCGTTTTCCAGAAAAGGAATCAAAAATATTTTATCTGAGTTTTGCCACAGACGTTGTAGGGGCTCGCCGCAGGCAAGCCCTTCCCGGCCTCCCGGAGGGCAGCGATGCAAAAATCCTGCACCGACAGGTTTTTTAAGGAATCAGAATGAAAAAAAGTATGAAAATATTGCTTTGCGTCCTTTTTGCTTATCTGGCTACTGTCCTTTACCACTTTTTGGAACCCTTTACTTACGAAACATTATTTGAACATGATGTAATTGAGAATTTTGGTCCTAAGGGGAGAATTTTTGTTTTAAAGCGAGATGGCAGAAAAGAATTATGGGATCACAGACCGGAGGAAGCGAAGAAGGTAACAATTCTGGATTGGGACATTCATGCAAAAAAAAGTGAGACGGATATATTTTACCGGGACACGGTATTTTATTCTTATGGAAATGCGGGATTTTATGTGATCTATGCGGATCCATTCCATATTAAAGTGTGGAAAAATCCAGATTTAGAAGAAAAAACGGAGAAAAGAATCGAAAAATCTCTAAAGAAATACAATTCGAACCAACTTTACGTAATCCAGAATTTTGATGAGCTGACCAATACGGAACAGAGAGCGTATTTGGAATTGCGTGGGCACCCCAAATCGATTCCGTAGGGGGGACCAAGGGCTGCTGCCGTAATCCCGGCGGAGAGCCCTCGCGGGTGTATGGGTATAGAAGTTTTTGCCCTCTGGGCGGCCGGGACGGGCTTCCCACGGGAAGCCCCTACGCCGTTGGGGTCAGGGGCTCGTGCAATTGGCGGCTCCTACGGTTGGGAAATTCCCGAAAATTGGTGACCGGGGGTCGGACTCCAACGTTGTAGGGGCTCGCCGCAGGCAAGCCCTTCCCGGCCTGCGGTTTTTACGTTTAAAACCATCTGCCTTGGAGATGGTCTCCTTTGGCGTGAGACTGTGTTATAATAGGAAATCATTGCGAAGCTATCACTGACAAAGGAAGGAATCCATGGCTAAAAAATATTTTTTCTTTGATATCGATCGGACCCTGGGGCTGGGAATCACCGGGCAGGTGCCGGAAGACACCCAGTACTGTGTGGATGAACTCCAGCGGCAGGGGCATTTTGTGGCCCTGGCTACAGGACGGCTCCAGTGCGATGCGGCGGCTTTTGCGGCCAAACACGGCATCCGTTCCATGGTGGCCGACGGGGGCAACAGCCTTACGGTGGACGGGAAGATCCTGGAGATGGAAGGGCTGCCCCTGGCACCGGCCAAGGCCCTGCTCCGGGAACTGACGGAACGGAACCAGCCCTGGTCCGTGGTGCTGGACAACACCCTGGACCGGTACACTCCCTATCCGGATTATCCCCGGGAGGATCCGGGAAACTACATGAACACCAAAGTCCAGCCGGTGGACATCGACGGCCTGGAACAGGTGTACAAAATCATGTATGTCCGGGAACAGCCGGGCACGGAACCGGCAGACCGGCGGCAGCTTCCCCATCTGCCCTTCATCGACAACACCTGGCTGGTGGAACCGGTGGACAAGGGGGCCGGCATCGAAAAGCTCATGGGCCTTATGGGAGCGGATCCCAAAGATGCGGTGGTGTTCGGAGACGGACTCAATGACATCACCATGTTCCGGAAGCCTTTTTTCGGGGTGGCCATGGGGAACGCCCGGCCGGTGATCAAGGACCGGGCGGACTACATCACCGACGACAACGACAAGGGAGGCATCCTCAATGCCTGCCGGAAGTTCGGGTGGATAAGAGATTAGTGCAGAGTGCAGAGGAAAGAGGGAAAAGAAGTAAGATGAAAATTTGGAAAATCGTGACAGGGGTACTGGTGTTCAGCCAGATTTCTCTGGGGATGGCCCTGGCGGCGGCCCCGTCCCTTGATAAAATCGTCAAGCCTTCCAAGGGCTATGTGTGGCGTCTGGATGCGGCCAACAAACTCCGGCTGCCCCGGTCCTGGCGGGTGGATGACGCCAACCGGATGAGCGGCAGCGGCCAGCCTTCCATCCTGAATCTGGCGGCGCTGACCCAGGAACTGCAGAAACAGGGCATCCAGCCAAAACAGGTGATCCTGGTGGACCTGCGCCAGGAGGACCATGGATACCTGAACGGCACGGCGGTAAGCTGGTACGGGGAAAACAACTGGGCCAATGTGGGAAAATCCGATGCCGCCATCCGGAAGGAGGAAGCCCGGCGGCTGGAAAAGGAAGAAAACCGGGAAACACCCTACTACCATCTGGACAAAAAGAAAAAGCCCCATTACAAGGGAACGGAAAAAGTCCAGGCGGCCCTGACGGAACAGCAGGCAGCGGCTCTGTTCGGCCTGGGCTATGCCCGGTTTGCCAGTACGGACCATACCTGGCCGGAACCGGCGGAAGTGGACGCCTTCCTCCAGTGGCAGAAAAACCTGCCGGCGGATGCCTGGCTCCATTTCCACTGCCAGGCTGGGAAGGGCCGGACCACCGCCTACATGATCATGCGGGATATCTGGCTCAACGGGCAGCAGGACAGTCTGGAAACCATCTGCGCCCGGCAGCATGCCCTGGGGGGACAGGATGTGCTCCACATGACCCATAAGGAAGGGTGGCGCCAGACCATCGACGACCAGAAAATCTACCGGCTGAAGCAGTTCTATACATATGTAAAAGAACTCCAACAGGGAAAAATCACCCAAAGCTGGACGGATTATCTGAAAGAGAATCCGTGAAAAAAGGAGTGCTGCACACATTGCGTGCAGCACTCCTTTTTCAGTCTCAGTCTTCCTTCTTCAGGAACCCTGGAGTGGTCAGATACCGGTCTCCGTTGTCCGGCAGCAGCACCACCAGGGTCTTGCCTTTGTTTTCCGGCCGTTTGGCCACTTCTACGGCGGCGTACAGGGCAGCCCCGCCGGAAATCCCGATCAGGAACCCTTCATGATGGATGAAGTCCCGGGCGGTTTCGTAGGCCTGGTCCGTGGAAGCCGTGAGGATTTCATCGTAGATCTTGGTGTTCAGGGTCTTGGGCAGGAAGTTGGTGCCGATGCCCTGGATCTTGTGGGGACCGGGTTTGCCCTGGCTCAGCAGGGGAGAATCCGCCGGTTCCACAGCTACCACTTTTACGGACGGTTTCTTTTCCTTCAAATATTCCCCAACACCGGTCAGGGTACCGCCGGTACCCACACCGGCTACGAAAATATCCACGGCACCGTCGGTGTCTTCATAGATTTCCGGGCCCGTAGTGGCTTTGTGGGCAGCAGGGTTGGCCGGGTTGTCGAACTGTTCCGGGATGAAGCTGCCGGGAATGGAGGCGGCCAGTTCCTTGGCTTTTTCCACAGAGCCTGCAATGCCCTTCTTGGCTTCGGTCAGCACCACTTCGGCACCATAGGCGGCAATCATGTTCCGCCGTTCAATGGACATGGTTTCCGGCATTACCATAATGGCCCGGTAGCCTTTCATGGCAGCTACAGCCGCCAGGCCGATGCCCGTGTTGCCGCTGGTGGGCTCAATGATCACACCGCCCTTTTTCAGCACCCCCCGTTTTTCCGCATCTTCAATCATGGCCTTGGCAATCCGGTCCTTGGCGGAGCCAGCCGGGTTGAAGCTTTCCAGCTTCACCAGCAGCCGGGCCTGGAGGTTCTTGTCCGCTCCGAACTTCACCGGTTCCAGCAGAGGGGTATGGCCGATCAGATCCAGTACGCTTGTATAGATTTTAGACATAATCATCTCTCCTTTATCACTGACAGAAATGGAATTTTCAACATTCAATGCATTTGGACTGCGTTCCCGGGAACGTCAACATCGGGGTCCCAGGGGCTTGTTCCACCAGTTTTGCTGCAAGGGGAAAACCTCCTTTTTCCAAGGGAAATACTAGGATATTGCTTTCGAAAAAAAGTGCCGGAGCACTTTTTTCGGAAGTTGACAACACAATCAGCGGAAGTTCACAACCTGCTTCAGGACCGGACCTTCCTGCTGGGCCTTCAGATCGCTGACCTGCCGCTTCAGCAGGGCCACCTGTTTTTCCAGGGCGGCGATCTGGTCCTCAATAGGATCCGGCAGCCGGTTGTGGTTCAGGTCCACGTCCCGCTCAGAATGGGCGGGAGCCACCCGGACCCCCTTCCGGGCCACCACATGGCCGGGGATGCCCACCACCGTGGCATAGGGAGGGACTTCCTTCAGCACCACGCTGCCGGCACCGATCTTGGCGCCTTCTCCCACGGTGAAGGAACCCAGCACCTTGGCTCCGCAGGCCACCACCACATAATCTCCGATGGTGGGATGCCGTTTGCCCTTTTCCTTGCCGGTGCCTCCCAGGGTCACCCCCTGGTACAGGGAAACATTGTTTCCAATAATGGTGGTTTCCCCGATGACGATGCCGGATCCATGGTCGATAAACAGCCCTTCCCCGATCTGGGCCCCGGGATGGATCTCGATGCCGGTGGCCAGCCGGGCCAGGGTGGAAATGAAACGGGCGGTGACGAACCAGGATCTTTTATAGAAGAAATGGGAAAGCCGGTAGGCCCAGATGGCGTGGAGTCCCGAGTAACAGAGCACGACTTCCAGGGTGTTCTTCACCGCCGGATCCCGTTGTTTGATGACTCGGATGTCGTTGCGCATGGATGCAAACATAGCTTTCTCCTCCCCTTTGGATACAAAAAAAGACCGCCTCTTCCCAGAGGCGATCTCTCGCGGTTCCACTCTGATTGCAGCCAGACTTCGGCTGCCTCTCATACCGGTAACGGCGGCTGCCCGGAAGGCCCTACTTACGTTCAGGTCTTCAGCTCCCAAAGGCATTCCATCTTCTGAAGCTTCGGCGCAAACTTTCAGCCGGTGATTCGCGCTCTCTGTGCCACTTTTTGAAGTGTACTTGTTTTGGTCATTGCCATTGTGTTTTTCACGTTGACTGTATAGTAAACTTTTTCGATACACTTGTCAAGAGAATTTTAAAAAAATTTAAAAGGGAGGGATTGCAGGGAGAAAGGGGGGATGGTATCATAAGGCTTGCATAAAGAAAGAGGGATGTTTTATGGACGGAAGGAAAAAGAGGACGGAAGGGTCCCGGAACCATAGAGGAAAGACCGTAATGCTGGGGGTATCCGCCCTGGTGTTCCTGGGGGTGCTGCTCACCGGCTGCTTTGCCCTGGGGTACAAGGGGGTGGGAGCTCCCGGGCCTACGGTGCCGGTCAAAAAGACGGAAACGGTGAAAAAAGAACAGCCGGCCCTGCCGGAAAAGAAGGAGACACCGGTGGAAAGCCTCCAGAAGAAACAGGAGGAACCCAAAGCGGCGGAACCCCAGCCGGCGGCGGAGCAGCCTCTGGTGCCCGGGAAAAAGTACACGGTGCTGGTGGACAAAAGCGACCACAAAATGTACCTGAAGGACGGGGATACGGTAGTCCGGACCTGGGGCTGTGCCATCGGCAAAGGAGGCCTGGGCCAGAAGGAACGCCGGGGAGACAACATGACCCCTGTAGGGACCTTCCGGGTTGATGAAATCGACGACGCTTCCGGCTGGACCCATGATTTCGGAGACGGGAACGGAGAGATCCAGGGAGCTTACGGACCCTGGTTCCTGAGCCTGGATACGGAAGACCTGAGCCAGGGGAACTGGGATGGCATCGGGATCCACGGTACCCATGATCCAGCTTCCATCGGCACCGACGCTTCCGAAGGCTGCGTCCGGCTGGACAACGGCAACCTCTGGGAACTGGAAAAAGTGGCCTATGTGGGGATGCCGGTAACCATCCAGGACTGATATTCATGGCCCATTCATGGAAATAGGGTATGCTGGGAACCCTTGAAGGAAAAAGTTCTATTGACTCGGAATGGATTTTACCTTTTCTGCCGAAACAAAGAATAAAACAAGAAGCATAAAGAAAAGTAATAATAACTATTGAAAACCTTTAAGTCCTTATTTTACATGGTGTAAATCAACAAAAAACTGTTGACGAAAAAGACACAAAAAGTTATACTAATTGTAGTAATCATTATCCAAAAGTGTAAGACGCAAAATGAAGGAATGGAGGTGTTGATTACGCTTACTGCTGCTGAACTGGCCAAACTGCTCCGGGACAACGGATGCAAGGTGACCCCTCAGAGACTGGCTGTTTATGACATGCTGGCCCATACAACGGAACATCCTACAGCGGAAATGATCTACAACAAGGTGAAGGAAAAATACCCCACCATGAGTTTTGCCACGGTGTACAAATCCGTGGAGATCTTCAGCAAGCTGCATATCATCCAGGTGCTGAACACCGGAGAAGACAGCTTCCGCTACGATGCCAATGTGATGGAACATCCCCACATCCGCTGCATGAAATGCGGCAAAGTCTGTGATGTGCCCCATCTGGACGCCAAAGCCATCGAAGATAAGGTGGCCAAGGAAACAGGCTTTACGGTACAGGGCCATCAGTTCTACTTCTACGGGCTGTGCGCAGACTGTCAGAGCCAGAAAAACTGAACCTGAAGAAAAAATGCCGGACTCGGAGAGTTCGGTGTTTTTTTACATTTCTTTCCCGGTTTTTGCTATAATAATAAGTATAATAGCGGGGTGGGAACAGCTGCCCCGACATTTTTGTATGGAACGGTGTTATCCCATGACCTTAACCAATTTTGAAGTGGACGTGCTGGCCAGCGGCAGCAAGGGGAATTCTACCCTGATCCGTGCCGGTCAGACGGCCATCCTGATCGATGCGGGGATTTCCTGCCGGCGGATCGTCCAGGGCCTGAAGCGCTGTGGACTGGAACCGGAAGATCTCAGCGGGGTGTTCCTGACCCATGAACACAGGGACCATGTGGCCGGACTGGATGTATTCGCCCGGCACTACAGCTCCGTTCCGGTGTTTGCCAACGAGCGGACCTGGGCCCAGCTGCCTGTCCGGCGCCAGCTGCCCCGGCCTCAGGTACGGGTGATTCCCCGGAGCTGCACCATGGGGAACCTGCGGATCGAACCGTTCCGGATCCCTCACGATGCAGTGGATCCGGTAGGATATGCCATCTTCAACGGAGATGAGAAATGCACCTACCTGACAGACTGCGGGGTGATTACCCAGGCCGTGGAGCAGGCGGCGGAAGGGGCTTCCGTCATGGTCCTGGAAGCCAACCATGATGAGGCCATGCTCCGGAACGGGCCTTATCCGGTGGCTCTCCAGAACCGGATCCTGGGCCGGGAAGGGCACCTGTCCAACCGGACGGCAGGGCAGTTCCTCACTTCCCTGGAAGACCCTCCTTCGGAAGTGATCCTGGCCCATCTCAGTGAAAAGAACAATACGCCGGATGTTGCCTATCGGACCGTACGGGAAGTCCTGGAGGACTGTCCCCGGACCCGGGAAATCCAGCTGTATGTGGCACAGCAGCAGGAAATGGTCAGCAATGTCCGCTGAAAAGGAGTAAAATCATGAAACATACCATTACCAAGAAAACCCTGAGCACCCTGGTGGCTCTTTCCTTAAGCGCCAGCTTCCTCACCGCCGGCTGCGGCCTGGCCAGCAACAAGACGGCTGCCAAAACGGAAAACAAGCCGGCCCTGACCCAGGAACAGCAGACCAAAAAGGCGGAAGCCAATATGAGCGCCGCCCGGAACACCCCCATTGTCCAGGCCGCCAAGAAGGTGGGCCCGGCTGTAGTGGGGATCACCAACAAAGCCCTGGTACGGGATTACTTCAACCGGACCCAGCTGGTGGAACAGGGCAGCGGTTCCGGAGTGATCTACAGCAAGGACGGGCTCATCGCCACCAACAACCATGTGGTGGCCGGGGCTCAGGAAATCGTGGTGAGCCTGCCTGACGGAAAGACCTATAACGGGAAAGTGCTGGGCACTGACCCCAATACGGATCTGGCGGTAGTGAAAATCGATGCAGATGAGGAACTGCCGGTGGCGGAATTCGGGGATTCTGATTCTCTGATGGTGGGGGAACCGGCCATTGCCATCGGGAACCCCCTGGGCATGGAATTCCGGGGCAGTGTCACCGCCGGGGTGATCAGCGCCCTGAACCGGTCCCTGGACATGGGTGAACGGCGGTTCCGGCTGATCCAGACCGATGCGGCCATCAACCCGGGGAATTCCGGCGGGGCCCTGGTGAACGCGGACGGTCAGGTGATCGGCATCAACAGCGCCAAGATCGCCGCTTCCGGGGTGGAAGGCATTGGTTTTGCCATTCCCATCAACGAGGCCAAGCCCATCCTGAAGGAACTGGCGGAAAAAGGACGGGTGGTCCGGCCTTATCTGGGGGTCAGCCTGCTGGATCAGACCCTGGCCAAACGGCTGGGCATCGATCTGGACCTGAGAGGAGGGCTGTTCGTCGTAAAGATGTTTCAAGACGGTCCTGCATACCGTGGAGGCATTCGTCCAAACGATATTATCGTTAAGTTCAACGGTACTAAAGTGGCTTCTGTAGCCGATCTCCGGGATGCCCTGGGCAAATGTCAGGTGGGACAGCAGGTGCCGGTGACCATCCTCCGGGGAGATGAAGAAGTGAACAAGACCGTCACTCTTACGGAAATGCCCCAGCAGAGCAGCCAGCAATGATCAGGATCACCCTGACCTGCGCAGGCAAACTGAAGGAAAAGTACCTCCGGGAGGCGGAACAGGAATTCACCAAGCGGCTGGGCGCTTACTGCCAGCTGGAAACCCGGTGCATCAACGAAGAGAAGATGCCCGATGATCCGTCCCCGGCGGTGAAGGAACAGGTGCTGGCCCGGGAAACGGACCGGATCCTGAAGCTGATCCCGGAACACAGTTTTGTGATTCTGCTGGATCTTACGGGGAAGGAAATCTCTTCCCCCCAGCTGGCGGAAAAAATGGAACAGTGGATGGTGGAGGGGGTGAGCCATCTGACCTTTGTGATCGGAGGTCCGTTTGGCTACACCGACGCCCTGCGGAAACGGGCGGATTTCCGGTGGAGCTTCTCACCGCTGACCTTCACCCATCAGATGATCCGGATCCTGCTCTTGGAGCAGATCTACCGGGCCTTCAAGATCATGCGGAAAGAAAAATACCATCACTGAAAAAGACCGGACTGGAACCTGCAGGTTGTGCGGAATCCGAGAGGGACCAGTCCGGCTTTTTGGAAAACAGCGGATAGCGGGAGTGCTCCCGGTTATCCAGCAAGGGGAGTGGAAACATGGAAAAGGCAAAAGTGTATTTTACGGATTTCCGGTGTCCGGTGGGCACCAGCGCCCTGGAAAAGCTCCAGCGGCTGTGCAGGGCAGCCCATATGGGAGACATTGACTTCCAGGGGAAATTCACCGCCATCAAGATGCATTTCGGGGAACTGGGGAACCTGGCCACCATCCGGCCCCAGTATGTAAAGGCGGTGGCGGACCTGGTGAAGGAATGGGGCGGCAAACCCTTCCTCACCGACTGCAACACCCTGTATCCCGGCAGCCGGAAAAATGCTCTGGACCATCTGGACTGTGCCGCCATCAACGGGTACAACACCATTACCACCGGCTGTCAGGTGATCATCGGGGATGGCCTCCGGGGCACGGATGAAGTGGAAGTGCCGGTTCCCGGCGGGGAATACATCCAAAAAGCCAAAATCGGCCGGGCCATCATGGATGCGGATGTATTCATCAGCCTGGCCCATTTCAAGGGCCATGAAGCCACCGGCTTCGGCGGTGCGGTAAAGAACGTGGGCATGGGCTGCGGCAGCCGGGCCGGGAAAATGGAACAGCATTCCTCCGGCAAGCCCAAGGTGGATGAAGAACTGTGCCGGGGCTGCGGCCGGTGTGCCAAAGAATGCGGCAGCGATGCCATTTCCTATATCAATCACAAGGCTCACATCGATGAGGAAAAATGTGCCGGATGCGGCCGCTGCATCGGGGCCTGCGGGTTCGACGCCATCCAGAGCGTCCAGTGGGATGCCAATGAGCTGCTGGACCGGAAAATGGCGGAATATGCCTTGGCCGTGGTCCATGGCCGTCCCTGCTTCTATATCAACATGGTGATGGATATTTCTCCCAACTGTGACTGCCACGGGGAAAACGACGCCCCCATCCTGCCCAATATCGGCATGTTTGCGTCCTTTGACCCCATTGCCCTGGATCAGGCCTGTGCCGATGCCTGTCAGAAGGCCCAGCCCCTGCCCAACAGCCAGCTGGCGGACCACCTGGCCCAGAAGGACTGGGAATGCCACCACGACCACTTCCTGGACAGCAATCCCCGGGTAGACTGGGCCACCACCCTGGAACACGGAGAAAAGATCGGACTGGGGACCAGAGCATATGAACTGGTTGCGCTGAAATGATCAGAGAGGGTACTGCGGCCATAGGCAGTACCCTCTTTTTATCCATCTGGAACCCTCCGGACAAATAGAGTACAATAGGGGAAAAGGAGGTGGATCAGATGGCACTGTATGCCTTGGGAGATCTCCATCTGGCCTTTCAGCGGCCGGAGAAATCCATGGATGCCATGGGGCCCGTCTGGGTCCGCCACGAGGAAAAAATCTGGAAGAACTGCCAGGAACTGGTGCAGCCGGGGGATACCCTGGTGCTGGTAGGGGATCATTCCTGGGGACGGAAGCTGTACCAGTGCCGGGAGGACCTGGACTTCATTGCCAATCTGCCGGGACGGAAGATCCTGGTCCGGGGGAACCATGACATGTTCTGGGAAGCCCAGAAAACCGACGCCCTGAACCAGGAGTATGCCGGGAAACTGTTCTTCCTCCAGAACAATTTCGCAGCCTATCGGGACTATGCCCTGGTGGGGACCAAAGGATTCACCTTTGAGGGACCTTTCCTGATCAACCGGTTTACCGGAGAAGTGCTCAGCTGGGACCAGGAGGCGGAAAAACACGCTCAAAAACTGGTCCGCCGGGAAGCCATCCGTCTGGAGGATTCCTTCCGGAAAGCCCAGGACGCGGGGTACCGGAAGTTCCTGGTGTTCCTCCACTATCCTCCCACCAATATCCTGGAAGAGGAGAGCATCTTTACCCGGATGGCGGAGAAATACGGAGCGGAACAGGTGATCTATGCCCACTGTCACGGAGAAGCCCAGTTCCAGGACAGTATCCTGGGGCTCCATAAAGGCATCCGGTACCGGCTGGTCTCCGGAGACTACCTGGATTTCCGGCCGGAAAAGATCCTGGACTGAAAGTTTTTCAGATTGAATATAAAAAATACGGGAAAATCAAAAGTTTTTAGTTTCCATGTTAAAAACTTTTGATTTTCCCACTTTTGCTGGACTATCACAAGCTTCATACATTCATTGTGAAACGGCTGCAGCCGGGGAAAATGAACTACATATTCCTGGATGAGATCCAGCTGGTGGAAGATTTCCAGAAAGCCGTAGATTCTCTGTACGTCCGTCCCCAGGTGGATCTGTACATTACCGGATCCTATGCCCGGCTGTTGTCCGGCGAACTGGCCACTTTGCTCAGCGGCCGGTTTGTGGAAATCCAGATGCTGCCCCTGTCCTTCCGGGAATACCGGGAACTGACCGGAGAAGACACAGAGCGGGCATGGAGGGCGTATTACAGCTGGGGTGGTTTTCCCTATCTGCCTTCCATCGAAACTGAGGAAATCCGGTATGATTATCTCCAGGGAATCTATTCCACCATTCTTCTGAAGGATTTGGTCCAACGGGAAAAAATCCAGGATGTGGAGCTGCTGGAAAGCATTATCCGATTTCTGGTGGACAATGTGGGGAATCTTGTCTCCTTTTCCAAAATTGCCGGGTATCTGGTTTCCCATGGACGGAAAACTTCTTCCCAGACCATTGAACGGTATGTAAGGGCTCTGGAAGATGCTTTCTTCCTGTACAAGGCCTCCCGCTATGACATCAGGGGTAAAGAACAGCTGAAGTCCCTGGAGAAATATTATGTGGTGGATATGGGATTCCGCCGTCTGCTCATGGGGAACCGCCGGTCGGACGTGGGCCATGTGCTGGAAAATATCGTCTATCTGGAACTGCTCCGCAGAGGCCTCCGGGTGTATGTGGGGAAGGTCAATGAACTGGAAGTGGATTTTATTGCCGAAAGAGACGGAGAACGGCAGTATTATCAGGTTTCAGCCAGTGTCCTGGATCCCCGGACCTTTGAACGGGAAATTACACCGCTGAAGCAGATTCGGGACAATTATCCCAAGACCCTGCTGACATTGGACACCCTGCCTCAGGAGGAAGACGGGATCCGGCAGCAGAACATCCTGGATTTTTTGTTGGAGAAATGAATAAAAATAGGATATACTATCGGGGAAAACCGGAAGTCTTTAGTTTCCATGCTAAAGTCTTCCGGTTTTTTTTACCATATAGCAAAAATAAATTGCAATATTTAAAATAGTATTGCTTTTCAGTTGCTGAAACTTTGGCTATAGTAAGGATGTAAGCAAAATAAAGTTCGCAGAGTGCACGGCAAATTTTATTGAAAAAAGAAAAATCTGGTCATGGAACAAGGAGGAGAACATATGCAGAAACAGGCACTGGAAGGTGTACGGGTACTGGATATCGCCACGGTCATTGCTGCTCCCTGGGCAGCAGGGCTTTTGGCAGATTTTGGGGCAGAAGTCATTAAAGTGGAAATGACGGGACGGGGAGATGCGTTCCGGGCCATGGGACCTTTGAAGGATGGGAAGAGCATCCGCTGGCCCAGTATGGGAAGAAATAAAAAAAGCGTTACCCTGGATTTCCACTACGAAGAAGGGAAACAGCTTTTCTTGGATCTGGTCAAAAAAAGCGACGTGGTCATTGAAAATTTCAAGACAGGGACCCTTGAAAAATGGGGGGTCGGTGTAGAGAAAATGCGGGAAGTCAACCCGGATATCATCGTGACCCATGTAACAGGCTACGGCCAGACCGGACCCTACAGAAAATTGGCCGGGTTGGGAACCCCGCTGCAGGCATTTTCCGGTTACACCTATATGCAGGGATATCCGGACCGCCCTCCTGTCAGCCCTCCCTTTGCGCTGGCGGATTATGTGGCCGGACTCTATGCGGCGTTTGGAACTATGATGGCCTTGTATCATCGGGATGCCTTAAAAGGCAAACCCCAAGAAATTGATGTGAGCCTCTATGAAGGGATCTTCCGTATGGAAGAAGCCATGATTGCCGAATATGATCTGCTGGGAAAAATCAGACAGCGCAGTCCCATGCCTAGCGGCGCTTCCTGCCCCATCGGGACCTTTGAGACGAAGGACAACAAATACGCCATCATCGTCTGCAGTACGAATCCGGTGTTTGAACATCTTTGCGATGCCATGGAAAAACGGGAAGAATGGCTTCCCAAATATGCTCTGGCCAAAGACCGGCTGGACGATCCCAAACCCATTATGGATGCAGTGACCAATTGGGTCAAAACCCATACTTTCGATGAACTGAAAGACAAATGCGGCAAAGCTGGAGTTCCCATTTCTTCCATTTACAATATCAAAGACTGCTTCGAAGATCCTCAGTATCAGGCAAGACATGATATCGTAGAAGTTCCCTGCGAAGAATTCGGCCATGTGAAGATGCCGGGCATTGTACCGGTACTGAGCGAAACGCCGGGCAGCATCCGGTGGCCAGGACAGAAACTGGGTTCGGCCAATGAGGAAGTATACGGGAAACTGCTGGGGCTCAGTGAAGAAAAACTGCAGGAACTGAAGGACAAGAAGATTATCTAATGAGCATAAAAGAGGGGAAAATGAGCCAACTAGATTATTTAATCCAAGGCGGCCGTGTTATTGACACGACCCGGAATATTGATGAAATCCAGGACATTGGTATCCAAGACGGGAAAATTACAGCTGTACAGGGAAAGGATGCCAAAGAAATAATCGACGCCAGTGGGTGCATAGTCACCCCTGGGTTGATTGATTTCCATTGTCATATTGGATCTAAAATCTCAGATTTGGGACTTGCAGGAGAAGCAACTTATTTTCCTACTGGTGTTACGACTGTAGTTGATGCTGGAACATCGGGTACGGCAAATTACGAGGCTTTTCGGGCTTTTACGTTATCAAGCAGACTGCGAGTGAAAGCTTTTTTGAATGTATCTCCCACTGGCTTGAGCACGACTGCATATCATGAAAATCTTGACCCAGGTAAATTTCAGACCTCTAAAATTATGTCTTTTTTAAGTAAATATGGAGATCAATTACTCGGCTTAAAAGTAAGACAGAGCACGGAATTGGTTGAGGGCAGAGGATTAGAGCCTATGAAGGCAATGCTCCAAATCGCAGAAAAAATGCATTGTCCAGTCGTGGTCCATACCACGAATCCACCGGTTCCAGTAGAACAGATTGCCCAGCTATTACGGCCAGGGGATGTGTATGCGCACGTATATCAAGGCAAAGGAGAATGTGTAGTACGTGATGGAAAAGTTGTTCCTGAAATAATCGAGCATCAAAAACGAGGAATTATTTTTGATGCAGCCAATGGTGTAAACCATTTTAGCCTCAAAGTAGCAAAAACTTGCCTGTTACAAGGCTTTTTACCAGATATTATTAGCACCGACCTAACGACTAAAAGCGTATATGCACCCGGAAAAGTGTTTTCCCTTCCTTACATTATGTCGAAATATCTTGCATTAGGTCTATCCTTCCCCCAAATCATCCGTAGAGTAACAACAAATCCGGCACGGTTCTTAAAAGAAGGACTAAACCTTGGAAGCTTGGAGGAAGGGACATGTGCTGACATTGCAATTCATCGTATCATCCCGCATTCGGTCTATTTTAGTGATTTTGAAGGGCGAAAAATAAACGGAGAAGAATTAATTCGTACAGAACTTACTATGCGGGATGGGAAAGTGGTCTATCGACAAATAGACTTTTAAATTAAGTAAAATTTTAGCGGAAAGGAAGCGAAAATATGTCCAGCCCGGATAAAAATGAAAAGTCATTGTTGCAAAAATTCCCACATATCCATGAATATCTTATAGTCATTACTATCTTGTTACTGGCTTGTATTTTTACTTATGTGATTCCGGCCGGGGAATACAGCAGAATCATCAATGCTGCAGGAAAGAAAGTAGTTGATCCCAACGGATTCCATTTTATAAAAAATACTCCAGTAAATCCTATTTATATGTTGAATTTGATTTATAGAGGATTTGTAAAACAGGCAAAATTAATCTTTACTATGTTCTTTATTGCTGGCGGCGTACAGATGATCATTGATACAGAAGCCATCCATGCTTTGATGAGAGTTTTGGCAACAAAATTTAGTAAGACACCTAGAATGACCATTATTGTCATGATGATAGCTTTTGGGATTATGAGCGTCCCTATCCAGATGAATTATTTTATTCCCTTTAGCACAGTTGTATTAATGCTATGCTTAATGATGGGCTATGATGCAATAACAGCGGCTGCCGTTATTATAACATCTTCTTCTTTTGGCTCAAGCTGTGGAATGCTCAACATTAGTACTACAGCGATTGCCAATGAGATGGCCGGTCTGCCATTATATCATGGCATGGGATTTCGCTGGGTTGGTTTTGTTATTATTTTGGTTTTAACAATATGGTTTATATGTAGATATGCTGAAAAAGTAAGGATTTCTCCTGAAAAGAGTTATTGCTACGGAATCCCTAATATTGTAGAACCAGGTGATCCGGAAAAACTTCCTTTGATGAATAAAAACCATGTATTGGTTTTAATGGCTTTGACCATTGGAGTCATAGCATTGATCATTGGCTGTTCTAATTGGAAATGGAGTTATGAAGAAACGAGCGTATGTTTTTTAGCCACAGGTATTATTGCGTCTATCCTCGGCAAGAAAAATCCAAATCAAATGTGTGTAAGTTTTGTAGCTGGCTGCAAAACTATTATTGGCGCCTGTATAATGATTGGGATTGCAAGATCAGTCGCAATAGCCATGAGTGCTGGACATGTGCTAGATACCGTAGTGTATTATATAGCCGGTCTTTTAGGCTATTTTCCACCCTTGCTTCAAGCTCCAATGATGTTTTGGGCTCATACTGTTATTAACTTTTTCGTTACGTCTGGATCCGGACAGGCTAATGTTACAATGCCTGTATTTTTACCCGTAGCAGATTTGATTGGAATGAGTGCAGAAACTGCTATTCTTGCACTGAATTATGGAGATGGACTTAGCAATTATATTTATCCTCATTCTTCAAGCCTGATGGCCTTTTTAGCTGCTTGTGGAGTAGGATATGGAACATGGATGAAATTTATGGGGAAGCTATTTGGACTTTGGTTTCTTTTTGCAACCTTGTTCATGATGCTGGCTGTTGTAGTAGGGTATCAATAAGTTTCAGAAAGAAGGAGAAAAGATGACTTTAACATATCCAAAACAAATCCGATTGTGTGAAGTGGGACTTCGGGATGGGCTCCAAAATGAGAAAAAAATGATGACCACGGAACAAAAGATTAGCTATGTGAATGGGCTGACGGCTGCTGGCTTCCCGGTCATCGAGGTGGGGAGTTTCGTCAGCCCTAAAGCCGTGCCCCAGGTGGCAGATACGGATGCAGTGTTCCAGGGAATCAATCAAAAACCAGGGGTGGAATACCGGGCCCTGATTGCCAACTTGAAAGGGGTGGAGCGGGCCATCGTCTGTGGCTGCAAAAAGGTGAAGCTCAATGTTTCTGCCTCCGTTGCCCATAATCTGGCCAACTTGAATTGCACCCCCGCTGAAAGTGTCGCCCGCTTCGCTGCCTGTGTGGAACGGGCAAAAGATGCCGGGATTGCAATTTCTGGATCCATTTCCATGGCCTTTGGATCTCCCTGGGACAAGGAAATCCCGGTCAGCGTGGTGTGCAAGATTATCGAAGCATATCGGGAAGTGGGCATCCGGGAAATCAGTCTGTCCGATGCTTCCGGCATGGCCTACCCCTCCCAGGTGGCCGATATTTGCCGGACTGTGAAGGAAAAATATCCGGATTGTACCTGGTGGCTCCATTTCCACAATACCCGCGGCTTGGGAATCGCCAATATCCTGGCCGGACTCAGTGAAGGGTTCACCCAGTTTGATACCAGTTTCGCCGGGACGGGAGGATGTCCTTTTGTGCCGGGAGCAGCCGGAAATGTATCCAGTGAAGATGTGGTCCATATGTGCGAAGAAATGGGAATCGCCACGGGCATTGACCTGGATCAGCTGATGGAGATCAGCCGCCATGTGGCTGAGTTTTTGGGTCATTCCACGGACAGTTATCTGCTCCGAGCCGGGAAAGCCAGCGATTTGATCTTGGATGTGCCTACCCGACAGGGAAAGAATCATACACAAAAATAAAACAAGACATGACTTGGATGTACAGAAAATATGATAGAGGAATGGGTAATGCATCTTTTCTGATTGGTGAGGACTTCGAAAGAAAAGAAATCATGCTCAGATGTATCTGGATTCCTTTAAGAATAAGCAATGAACGACGGACTTGAATCATATCAAGTCCGTCGTTCATTGTTATAAACCAGGATATTTTCCGGATTGAAATCCACGTAAAAGGTGCACTGCTTCCGGATCAGGCGGAGCAGTGCTTCTCCGTAGAGAGGAAAATGCCGTTCTTTCCGGAATTCCAGCATGACGGGGTTTGTTTCCTCCAGATCCTTGATGGGAAATGCATGGAGTTTGTTCTTCGTCTGACTGTTGATTTTTGCCAAATTGGGCAGATACATGGAAAGACAGAAGCTGGCTGCGTAGTTTTCTGTGGTGAGCATATGATGAAGATCCGGGTGACTGGATGTATGGACACAGTTCAAAGTGATTTTCAGTTTCTGAAGGAGTCTGTCCAGCATTTGGGAAGAATTGTACTGAGGCAGGTTCAGCGCAAAGGGTATGTGTGTGAATTTCCGTAAATCAGCTCCTTTGCGGAATTCTTCGATGCAGTACGGATAGGTGCCCGGGAAATATTTCTTCAGCATGCCGTCACTGAGGACCAGATAAAGGACTTCCCGCATGAGGAGTTTGCTTTGGATGAAATGGGACTGCTTTTTGGGCGCACCTAAAATAATTATGTCTAACTGGTTGTTCAGCAGCATTTCCTTTAGCTGGGAGGAATTGGCACTGGCTACCCGCAGTTGTACTTTGGGAAAAAGCTGACTGTATTCTTCAATCAGATTGGGCATCAAAATCCGGAAGCGGCCCTCCGTGGTTCCCAGACGGATGATTCCTGCATTTTCCTTTTTGCTTTCTACAAAAGCTTGGGTAAGACTGTTTTCCAGGGCTTCCACCTGGCGTACGGTATCAAGGAATTCCCGGCCTTCCGGAGTCAGGGAAAACTGCGGCTTCCGGTGGAAGAGGGCTACCCCGCATTCCTGTTCCAGTTTGGATAAATAACGGCTCAGCGCCTGATGGGTGATATGGAGCTTTTCGGCTGCCCGGGTGACGTTGTTTTCTTCGGCAAGCAAGAGAAAATAGGGGTAATTTTCAAACATAGGGATTCTCCTTCTTAATAAAGCAAGATAAAGGGATATCGCCGTATCGCTAATTTCATTTTACCATCCATGAAAAAAATCTCAACAAAATAAAAAAATCCCTTGCATTTTTTTGCCCTCCGTCGTATACTAAGAAAGTACTCTTTGAGAGAGCAAAGAGAGTTACTCCGGGATGGTGTAATGGTAGCACAGGAGATTCTGGATCTTCTAGTCTGGGTTCGAGCCCTAGTCCCGGAGCCATTTTTTTATCCAGAAACCGGCCACTGCGAAAGCGGTGGTTTTTCTTTTGGCATTTTGGAAAAAATCCTTGCAATTTCTTTCGGGTATGCTATAATAATCGAGTAAGCTTTCTTCCGGGATGGTGTAATGGTAGCACAGGAGATTCTGGATCTTCTAGTCTGGGTTCGAGCCCTAGTCCCGGAGCCATTTTTTTATCTTGGCGCCATGGTCAAGCGGCTAAGACGTCGCCCTCTCAAGGCGAAATCACGAGTTCGATTCTCGTTGGCGCTACCAGGTCAATACGTGGGAATCCCCTATGGGCCATGCACTCGTGAGGATGGAACTGCATTATATAAAAGACAGACGCTCCCTTTGGGGAACGTCTTTTTTGTTTGTGAGAAAGGAGAAAGACATGAAAGGAAAAGCCTGGGCCAGGCTGCTGGGACTGCTGCTGGTTCCGGTGTGCCTCCTGTCCCTGTTCAGCGGCCAGGTGCCCGTGTCTCCCCTGGGGCTGTTCCAGGGAGGGTGGAGCCCTTTGGAAGTAAATGTGCTGTGGAATCTCCGGCTGCCCCGGCTGCTGCTGGGTCTGGGTACGGGAGCGGCTCTGGGGGCTTCCGGCACGGCCCTCCAGGGCATCTTCGGGAATCCCCTGGCGGATCCGGGGATCCTGGGGGTCACCGGCGGGGCTTCCCTGGGGGCGGTGGTGATGCTGCTCACCGGGCTGCCCCAGAAAAGCTACTGGTTCCTGCCCC
>ERZ791858.105-NODE-105-length-97589-cov-5.648635_pt1 | contig 97589 bp, 56 predicted proteins | sample MGYA00510284_ERZ791858 | MGnify/ENA primary metagenome ERZ791858 (study PRJEB30046, sample SAMN00792077) | human gut metagenome | study: EMG produced TPA metagenomics assembly of the A metagenome-wide association study of gut microbiota in type 2... | reverse complement strand
GCAAAGAGGCGTCCGTAAAACGAGCACTGACATTGGAAAATGAGATAGAACTGATAGAGGGCTGCCGGGCAGGAAAGGATTCCGCCCGAAAGGAACTTTACACTCTCTATTCCAGGCAGATGTTGGCGGTGTGTTACCGTTATACGGGCGATATGGATGCAGCGCACGATGTTTTGCATGACGGCTTTATCAAAATCTTCACCCGCTTTACGTTTCGTGGCGAATGTGCTTTGAGTACATGGGTGACAAGAGTGATGGTGACGCAAGCCATTGATTACCTGCGGAAGCAGCACCGTTTCGGGCAACTGGTGGTAAACGAGGAGCAGCTTCCCGATGTGCCGGATGAAGCAAATGTTACTGAAAACGGAAGCCGGCTTACCGAAGAACAGTTGATGGCGTTTGTAGCGGAGCTTCCGGATGGATGCCGCACAGTGTTCAACTTGTATGTGTTTGAGGAGAAGTCTCATAAAGAGATTGCAGAACTGCTCCACATCAAAGAACATTCATCTACCTCGCAGTTGCATCGTGCCAAATGTATGTTAGCAAAAAGAATTAAAGAATATACAGAACATGAGAGAAAATGATGAAATAACAGGGTTGTTCCGTAGCCGTCTGGCAGGTGCGGAAATGACGGTGCGCGAGGGCTTCTGGGAGAAATTGCAGGAAGATGTGGCGTCTCCTGCTGCAAGCCGGAAGAAGGCGGCATTTCTTTCTCCGAAATATTATCGGATAGCGGCTGCCGCATCTGTTATATTTGTGTTGGGAGGCGTTTCGGCAGCTTTTTGGTTTTTCTCTCCGAAAGAAGAAATAAAGGATGCTTTCACACAAGTAGCGGCTTTGACACCGGAAGGCAGTTTGAACGGTGATGTGGCGCAGGAATCTTTCCCTTCTATACATCAGGCCGCTCCCGCCGGACTGAAACCGGGTGCACAACAGCCGGCAAGCGGAACTCCCGTAGGCATGACTGCCCAGTCGGAGGAGGAGAGCGGCTCTGTCTCCGTACGGCTTTCTATTACTATCAGGCAGCGTGTGCAGACCGGTGGCGATTATTTCAACAATAATGCCGCTTTGCAGGACGGTAATCCTTATCAGGAAGCCGACAGGCAGGTTGATTCGGCTGCTGACGCCTTTTCCACTGTTTCTGCGGGAGAAGAGCAGGATGCTTCTTCTTTAAGGAAGCAACAGTCGCGTAAATGGGCGTTGAAGGCTGCTCTTGGAACGTCTCTGCCTAAGAGGAATCACAATATGCCGTTGACAGCAGGAGTGACGGTGGAACGTAGTCTGAACAACTGGCTTGCTTTAGAAACGGGTATTCAGTATAATCGCTTGCATGCCGACCGTACGCTGCACACTTTAGGAATTCCCGTAAAATTGAATATGACACTGGCAAGTACTCCGAGGGTTGATTTGTATGCTGTTGTGGGAGGGGCTGCCGAGAAATGCATTGCCGGGGCTCCGGATAATGGCTTTAAGGCGGAACCTGTCCAACTGTCAGTTGCGGCGGGAGTAGGGGTGCGCTATAAATTGAGCGACCGTTTCGCTTTATTCGCCGAGCCTTTGGTTTCCCATCATTTTGATACGGAGTCTGAAACTAAAACCTTGAGAACCGAACGTGCCACGAATTTGAACCTCTTGTGTGGAGTACGTATGACTTATTAACCTTAAAGACTGTACAATAAAATGAATACTTTCTGTAGAATATATAAATATGGCTGTGTGGTGCTTGCAATGGCTGCTTGTCTCGTTCTTGTGTCTTGTGGTGAGGCGTCACTGGATTATAATCATCCGGATGTGGAATTGTTCGTGAAACAGTTGCGGACAGGAAAATATTCGGCCCAGAGTCCTGAAGGGCTTAGTAACATTCCCAAGTTCGCCAAAGAGGATATTGAAGAACTGTTGAAGTATGCCGAAGACTTGACGGTGATACCTTCTTTCCCGTTGGCACCTGTGTCCTATTCGGCAGGTGGAAAATTGCGCTTGGGTGAATGTATTTTGTGGACGGTAGAGACTATCCGCTTGGGACATAATGCGTCAATGGGATGCAAAATGGTACACGTTGATGCCGAGAACTATGAAGGCATTTATTTTTTGACGGATGAGGAAGTGCTTGATGCGGCTGCCCGTTATCGTCGCTGGTGGGAAGGACGTAAATATCCGCGTACCATGTGGACGGTTGATCCATGCTATGACGAACCACTCTGTGGAAGCGGCTATATGTGGTGGTGAGTTTTCCCGTATGAGGGTGAGGTATGAAGTATAAGGTATAAAGTATAAAGAATTAATCGGGTGAAATATTTTATTCTCTTTTTAGGGTTGCTTTTTGTGGTAGCCTTTCCCCTTTACGCTCAAGAGTGGACACCGCAAGATTCTTTGCATCTGCGCCGGTTTCTCAGTGGTGAAGGAGAAGTCAGGCTGAATCCGGACGTGTTGAAGGAGATAGGCATTGATTCCCCTTTAGGTTCTCCGAAAGAGGATATGAATAAATCGTGGTTGGAGTTTGATTCTTCTTTACCTGTAATGCCTCAGATGCCGGAGAAAAAAGTAGTGCTTACTTTGCGCCCCTATACTGCAAATACCAAATATAACTGGGATCCGGTTTATCAGAAAAAGATTATAGTGGATAAAAACACATGGAGGAGTAGTCCGTTTTACGAATTGACCAAACTGAAAATTTACACCAACTGGGCTAAGCGTCCGTTGGATGCCGGACCGCGTGAAAGCGTCGAACAAATAGAAGCTACCGGACTGCGCTACATGGTGACTGAGCGTGCCAACAACATGGCGGTGGGTAGCTGGAGAGGAGTTGGAGGCGGCGGTATTTCGGGTGATTTTATGGCTCCCTTCACTAAGGATTTCTGGAATATAAAAGGGCGTAAGCGTCGGGCGCGTACGTTGGAAGTATTAAAAACTTATGGTGATTCCATTAGTGTCCGTCGTAATGATGCAATTATCAAATAAAATATCCTGTCTTTAATTTCTTAAATATTGAACTTTATCTCTCTTCCCCTTGTTCATAAAGATAAACCTTTAAAGGATAAACAATGGATAGAATAACTTCTCTGTTTGGGATAAAATACCCCATCATTCAAGGTGGTATGGTGTGGTGTAGTGGCTGGCGGTTGGCGTCGGCAGTGAGTAATGCCGGAGGCTTAGGCTTATTGGGTGCAGGTTCCATGCATCCTGACACGTTGCGGGAGCATATACAAAAGTGTCGTGCGGCTACGCATCATTCATTTGGGGTGAATATCCCTTTGATGTATCCCCAGATAGAAGAAGTTATGCAGATTGTGGCAGAGGAAGGCGTCCGCATTGTGTTTACGTCTGCCGGTAATCCTAAGTCGTGGACCGGATGGTTAAAGGAGCATGGCATCACAGTGGTGCATGTTGTTTCATCATCGCGTTTTGCCATGAAAGCTGAGGCTGCCGGTGTGGATGCCATTGTGGCCGAAGGTTTTGAAGCCGGCGGACACAACGGGCGTGAAGAAACAACTACGCTTTGTTTGATTCCCTCCGTACGTGCGGTCACTACACTGCCTTTGATTGCGGCAGGTGGCATTACTTCCGGTGAGGCGATTCTTGCGATGCGTGCATTGGGAGCTGAAGGAGTGCAGTTGGGTACACGATTTGCTTTGACTGAGGAAAGCTCTGCCAGCAGGGTGTTTAAAGAGTATTGTTTGCATCTGAAGGAGGGTGATACCCGCTTATTATTAAAAAAATTATCTCCGGTACGTTTGGCGCGTGGCAATTTTCAGCGTGCGGTGGAGGCGGCTGAAGCTGTTGGAGCTACGGAAGAGGAATTGCGTATTCTTTTGTCGAGGGGACGTGCCAAACGCGGTATCTTTGAGGGAGACCTTGAAGAGGGTGAACTTGAGATAGGGCAGGCGGTTGCATTGCTTCATGAGAAAGGAATACAGACGGTAGGGGAGGTTATGCATGAACTGATAACGGATTATCAGCGTGCGTGTGAAACACTTGCCGCCAATATATATGAACGTTTAGAGATTTAAGTCCGGTGGCAGACTTTGACCCGGCAAAATAATTTTGCCTATGATGAGGAGCGGAAGTGATGCATAAGCCTGATTGCCGAATCTGAAAACGAACTTGATAGAATAAAAGCAGCCCGTAGGTTTTCGGGTGCAATCATAATATAAAAGCGAAGTGAAAAACTTCGCTTTTTTTGTTACTTTTCAATATTTCCATTTGTTACTAACCAATATTCCCAGTACCTAAATCAGTATAGCAGGAAAACTTCACTATTATTTGTCGGAAACAGAGGAGGGTAAGGGGGAGGTTTACGGTTTTGTGCCAAGAAAATACTTGAGATAGGGTAGCAGTTAGTTCGTCCAAAATGCACTAAAAACGGTTGCGTTGCGTTAACTTTATGGCGCGTTCATGGGCGTGTTTGTTCCATGTAAAGCGTAATTGTAATCATATGTAATTAAAGATTGTATCATGTTCGTTGTTGGCTGGATGTCAGCAATTTAATTATAATGTAATAATCAAAGAACTATGGACAAGAATGGACTTTATGGTTTTATGTTATCCGTCATTACGGATATGGAGTTGCAGGGCCGTTACAGCACTGCGCATGTGTATCATTGTGCCTTGAAGTCTGCAGTGGGTTACGGAGGCACCTCGTTGCGGATTGAAGACCTCAGCCCTGTGTGGCTGCACAACTACCAGGAGCATTTGTTGCGTCAGGCATTGCTTTGGAACACGATTTCCACGTACATGCGCATGCTTCGTGCGGTGTACAACCGGGCTGTGGATTTGGGGCTTGCCCCTTATATCCCCCGTCAGTTCAGGAACGTGTTTACGGGGCGTCATGTCAACCACCGGCGTGCCTTGAAGAAAGAGGAGATCCGCCTGGTGCTGGTGAAAGGCGCGGCTGAAACGACGGATGAAGTTAGGGCTGCGGTTACATCAACGGCTGCGGATCAGGCTGCGGTTACATCAACGGCTGCGGATGATGATCAGGATCAGGCTGCGGCTGCAACCGGGAGTACCGACGCAGCAGAAGCTACGGAACCCGTTTCCGCTTCCCGCTGTTCCTCCCGCGACCTCAACTGGGCGCGAGCCTGTCTGGAGCTTATGCTCCGTTTTCATGGCATGCCCTTCGTCGACCTTGCCAACCTTCGCAAGGTTGATTTGCAGGACGGCTACCTGACCGTCCGCCGCCATAAGACAGGCGCGCCCCTTCTTATCGCTGTCGATCCTGCCGCCATGAAACTTCTCCGGCTTTATGCGAGCAAGGACCCTTCCTCCCCCTACCTGCTTGACATTCTCGACGGTCGGCTTTTGGGCAAGGCTGCATATCTGGACTACCAGCATGCCCTGCGCCTTCTCAATTTGCGTCTGGGGCAGCTTTCGCGGCTCTGCAGGCTGGGGAATAAGGTTTCTTCCTATACTGCGCGTCACACGTGGGCCACTATTGCCAAGTCACGCGGGATTCCTGTTGCAGTGATCTCGGAAGCATTGGGGCATGCGTCCGTTTCCACTACGGAGGGCTACCTGAAACGTTTTGAGGATGATGAAATCAAAAGAGCGAATAAGGTAATAATAGATTATATCTTCGGGAAGTAGTTCTCCGGTTATGTAAATGCTATCTTTCTGTAATTCAGCGCTCTATGCGGACGTTACTTCATAAGTAACGGATTGATATTTCGCTGCAAATATATACGTAATACTTGAAAAACCAAATAAAATCCCCTTTTTTCTCCACTTTTGCTATGTATTTTGTGTGATAAGCCGGAACTCAGCTTTTTTTTCCTTCATTATGGAGCTTTTGGGACATAGCTTTCCTTCACCTTTCCCTGAGTGAAAGATGAGAGAATATCGTGCATATAATGGCATATTATATACACATAAGTTACTGTACCGCCTTGTGCTTTCCTCTTCCCGCCTTTCTTCCCGCGTGTTTACTTCCGTTACTTATGAAGTAATGGAATTTTCCTTAATATAATAACCTACAATGTTGACAGACAAAACGCAAGCTGCCATCGCCGCCCTCCGGGCTGTTGCCTACTGTGTCCCGCATTCCGGCCCGGATGCCTCCCCTTCCGTTCCGGTGCGGATGTTGCGTGATTTGGAAGATTGCGGCCTGATCCGCCTTCTTCCGGGCGGCAATCCCTCTTCTCCGGGTTCCTATGAATTGTGCAGGAGCTTTTCCTCGCTCTCTCTCTACGACCTGCTGCTTGCTATCGGCGAGGGTGTCTTTCCGGTTCCCCCGGACGCTTCGGAGGAGCATATCCACCGGCGTTTCGGCTACGTTTCGGGCGCTTCGAGGCTCGGTGTGATTAACCATATGCTCCGCACGCTGCTTGACGGTGTCAGCCTGTCGTCCCTTTGACAGATAACCCCAACCCCCGCATTTATGAAGTATAAGAGAACCCTTCAGTTGTTTGCCATTTTCCTTGCATGCGAGTTGTATGCAATGCTGTTCGCCGCTCTGGTTTACTCCTGCGGCAGGGACGGTGAGCGTGGCTCCGGTGCTGTCACTGCGTGTTCGTCTGCCCCGTCCGTCGGGGCTTTGAATGTGAATCTTTTAAACAATCAAACCATATGGGAATAAAAGCTCTGCTGCTACTGCCTGCGATCCTTGCCTTTCCGGGCTATCTTCATGGCGTGGCGGCCTTGCCCGGCACTCTGCCGGGCCCCGATACGCTGTATCGTGATTCTACCTACCTCCGCGTGATCAACGAGGGCTCCACACGCCTGAACTGCTACCTGTCCTATCCTCAGGGCGGCTGGCGTGTGGAGAGTACCTACGGCAACAACTCCTCCGAACTTGCCCGCCTTGCCCGCTTCATCCGTACCTCACTTTCCGACAGCCTGATTTATGTGCGTGAGATCACCCTGACGGGCTACTGCTCCATAGAGGGCAGCTACGCCCACAACGAACGTCTTGCCCGCCGTCGCGCCAACGGTTTCATGAACTATCTTGATTCGGTATTCGGCCTTTCGAGGCGCTACCCTGTGAGGACATCCTACGTTGGCGAGGACTGGGAGAGGCTCCGTTCCCTTGCCGATTCCTGCGCATCGCTTCCCAGCCGCCGGGAAGTGCTGGAAATCATCGACAATACCGGTATCTTCGACGGTCGCGAAAGGAAGCTGATGGCTTTGCATGGCGGAGTTCCCTATAACTTCATGCTTTCCGAGCTCTTCCCCTTGCTCCGCCGGGTTGAGATACTGGTGGAATACGACCTCCACCGCATCATCGAGGAGCGCTACCGGCGCAAACTTAGCGCTTCCGAGTTGCAGGAGATCCTTGCGCATGAGCGTGCAGTGGCCGCCGCCGAGCAGGAACGCCTTGCCGAACTCCGCCGCTTGGCAGCCGAAAGTCGGCAACGCGCCGAGCAGCTGCGTCTGGCGGAAGAACATGCCGAACAACTCCGCCTGGCGGAGCAGCGCGCCGCCGAAGCCGAACAGGAACGCCTGCGTGCCGAGCAGCTGCGTCTGGCGGAAGAACGCGCCGAACAACTCCGTCGGGCGGAGCAGCGGCGCAACCTTGCCGTTCCCCTGTTCTCCATCAAGACCAACCTTTACGCCCTTTCGGGCATGACCCCCGGTTTCTCCCATACCTCTTTCACTCCCAACCTTTCCGCCGAGTTCTTCTTTGCCGGGCGCTGGTCTGCCGTTGCTTCCGCCGCGTATGCCGACTGGTCCTACGGCAACGGCCAGTCCTATTGGGGCATATCCGCTTACCGCCTTGAGCCGCGTTTCTGGCTGCGTTCGGGCGGCGTCTACCACCTTTTCTACGTGGGCGTCTACGGCCAGTCCGGCGATTTCGACAACCGCAGCACCTCCGACAGCCGCCTTTCCTCCGGTACGGGCAACTGTACGGGCACCTATCTTGAAGGCGGCGTTTCCGCCGGCTGCCACTTCCGCCTGAGTGGCCGCTGGGGCATTGATCTGGGGCTTCGCGGCGGCTTCCGCAGTTCGGATGTCAACACATACGACGTGGAGCTTCCCTATCATTATTTCAACCGTAACTTCCGTAAGAACCGTTTCGGCCTGACGGGTGTGGACATCAGCATCGGCTACCGTTTCGGGCGCAGTGCGAAAGGAGGTGGAAAATGAGAATGTCATATCTTGTCCTGCTGCTTGTTTCTGCGGCCGCCTTTGCGGGCTGCACCGAAAGGGAGCTGGACCATCGCGCTGCTAGCGGCCGGGTGGAGATAGCCCCCGTCTGGGCCGGGCTGAACCGTCCCTCCACTGCCGGCTACCGCTTCTATGGTGCGGACAACAAGCCGGTTCCGGTGGAAGGCGCCGTTGCGGAGGCATCCGTCGATTCCTTCTCGGTTGTCCTTCCTGAGGGCCGTTACAGTTGCCTTGCCTACAACACCGATGCCCAAGGCGTCACCTTTACGGGGCTGGACAACAGGCTTCTTGCGGAAGTCCGCCTCTCCTCCGAGGCGCAGCCGGGCAACGTGTACAGTTGGAGCGTGGAGGAGGTGGAGGTCACCTCACGCGGTGATGTCCGCTACACGCCCGTTCCCCTCCGCCTTGTGAAACAGGTTGTCCTCCGTTTCCGGGTGACGGGTGTGGAGGGCGCAACGGTGCTGAACGGTGTCTATCCCTCGCTCTTCCTGCTTTCGGGCGATCCTCCGGAGCAGAGCATCAGGACGGCTCCCGAAACAGTGGCGCAATATACCGCCACGCTGGTGCAGACCCGGAATACGGGTTCTCCTTCCTACACCGCTTCCGCCGATATCCGCCTGCTCGGCCTTCTCAATCCCCAAAAGGAGGAGGGGAACGGAAATGAAACGGCCTACGACTCCCGCCTGCACCTTTCTGTGCATAACTCCTCCGGTGAGGTGTACAGCACGACGGTGAACATGAACAAGCCTGTCTCCGAAATCATCGATTCCTACGGGGGTGAAATCCCTATCGACAAGACGATAGAGATAGATGTAAGCGTGAACATGCTCGACATGGACCTTACGGCTGTTGTTCAGGGTTGGAAGGAAGGAAACAGAGAGATAATAATCATAAAATAATTAGTTGGTAATCCTTTTATATTCTTTTATCAATCAGTATGTTATGAGTTTATTTCAGTTTACCCTCAATAAACCTGTAATTTATTCCTAATAAACCGGCAGTTTAATCCTAATAAACTTGTGGTTTATTGCCAATAAACCGACGGTTTATTTCGGATAAATGGACAGAATGAATCATAGAAATATTTTTAGTAGCATTTATTTAATATTAATTTAGAAAAAGAAGTAAGTTTAGTATGAAGAAAATTATGTTTATGCTTGTTGCCGTAGCAGCTATGGCAAGCAGTTGTACACAGAGTGATGTAATCGGGTTGTCTTCGGATGATAATGTTGAAATACGTGTCAGTGCGGGTATCACCTCTGCTGTGTCCCCGTCTACGAGGGCGGTAGTGGATGGGATGATCAATTCCGGTTTCACTACGGATTTGGATGTGGCGTTTGTGCGTGCCGATGAAGAAAGTACTGCCTATGGGGACTACGGGGGGACTGCTTTGGTAGGTACCGTAGCGCATGCCGGTAAAACGCTGTCGTTTGCTCCTGCCGAATATTATTTGGCAAACGGAAAGAAAACCAAGCTGATAGGCTGGTATCCAAGAAGTGCCGGAGTTAGTTATACGCAAGCTTCAAGGGAAGTGAATTTTGGTGACATTGACGGCAAGACGGATATGATGGCTACTGTTCTGTACGAGGGAAGTAAAGGTACAAAGATACCGTCTATTGCTTTCAATCACTTGCTTACCCAGTTCAGCATAAAGGTTTATGCTCCTGATGCTGCTACACAAGCATTATGGGGAAGAGTGACCGCTATCACGATAACCGGGAAAAAACAGAACTGTACGATAACATTGCCTGAGAAAACAGCGAACGCCGGTGTGGCAGTCAGTCCGACTTTTACAGGTACTGCTGACTTGGATTTGGTCAAGGCTGATCCGGCTACCCCTACAACTGCTATTAGCTATCCGTTGACTTTGGGCGTAGGTGCAACGGCTACTAACGCTGCTATGGCAGGCTATGCCATGTTTGCCCCACAAGCTAACGGCACAAGCGCGGTAGAACTACAAATCAATACGGAGACGGGTGGACTTCAAAAACCGACAGTAGCCATTCCTACCGGAGGCTTCCTGCCGGGAAGCGCGTATGAAATCACTTTGAAGTTCTCGTCTTCGGCTATCACTCCTACTGTATCCGTTGTGGACTGGATACCGGTCACTAATACTCCTGAAGTTGAAATTTAATGTTTATCCGCCATTGATTTTATGAACTATTCAGGGATGATAAAATACTTGCCGGCAGTCTTGTTGTTTTGTTCGTGTACGGAAAGCGGTCTTTTGTTGAGGGAGCGTGAACGTTTTGCAGTGCATTTCTCTGCATCGGGCATTGGCATGGAGGTCACCACGCGTGCTTCTTCGCCTTTGTCGGACAACACAACGTTGCGTATCCTCGCTTTCCGGCGCGTAGGACAATCTCCCGATTTGCAGGCGGATGAATACATGGGCGAAGGCACATACAGAGCCTCTTCGGGCAATGGCAGCCTGACGCCTGTGCATTCTTTGCTGCTGCGTGCCGGTTCCTATGATTTCTATGCCCTTACCCCGGAAACGGCTACTGCTTCCGGTGGCGGCGGTGGCAGCGGTATTCCCGGCGGTGGTGGCGGCACCACTGCACCGCCGTACACCGTATCTGTGGGGCATGGCATGGACTATGCCACTTCGCTGACCGCGGGTAGAACGGTGGATGAATCCAACCCTTCCGTCCCTCTCAACGACTTGGTTCGCCGTTGCACAAGGCTGGTGTTCGAGCTGTCGCCCAAAGCGGGCAATATAAAATCGGTGAATGTTGTGTCCGCCGGGCTCACCAATATGACTGCTGCCCCCGTTGCAGCGCCCCTGCATGCAGAGCTTCCCCTTGCGGGAGTGGCGCAGAGCGACGGCCTCACGATAGCAGGAGGCAGCTTCTCCCCGCCGGACAGGGATCTGAATACTTCCGCCGCTGCGGTGGTGCTGCCCCGCATGGCAGGTAAGTTCGATTTCGAGCTGGATGTGTCGTTCAACGGTATGGCTGCCGCAAAGTTTACGGCTGCCATGCCGGAGACGCTCGTATTTGCTCCCGGCACACAATATACGTTCACCCTTAAGATGAAAGGCAGCTCCATGCAGCTGACGCTGACGGTGGTGCCTTGGGGTGAGAGCGTAATGGGCGGCGATATAGGCGCTTCAGCTCCGATTACGGTGACTGTGGGGGCTTGGGAGAATGTGACTGTGCCGGGCGAAACAGGCGGTGGCAACCCCACTGTCAGTACGGGACAGTGGACCCCCAATCCCGACTTGACCGTCTTGTTCGGCAACTATGGCCTGAGTACGATAAACGGTTTGCCCTGGGCCTCTTCGCAGACCGTACCGGGCGAAACGGGCGGCAACACGAATGTGAACTCCGGCAGTTGGGCGGGAACAAAGGATGTGCCTGCTACCACCGGTGATGGAAAACTATCGGGGAGTGATGATCCGGATACAGTATAAAAACATGTAGTGTATAAACATGTAGTGTATAAACATGTAGTGTATAAACATGTAGTGTATAAACATGTAGTATATAAACATGTAGTATATAAACATACAGTATATAAACATGTAGTGTAAAAACATGTAGACATAGGATATGTAAGCATATAATATGTAAGCATACAATATGAAAGCATAGGACATGTAAACAACATCTAACTATGTACAACATGTAAAATGGAAAAAAAATGAAATAACAATTATGAAGATAACAAGTATTTTCGGGTTATGTATAGCGGCTTCTCTTTGCTTTCTTTCCTGTACGGATGGAGACGAGATTCAGCCGAACATAACTCCCAATGTCGCTACTATGCCTGTGAAACTTGCGCTCAGCATGGCTCCCATGTATGACACCGGGAGCGTCACTCGTGCACGCGGCGACAACTCGCTGGACTTGGTGCTGGGCGAGGAAGCGGGTAAAGCTCCGGATCATGCCGGGATGCGTTCCGCAACAGATGCCGGAACACATCCCCAAACACGCGCAAGCCTGACCGATGCCCAAGAAGAAGCAGTAAACGAAATCTGCGTCTTTCAGTTCGACAACGCCACTAATACGCTGAAATACAGCGGATACATTGCCTTAGGAACAGGAACACTTACAACCGACCTTTCTCTGGCTACGGGAATGGGCACGTGTACCGTATATGTGCTGGCAAACATGGGCGACCTGACCCCAAAAGTGGCATACGGAAGCTCACTGGCCGACTTCAAGAATCTGGCAGCCGAAGTGACTTCGGGCAAAGGCACAGGTGACAACCTGCCTATGTGCGGCAGCAACAACAACTTCGACTCGAATACGGCCAACACGCTTGCAATCTCCCTGACCCGTTCGGTAGCCAAAGTCAGCCTGAACCTGACTACTCCGAACTCAGGCGACGTTTTCACAGTGAGCGCCATCAAACTGATGGATGTGGCAAAGAAACTTCATTATGTAGAATCTGCTGCCACAGCTCCGTCCGCTCCGGCGGAACTTACCGACTATACGAGCAATAACTCTAACGCAATTACTTGGTACATCCCTGAAAATAAGGCGGGAACCACCTCCCTGTCCGATTGGAAAGACCGCTACGAGGGCAATGCACCCGCTACGGCTACGTACATCCTGATAGAAGGGAGTTATACCCCTCAGAATGGTACGGCCCGCGATGTTTCCTATGCCATTTATCTGGGCGCGGGTAACAACCCTGCCGATTTCAATGTGGCACGCAATACGAAATATACGGTGAATGCCATCATTAGAGGCACTAACTTGGACGACGGCCGCGTGCTGGTGGGCAAGGATTTGAGTGCTGCCGGCACTCGTACAGCCAATTGCTATGTGGTGAAAACCACCGATGCCAATAAATGGTATCGCTTCAAGGCCACAGTCCGCGGCAATGGCGCACAGACTGCGGCGCAGATTTCCTATACGGGAGCCGAAATACCTGCGGGAGCTGAGATTTCTCCTGTCAAGGCAGGCCTTGTGTGGGAAACCCGCGATAACGGCGGGACTGTTCACACACTGGACTACGTGGGCTATTCCCGCAACGGCTACATCGTGTTCAAGCTGGGCAGCGCTCCTGAGGGCAATGCAGTGGTTGCCGCCAAAGACGGCGCCTCCAAAATCCTTTGGAGCTGGCATATCTGGACAACGGCCGCGTTTGACGGGAATAGTATCAAGGTGCAGACATACGAGACAAAACCTCGTACCGTTCCTGCCTACTATGAGACCGTAACCAAACGGACTCTCAAAATGATGGACCGTAACTTGGGTGCTGCCAGTGCAACAGCTTCTAAGGTTGCAGCAGAGGTTATAAAGACGTATGGCCTGCTTTATCAGTTTGGTCGTAAAGACCCGTTCCCCGGACCGGGTGTAATGACAAGCACGAACAATGCAGAGTTTATTCCTTCTTATGATGCAAGCGGAACCTTGCTTGTGAGGAGATCTAATGAAATAGTAAATAGCAGCATAAGTACGGGCACAGATGCAGCTGCTATCGCACTCCAACTTGCCAATACAGTAGAGCATCCGTTGATGTTCATAAAACCTGGAGCTGATAAAGCTGCTCAGTACGGAGGTGACGGCAGTAATATTTCTTATAACTGGATTTGGGGAGCACACAGGAACACGCTTCCTTGGCAAGTATCCAATAAGTTGTGGGGTAGTGACCTTATTAGGACTGGAGACGTTAAGATATTTGGAACGAAAACTGATATCAAGAAAACCATTTATGATCCTTGTCCTTATGGTTATCATATGCCCCCTCAAGATGCATGGACTAACTTTGTGACTGTTGCCGATGAATATGAAGCGAGTTCCTCGGCCGGATATAATGTGCATGCAGATGATAAAGCCTCGGTAGCCTCATCAAATTTCACGAACGCAAGTTTTCCGGTATTTGGGCGTCGTTTCTTTACTACCGGGACTGCGGAAGCAACTGTGGATGGTGAAAGCAATGTGGCGTTCTATCCGGCAGTCGGTGGCCGTCTCGATAACGGGACCATCGGCTGGGTTGGACAGAATCTTTTATATTGGTCGGCTTCGCCGTTTGATAATACTTCAATAACGTCGGCCAGGATGGGCGGCGCTTTCTATGGAACCACTCAATGGGTAGTTACTTCAGTTGATACTGCTCGTGGATATGCCTTCCCTGTGCGCTGTGTCCGCGACTGACAGTAGCAGCGCAACGAGATAACGCTATTCTATGTTTTTAGTTTATTCTCAGGGTATTGTTATTGATTGCCCTTATGGAACACCGGGGAGTTTAGAGGGCCGGGTTTTTCCTCGCCCTCGATTCGTTCTTTGGTTTTGGGCCGGATGAGGATGTGAATCACTGTCTGTGCTTATTTGTTTGTTTGAAAGTTCCCCTTTCCAAGCGTGGAAAGGGGAACTTGTGTATAGTGTGAAAATGAAATTCAGTTATTCTTCTGTCATTCGGAATGGAGTGGCAGAAGGATAACTGAATTTCTATGAAACGCAACCCTAAGTCTCTTCTTTAGTCTTTGGAGACGGGTTTACCCGCAACTTGGGTATTAGGCTGTTCTTCCCAGTGGAACGGCTCGAAGGTTGTGTTCGGGTCAATCCAACTTGGCTTCTTGGCGGCGTAGATAATGAACGGGGCAATCACCACAACAAGCGCACCGATAATCAGTACGGAGAACCATACGGCATTGCTACCGGTGGAAATCTGGCTTGGAGGGATGAAGCTCAGCACAAATGCAAGCAATGAACCACAGAATCCCAAACCACCGATGAACCACATCAGGCCGTTGCCGCCTTTGCCGATGCGGAACGGGCGGTTCAGCTTCTTCATCTTGTAGCGCAAGGCAATGGCTCCGGAGAACATCAGCATGTACATGATGAGATAAAGAATAACCGTCAACTGTGACAAAATCTGGTAGAAACTCTGCACCGAAGGCATAACCACGAACAAGAGGCTCAATACGGTTACGGCTATACCTTGAACATAAAGTATGTTCTTTTGCACTCCCAGCTTGTTTGTCTTCTGGAAGAACGGAGGCAGATAACCCGCCTTGCCCACTGCAAAGATACCTTTGGACGGACCGGCAACCCATGTCAATACACCTGCCAGCACACCGAAAGCCAGCGCAACGGCTATGATAGGTGACAGCCAGGAAGCATGGATATAATGGAAATAATTGTCGAAACCCACCAGCAGGCTCTGCGTCAGGCTGATGTCTTTTGCAGGAATAATGACACCGAGGGAGAAAGTGCCCAGTACAAAGATTATGACTGTGATCAACGCACCGATGAATACCGCTTTCGGATAGTTCTTGGAGGGATTGTTTACATCCTTCACATGGATACCGCCCATTTCCATTCCGGCATAGAAGAGGAAGATACTTGCGGCAAGCACCACATTGTCAAAATTCGTCAGGTCAGGGAAGAAACTGCTGTGGAAGTCCATGTTGGAGTGGCCGCCCGTAGCGAGATAGACAATGCCCAAAATAATCAGCAGGGCCGCCGGAATGATAGTACCGACCATGCCACCCACCTTTGCCACTTTTCCTACCCAGCCCATGCCTTTCATTGAAATGAAAGTTGCCAGCCAGTAGATTACGAGCACCACTGCCAGCGTGTAGTACTTGTTGTTTGCCAACGACATGTCGTGCACATCGTTCATACCGATGAAAGCAATGGATACGGCACCGAATGTCAACACAGTGGGATACCAGATTGTGCTTTCAATCCACTGCACCCAGATAGCGAGGAAGCCGAGTTTCTTTCCGTAGGCTTCACCCACCCAGCGGAACACACCGCCTTGCTTGTCCTGAAACATGGCAGCCAGCTCAGCAGCGACAAGTGACGTCGGGATGAGAAAGACTATGGCTGCAAATAAGTAGTAGAAAGCCGAACTCATTCCGTATACGGCTTCGGCGGGCAGTCCGCGAAGGGATACTACTGCCGTCACATTCATGATTGCCAGGGTAAATACGCCCAGCTTTACTGTTTGTTTAATATTTGCCATAAATTAAGGTTTTAGGTGAGAAAATCATTCTTTTTGTAATAGTCCTGTTTTTCCTTATTACGCCTCTCTACCAGACTTGTTACATATACTGTGAAAATGGGAAACATCATCATCCCTAATGCCGCCAACAGAACGGACAACACCCGCCCGGTGGCAGTGACCGCTATGATATTGGAACCCACCGTTGTCACATCCATGAACGCCCACCACAAAGCATCGCCATAACCTGTTACCAAAGGATTGGTTCCATGCTCCATGACATAAAAGGCAAGACTTGAAAAGTAGACGGTAGCCAATAGCATTGTCAGATAGGACACGAACAAGCCCGATGCACGATTGTACGTCAGCCAGCCCACCACGATAGCCATTGCATATCCGCCCCGCACCAGCGGGATGAAACGCAGCATATAAGTAATCTCAGGTGAAAATGTCCAACCCATGTAGGCAATGATATTCTGATAGGGAATGGCCACCAAAAGGAAGATGAAATGTGTGGCGACATAGCGCTTCCAGTTGGTTGCCAAAATCCATTCCAATACAAAATCAGCCAGAAACAATGCGCAAATCCATAACTGCACTTCCATGTACACCGATTGCTCGTAGAAAGGGATGCCTTTGAACGTGTCAACGGATATACTGATAACCAAGAACAGCGAAAGCAGCAAGATGATTACATGGAGTATGCCGTATATTCCTTTTTTCCGCACTATGAATTCTGATAGAGCTGTTTTCATATCTATTCCGTAATTGTCACATTATCACCGTTGAATACACCCAGGCCGAGCCTGTTCATGATGAGCCTGATAGACATTTGTGCTTTGACGGAGTTTCCGGCTTCATCCAGAGGAGGAGCGAAAGCGGAAATGCCCATTACACCGGGAAGTACAGCCATCACGCCACCGCCTACACCGCTTTTGGCAGGGATTCCGGCAGTGTACATCCAGTCGCCCGAATGTTCGTAGAAACCTACACTGGAAATCATGGAAGTTATTTTAGGCGCGAGTCCGGCTTCGAATACGTGTTGCCCGGTGACAGGATTAACGCCATTGTTGGCGATTGTTCCGGCTGCAATGCTCAGTTGCCCGGCTGTGACGCCCAACGAACATTGGCGGGTATAAAGGTCGAGCGCCAATTCCGGATCATCGTAGATACGGTCGTAGTTTTTCAATAGCCATGCAATGGAACGGTTATTGAAATTCGTAGCTGTCTCCGATTGGTACAGTTCGTCGATGAGCTGTGGAGCAGAGCCGCACAACTCGGTGATGTTCTGTACGATGACATTCCATTTCTTGTCGGAATCACCCGTCGGCTGCACCATGGAACAAGCGGATATAGCGCCTGCATTGACCAATGGAGTGGAGGGGTGGTCGTTCTCCAATAAAATGGCAATGATAGAGTTGAACGGCAGGCCCGTTGCATCGGCGCCGATCATGTCCAATACTTTCTGTGCACCGTACTGGCGCAGGATGAGTATGGCCGTATGTACTTTTGATACGGATTCTATGCCGAAGCGGTAATCTGTGTCTCCGATATTGATGGTCTGTCCGTTTGTCAGGCAGATGCTGAGACCGAACAGGCCGGAATCTATGTTGGCAAGATAAGGGATGTAATCCGCATTCTTGCCTCCTGTTTGCTTTTTCACCTCATCATAGACTTCTTGGGCAACTTCCCTGATCTGTGAAATTGATATTTTTTTTTCCATAATCTATATAATAATATGGAATAAGGAATAGGAGATTTGAGTTTCAGTCTCCTAAAGCCTTATTCGATATATTGTTTAATGTATTAAAACAATAGAGCAGTGGAATGATAAGCTGATTCTTGCTTTATCATTTTTTGTGGCGTCTTCCGCCATGATTGAATATTTTGCTTTCTACCGGCAGATTCTTCTCCTGAGCCATGCGGGTAGGGGTGGGGTAGTCCAGCTTTTCCAGTTCGGCAATGGCATTCTTTATGTCGCCCAGCAGCATGTCTGCCATGTCGCGGCTGAATCCCTGACGGACAACGACACGCATCACAATATATTCCTCCAGTTTGGAAGGCAGCGTATATGCCGGAACCATCCAACCATGTTGTGAAAGTTTGTCCTGCAAGTCGTAGAGAGTCCATTTGGCTGTCTTGGCGTATTCCGGTTTCAGATACCAGATGAACAACGGATTCACCACCTCATTAGAGTAATTGACAAACGGAGCCATTTTCCCTATTTCATCATGGATGTACTTGGCTATTGTGAGTGAATTGTATTGTACCTCTTTGTAACCTTGAAAACCTAAACGGATGAATTGATAGTATTGCCCTAAGATTTGTGCGGCAGGACGGGAGAAGTTCAATCCGACTTGGGTAATATTGGCACCGAGATAGTTTACACTGAAGGACATCTCTTCGGGCAGGTATTCCTTGCCTTTCCAAACCACCCATCCCAGACCCGGATACACCAAGCCGAACTTATGGCCGCTGACACTGATGGAGAGCACCCATTTCAGACGGAAGTCCCATTTCTTTTCCGGATACAGGAACGGAAGGATGAAACCGCCGCTTGCAGCATCCACGTGGATGGGAATGTCGTAACCGGTTTTGGCGTTGTAGGCGTCGAGCGCTTTGTCAAGGGCTTCGACATCATCATTCAGTCCTGTCCATGTGACACCCTGTATAGGCACGATGCAGATTGTGTTTTCATCACACATCTTCAGGGCTTCTTCGGGGTCGAGCGTGGTCTTGTCGAGGGTCAAAGGCACTTCGCGCATTTCTATTTGCCACAACTGGGCAAACTTCTCCCATACCACTTGGAAACCGGTTGAAATAACGAAGTTCGGCTTGTCGAACGGCTTGCCTTGCGCCTGGCGTTTTTTGCGCCAGCGCAGCCACGCGGCTACACCGCCCAGCATACATGCTTCTGAAGAACCGATGGCGAGTGCGCCTGTCTTCCACGTATCTTTTTCCGGAGAATTCCACAGATTGGCGACGATGTTGATGCACTTGCCGTTCATTACGGCGATGCGGGGATACTCGGTTTCGTCAATGTAGTTGATGTTGATGGCTTCGTTCATTAGCTTGGTTGCATATTCGTCCATATAGGTCGTGACGAACGTAGCCAGATTCAGGCGGGGCTGGGTTTGGGCAAAGGTCTCATCTTTCACCATCTGGTAAGCGATTTCGGGAGTGGTGGGCCCATCGGGAATTTTTTCCACCGGTGAGGGTTGTAACATACGGTTTGAACCGAATACGTCTGTTTTGGCATCTCCCTTTCTGAAATTCAAATCTTCCATATAACTGTAAGTTTTTAAAGGTTTAGGCGGCGGGGACCTTCCCCGTCGAATTGTCCACAACAACGACCCTCGGAAAAGAAAGTTCCGGCGTTTTACATTATTTGGCGTTTATTAAATGGGGGAGAAATGAAAGAGGCCACAGAGTTTCTTATTCTTGCAAGAATGAGAAACTCTGTGGCCTCCGGATGTGAAAACCGTTTTTTTTATACTTTTATCTCATCATATTTCATTCCAAATACATCTGCTACTGCTTTATAGGTCACTTTTCCTTCCACCACATTCAGGCCTAACGCCAATGCCGGATCGTCTTTGCAAGCCTGTTTCCAACCTTTGCAGGCTAAAGCTACGGTATAGGGCAATGTGGCATTGGTCAGCGCCATGGTGGATGTGAACGGGACAGCGCCGGGAATATTGGCTACTGCATAGTGCACAATGCCGTCTACGACATACGTAGGCTCACTGTGAGTAGTGGGGTGTGAGGTTTCAAAACAGCCACCCTGGTCAATGGCTACATCCACAAGTACGGTTCCGGGCTTCATCATTTTCAGCATGTCTCTTGTAATCAGGTGGGGAGCTTTATCGCCGGGAATAAGGACAGAACCTATCACCAGATCTACGGTAGGCAGTTCCATTTTGATGTTATGAAGTGAAGAGTAGAGTGTTTTTACGTTTTTGGGCAATACTTCGCTGAGATAGCACAAGCGTGGCAGATTCACATCTGTAATCATTACCTCGGCTCCCATTCCGGCAGCCATTTGTGCGGCATTAGTGCCTACGATGCCGCCCCCTAAAATAAGTACGCGTGCAGGACGTACCCCCGGTACGCCACCCATTAGTTTTCCTTTTCCACCCTGCGGTTTCTCCAAAAAACGGGCGCCCACTTGGGTAGCCATGCGCCCTGCCACTTCGCTCATAGGGGTGAGCAATGGCAATGAATGGTCTTCTTTCTCTACGGTTTCGTAGGCGATACATACGGCACCGCTTTCAATCATGGCTTCGGTCAGAACTTTATCGGCCGCAAAGTGGAAATAGGTAAATACCACTTGTCCCTTTTTAATCAGTTTGTACTCCGGTGCAATGGGTTCCTTTACCTTGACAATCATGTCGGCTATGGCATAGACGTCTTCAATGGCAGGCAGGATTTGCGCACCTACGGCGATGTAATCGTCGTCAGAGAACCCACTGTTTATGCCTGCTGTTGCCTGCATATATACCGTATGACCTTTCTTCACCAACTCGGCTACTCCGGCAGGGGTCATTCCTACTCGGTTCTCGTTGTTCTTGATTTCTTTGGGGACTCCGATAATCATAACCTTAAGAGTTTAAGGGGTTAAACATGTCGCAAGATACGAAAATGGAGGGTACGGTGTTATCGTATCCTCCATGTTATAGAGCAGAAACGTAGTTTTCTTGTGTCTTTGCTGTTAATGCGTCTTATAAGTCCATATCGGCTCCGCCTTTAATCGGTTCTCCCGATGTCCAGGAGCTTACGCTGAATGTGCTTTGCGTCAGGTTGAGTGTGCTTTTGTTCAGTTTCAGGGCGAAGGTGTAGGTATGGTTGGTGGTGGCGGTGAGGTCTGTGGGTTCATCGGCAGCGTCTTTTATAGCGAGCTTGTAGGTATATGTGGTGCCGTCGGCAGTGGTGGCGCGGATAAAGTCAGCGTTCTTCACGAAGACCTGTCCCGGCATCACGATGGCACGATAGACAAGGGTAGGGGTATCTCCTTCTTGTGCGGTGGTGGTATGGCTGTAGGCAGTCAATGTGGTGGTTGCGGCGGTGGCGGCAGCGGCTGTGATGCTTCCGTCGGCAAGGTTCCATGTACCGTTCAGGCAGAAACCGTCGGCGCATAGCAAGTCCACCTTACTGATGGCGGGCAGGGGCTCGTCGATGGCAAATCCGCTGCCCGGGGCGATGGTGACGGTGACCTCGCTCATGCAGTGTTGCATGGGGACGCTGACCGTTTGCAAGGCGGTGGTGGAGAGTTTGCCCCACAGCAGATCGGCAGCTTCATAGTCGGTTGCGGCGGTGGCAGCGTTTTGGTTGGCAAGGATAGTGGCGGGAACTTTAAACCCTGCGTCTACGCTTGCTGTGTAGGGGAAGTAGGCGTAGAGTGTGTGCATATCCGTCGTGTTTTGCCAGTAGAGGATCTGGTCACCGGTGTAAGTACCGTTCTGCCACTTGGCGTTCAAGGGAGCGATGGCGGCAGTGATGGGCTGTTCGGTGGTGGCGCCTGCGGTGTGTGCCAGGTAGATGCCCAATACATCATCGTTGTCGAATGTGGTGGCGCCGATGGCGATGCGTGTGGCTGCCCCGCTTTGTGCAGTGGCGGGCGTCAGTTGGAGCGTCAGGCTAATGGGGTTGCTGAGAATGGGGTCCACTACCGGGTCATCGCTGTTTTCGCAGGCGGTGGTGATGATTACTGATGTTGCCATAAGGAAGATGGTTGCTCTGTGGAGCAGATGATGGAGAAGAGTCTCCGGACTGTGAACTGTTGTTTTCATTGTTATCATATATTATAAGTTATTATTTTGAGTAAGTTTCTTTGATATATTACTTACTGGGTTGTTATAGCTTGTTGGGTTGTCATTAGTTGCTTATCTGTTATTGTCCGGTTTATTCGCCAAAATCATATCTTCCGGTTGCGATAAGACCACTATCTTCTGTTCCTATGAACTTCATGCATTTTTCCAATTGCCTTTGGCGTTCATCATCCAGTGATGCCCCTTCTGCTGCTTCAAGGTAGCCTTCGGGAAAGTCAACGAGGCAGAGATAAGCTATTTGGGTATCTGCATCTTTATTGAATTCGGGCAGGAAGAATGAGCCGTTTTCATCGATGCCGGATAGGCATAAGTCGAAGGCTCTGCATCCGCTGAAAGCATCAGAAGCGATTTCCTTAGCCGCCGGGAGGTAGCACACATACATCCGGCTTTCTGAACCGGCAGTGATTTTACTGCCTATTGTGGTGGCTTTAGGGAAAACAAAAGCACTTGTTTTACTGCAATTCTTAAACAGCCCATCGGTTATTTCGTGAACTTGCTCTACATATATAGATCCTATCTCTGTAGCCTGCGCCATATCCGCCACTGCCTGCATTATCTTCTGTTCCCGTTCTCCTAACGGACCGGTGAGAATAATAGAGTTGAATTCGGCTTCCGCACCCAACTCCTTCAAAGCGTTTAGCCCATGGATGATTTTTGTACCGCCGGCATAGGTTCCATCACAATGGAGTAGTTTTATCTCGCTATTGTTAATATATAGGCTATTTATTATTTGCAGTACGCTTCCGGGGCAGAAACCGCCATCGGCAACGGGATTGCCATTGGTATCCATCCCTGCGTGAATATCATTCTTGTAGAGGTGGCTTATTCCGCTTATATCAGTGAAAAAGTAAGAAAGTGAGCCGCTGCCGTCGCATCGGTTGTCACCGCTTTCATAGTATGCGGTGGGTAAGAGGAGGGCACGATAAAGCATACCCAAAGCATCAACTGTGTAAGCGGTGGTATTTCCGGTAGCAACAAGTTCTCCTCCGATAGTGTAATCGGGTATGAATTTGTCACTGTCCGCTGCACCGTTGCCGTCATCGCTGAGTGTGGCGGTGATGCCCCCGCGCAGGGCAGTTACCTCTCCCGTTGTGGGGTTGAAAAAGGCGGTGCGGGGCACTTGGTAGAGCATAGCCTCTTTGTTGTAGACGGAAGGGTCACAGGCTATTTCCACTTCTGTCAGCGCTTTGCGCATTTTCAGTTCGATGGGAGTGGCGGTGGGCTTCTCCACAATGCAGGCCCGGTACGTGGAACGCAAGCTTCTCCAATATTCATAACTTTGCTCGTCGAAGGTGCCGGGCAAGGTGAAGGTGGCTGCTGGCAACGGATTTTCCGTGCCGTCGGCATTGCTCACAGAATATTCCGTAAGGGGGATGGCGGGAGAAATGGCGGCGAATATATGTCGTGCGTCGGCATACTGCCAGCATAGGGGGCTGTTCCCGTCGGTATCGTCTGCCGTCCAGGTGGCGGAGGTCACGATATGTGCGGCGTCATCATAATTTCGATATGTGCAGGTATAGTTCGACTGTAAGCGCCGGGGCTTGTGATCGGGGGTATCTGCGGCGGGAATAGTGAGGAAGACGGTCATAGTGCTGCCCACCTGGGGGAAGTCGCTGTCCGTCGTTACGGCTCCATCCACACGAGTCACTGCACTGGCGGAGAGTGCATTGCCTATCTGTATAGGTTTCCCCACGAGGACTTCGGGAGAGGTTTCTCCACTTTCGTCTTCTCCGGGGAGCGTCAGTTGCCCGGTGCATGCGGTGAGAAGGAAGGCCGAAACGAGCATGAGTACCGGGGTAAAAAGGTGTCTTTGGGCAAAGAAACGCTTTGGAGCGGATGTGCGCAGGACATTGAGTATTCGGGTGATTGTTGCTACCATAAGTTTGTCTTAATATGGGTTATTGTGTTATATGATTCTGATAATTATTGATATTCATCAAGGCATCAATGGTGCCCATGTCTGTACCGGCATTTGCGTTGTAATGGATGTTCTTCCAAGTTATATCTGCCCAATTAAGGCTTGTTCCTGTTATGGTGGATGTATAGTTGGGGAGGAACAGGTACTTGAGCCTGTCGCTTCCAAAGTAGGCTGTTGCACTTACTGTTGGAGCTGGTAATGCAGAACCTGTATAAACAAAGTTTGCCAATGCGCTACAATTGTTGAACGCGAAGTCTTCTATATTTTCCAGATTTTTGGGAAGGACAACGGTGGCTAGTCCGCTGCACTCTTGGAATACTTTTGTGGCTATTGTGACCACGTTGTCGGGAATTCTGATGCTTGTCAGGGCGTTGCATCGATAGAAGGCGCTTTTCCCTATCGACGTCAGTCTGTCGGGAAGGGTGAGGTCCGCCAGTTTCTGGCATTCGTAGAATGCGTGTTTTCCGATGCTGTTTAGTTGAGGAACCTGTCCTAAGAAATTGACAGTTGTTAATTCTCCGCACTTATTGAATGCGTTCCCTCCAATGCTTGTCACATTCTGGGGGATGTCCAGCTTTTTCAGTGCCGAGCATTCATTAAACACGAAGTCTCCTATACTCTCTAATTGGTTGGGGAGTGTTACGTTTTCCAGTGTCGTGCAGAGATTGAATGTACGTGTGGCCAGTGTAGTTACGTTGTCGGGGATATCGATGCTTGTCAACGCTTCGCATGATTGGAATGCATTTTGCCCAAGACTGTTCAATTGTGGAGTCTCTCCTGCGAAAGTAACGGTTGCCAACTTTGGACATATGTTGAACGCATAATTTCCTATGCTTGTTACGGTCGATGGGATAGTGATGTCTGTCAGCTCCTTACAGTTGGTGAATGCGTTTTTTCCAATGGTTTCCACTCCCTCCTCCAGGGTGGCGGTTTTTAATGCGGTGCATCCATTGAAAGCTTCGTCTGATATTTGCTTCATCGATCCCGGGATGGTGATGCTTGTCAGTCCCGAACCGGCGAATGCGAAAGTTCCTATGCCGGTTATCGTCTGTGGCAGGGTGATGCTTGCCAGACTTGTGCAGTTTTTGAATGCGTTGCCTCCTATGCTTTCTGTTCCTTTTATATTGAGGTTTGACAGACTCGTACAACCACTGAAAGCGCTTTCTCCTATATTCTTGACATGATCTATGGTTACGTCACTCAGGCTTGAGCAACCGAAGAAAGCGTATTCTCCTATGGCTTGAGCCGATTGTATGGTAACACTTTGCAATTGGGTATCATTTAAGAATGCTTCCTTTCCAATGTTTATCATTCCATCTCCTATCATTAGGCTTGTCAGACCGCTACAAACTAAAAATGCTTGTTCTCCTATATCTTTTGTTTTGTTAGGGACGTCGATACTCTCTAATGCAATGCAGAAACCGAATGCTTGTTTCTCAATACTTTCCAAGTTATCGGGCAGTTTGATACTTTTCAATGCATTACATGACCGGAATGCGTTGCGATTTATAATCGTTAATCCGTCGGGCAGGGTGACGTCTGTCAGTGCCGTACAATTATAGAATGATATTTGTCCGGTATCTGTTATCCCTTCCGGGAGTATTATTTTTTTCAATGCGGGGTTCGGATTAGGATTGTTGCTGGCGAAATAATGAGGAAGAGTTGTTCCGCCGGTTGCATAAATGGCAAGTGAACTTACTTTGAACTTATTGGTATCACCATCCTTATATTTCATGAGTGAGCTCAAATCCTCAAGATCCTTGTCATTTATCTTTCCGGTGATTATCAGACCGACAGGACTTTCTTGGGTGGCGTCTTTCAAGGCGTTCAGTAGGGTGGCGTTATCCTTTAGGGTGCCCGGTGTCTCGTTTATAACCAGTATCACTTCCGCTTCCGCTTCATCGGGCTGCGTAATCACTGTCGGGTCTTGCCATCCGGTGGAGGTGACGCTGAGGGCGCTCACTTCGGTACGGTTCACTTGCAGCACCAGTTTGTGACAGGTGTTTTCGGTAGTAGTGAGGGGAGTGCCGGGGGTGTAGGTGAAGTGTGTGTCGCCTATATGCAGACTTATCATCGCCCGGTTTGTGCCAAAGGTTTGTCCCGGCAGCATCAGGGCGTAGAACTTCAGGGAGGTGGCGCCGTTTTTCAGCAGGCGCACGTCCTGGCGGTTCTGCTCGTTCTCGAAGTTGTAGATGGCGGGGCGTCCGTCGGTCTGTATGGTGAAGGTGGCGGCAGCAGATTTCAGATGTACGGTGACTTGGGCTTGCAGCTCTTGGGCGGTCATGCCTTCACCCGGCAGCAGTTCTACGCATAGTTGCGCCATGCTGTGTTTCAGGATGAGGTTGAGGGGAGAGCCGGTGGCGGGCATCCCGGTAGCAGCGGTGGGGAGGTCGGCATCGGCGGAACAGTAGCGCAGCAAGTCCATGATGCGCCATTTATCGGCATCGTTGGTGTAGGTGTTTCCATCCCAGGCATTAAGGGCATGCCCTTGTATGACATCGGTTTCGTAGGTCAGCGGCATGTCGTAGGCGCCGGGTGTGGCGGTGTCGCAGTCGGGGCCTCGCCACAGGGTGAGGATATTGCCGTTGGCTCTTTGCCAGTAGGCGGGTGTGGAAGCTGTCCAGCTGCCGCTACCCGGTATGTTTCCGGCGGCAGTGTATTCGTAGATGCCCGAGGATCGGGTGAATATGCTGCCCTCTCCGGCGGCGATAGCGACGTGCAGTTGGTCTCCGCTGCAGAAGCCTTGCCAGGCGGTGGCGTCGGGGAGCGGGGAGTCGGCGCGTGTGGTGGCGTGTGCGGCATTTGCGTCTTTAGTTGTCAGCGTGCCCAAAGCTAGTGTTTCTCCAGTTCCCCGGTTCTCGGTGATTTCGGTCAGGTCATTGGTACATCCTGCCGCTAATACCAGGCATATCAGTGCCATGGCTGTAATGCAGATAGCGGTAACAGTTCGTACCAGTGCCCATCTTTCTTCCTTTAGTACTCTCATGATGTTTACTTGTTTATAGTTTCGCATTCCATATAGGTTTTTTGTTTGTTTGCTTTTATCGTTTTCAGCTTGTCTTGTGGGGATACATGGTATTACCGGATGCTGAATTGGTAGCGAAAGTATAAACTTTTTGAGAGACCGCCCATTTTTGTAGTCTTCTCCTTGTCCTGATTTGTCGCTTTGATGTCCTGAAATGTCTCACCCCCGCTCAGAAGGGTGCCTGGCGGGGGTGAGAAGGGAGATAGAAGAGGTATTCTTATTTGTTTTCTGCTCTGGCTATTTCTACCAATTCCTTGATTTTATTATCGGATAGAGTACTGATTTCAGCTTTATCATAAATGGCAAGTAAGGTGACAATGCCTTCTTCTACGTTAATGACGGCTTCAGTATCTGTCAGGACACGCGCCCCTCCACGTTTACCTTTTCCTTTTCCGGTAATGCTGATACGTATTTTGTGTATATTGTTTCCTAAGTCGGTACCGAGATAAGGATTTTCACGTAGTGCTTCTATCAGTTGTAGGTAGTCTTGTGAAATAGAACGATATTTTTTGAATAGGTGTTTGTAGCTTTTGTCAAAGAATTCAATGGTACGGATGTTTATCATGCTTTTTCTCCTTCTTCCATTTCTATTTCTTGTAACTCTTTCAACAATTCTTCGGCAGGGCGGGATTTTTTCCGACCGGTCTTTACTTCATCCAATTCATGGAATGCCTCTTTCAGGCTGTTTAGCATGAATTTTTCTTGTTTGGCGCTTTTGCTTTCAGCAGTAACGGCTTTCCTTACTTCTTTTAAAGCTTGGATAGCGGCGCGAGTCAGTTCTTCGCTGTCCAGTACGGCATTGACTTCTGTAAAAAGTGAGCGTCTTAGTTTCATTGTTGTCATAATTGTATCTCCTTTATATATAGTGGTATAACGTTACAAATATACGAATAGTTTCCGTCTTGCCAATGGAAGTGCTAATTCTTCATTAAAAAAGAATCTTTGTGCCCTCTGTGTCCTCTGTGGTGAAATATCTTCTAAAGACTGTCACGATATTGCGCCGGCGACAGATGGAAAATCTTATTGAAAGCCGTATAATAGGTACTGCGGCTGTTGAAGCCTGACATGGAGGCTATGGCATCTATCGTGAATTTGTCTTTCTCTTTCAACAAGGCTACAGAGTATTCCACACGAAGACGGTTGAGGTAACCGCTGAAATTATCGTTGGCTTGCTCTTGCAAAAGAGCACTGAGACGGTTCTTGCTGAGGCCGGTAATTTTCATCAGGTCCTCACGGGTCATATCGGGGTTCAGGAAGAGACGACCGGATATCAAGTGAGTTTCCATTTGCATGAAGCGGAGACGGTTTTCTTCGTTCTTTACTTCTTGTGCCGCTGCCTGTTTTTCTTCGCTCTCTTCTTTTTCTATTCCTGCGTATGCCTTTCGCAACTTCTCTTTCTGTGCCAGCAACTCGTCTATCTGGCGGACGGCGATGCGGTTACGCTCATGGGTACGACGCAGGTTGAGGTGTTTCTCCCATAGCAAGATGAGCAGCAGCAAAGCTACAAGGCTGGCAGTGGCAAAAAGAATGTGCTGGCGTTTGAGTTCGGCCTGCGTCTCGCGTATCTGCGTATCTTTCTCCTGCGTCTGATACAAAATGGCGAACTCATGTGCTTGGCTTGACTTTTCACGGTGATAGATGCTGTCGTTCACACGAATGATACGTTGCAGGTAACTGTTTGCCTGGTCTTGGTTGCCCAGTCCGCGATAGGCTTGGGCGTAATGCTCCAATGCTATGGTATAGTTGTAGCTGATAGTGTCGGCCTGCCGGAAGACGGTGATATGATTGTCCAGGCGCAGCAAGGCTTCCCGGTACTGGTGGTTACGCAACAAGTAAGGAACGATTTCGGCTTGTCCCATTTGGGAGGAAGAAAAGGAAGTGGCGAGGTAGTTGCGGTACGCCTCGGCGGCTTTTTGGGTTTTTCCCTCTTGCCGATAGTATAAGGCAAGTTTGGAGTAGAGATATCCATATTGCTGGTCAATGTAGCCGGGAGGCGGTCCGGGCATTCTGCTCATGCGATGGATGACGTTGAGGCGCTGTTGGCATATTTCGATAGCCTCACCGTTATGGTGGTTGTCATAGAGATAGCCGGACAAATCACCGTAGTAGGTGGACAGGTATGCCAGTTCGCGCACATTGTCGCTGTCCTTCAGCAGGTCGATGGAACGGTACATATATTGCAGGGCTTCATCCATGCGCTGCATGCCTGCGTATATTCTCCCGATTGTGAACAGCAGTTCGCTTTCTCTTGCTTTCTGTTGCAGCTCCTGCGCCAGGTCGATAGCTTTGGAACAGATGCGTATACCTTCCTCGTACTTGTTTTGACGGTCGAGGACGGCGGCAAGCTGTGTCAGTATTTGCAACTTGCGGGTAGGAACCTTTTCTACGGAGTCGGTGGCGAGGGCGCGCCGGAGGTAGCGCTCTTTCAGGGCGTACATACCCAGGCTTTCGTAGACCATGCAACGCAGAATGTCGATGCGGAAAGGCTTCATCCGGTGAGATGCTTCGGCTTCATTGAGCAGGTGCAGGGCACTATCGGGCATAGAGAAGTAGATACTGCGAATATATCTCTCGGTGAGTAGACTGTCGGGAGCCTGAACGGACTTTGGAGTACTTCTGGCGAGGATTGTGTTGGATGTCGGTAAGAGTGCCAGGCAGATGACACACCAAAGACGGAGGGTTCTCATTGTTTATTTCCTATATTTATGTGGCAAAGATAGGGATTATTTTTATCTTTGCCTTTGTTTTTGAAATGACTACTTATTTAGAATGAAAATATCTATCAAACTTATCTTATATTCTTTCTTGCTATTGGCAACAACAGGGGCGCAAGCGCAAGAAGAAACTTTCACTCCTCCTTTTGATTTCCCTATCACCTTTTCAGGCAATTTCGGCGAGATACGTTCCAACCATTTTCATGGCGGGCTGGACTTCAAAACCGGTGGTGTTATAGGCAAACCTGTGCATGCTTTGGCAGACGGGCATATCTCCCGTATCCGAGTGACGCATGGTTCAGGGTATGTGCTCGATGTGGATTATGATAACGGTTATTCCACTATCAACCGCCACCTCAGCGCTTTTACAGGCGATGTGGCCCGGAGAGTGAAAGAATTGCAGTATGAAAAGGAGAGTTGGGAAGTGGAGATCGTTCCCGAACCGGGAGAATATCCGGTAAAGGCAGGGCAGGTGATAGCCCTTAGCGGGAATACGGGATATTCTTTCGGCCCTCATCTGCATTTGGATATGATTGAGTCGGTAACAGGGGATTATATTGATCCGCTGCCTTTTTTTTCAAAAAAAGTGAAAGACAACACTGCTCCTCATGCCGAGGGCATCATCCTGTTTCCGCAACCGGGCAAAGGGGTGGTAAACGGAAAACAGACGCGCCAGACCTTTCCGGCAAGTCCAGCAAAGCCTATCACAGCTTGGGGATTGATTGGAGTGGGAATCCGCGCTTATGACCATATGGATGGGGTGGGCAACCGTTATGGCGTGCATACCGTTATTCTGGAAGTGGACGGGACGGAAGTGTTTCGCAGTGTGGTAGACCGCTTTGCTTACGAAGAAAACCGTTATATCAACTCATGGACACATGGGCAGTACATGAAATCGTTCGTCGAACCGGGCAACCGTCTGCGTATGCTGCATGCGTCTAACGGCAACCGGGGACTGATAGAAATCAATGAAGAGCGTCCCTATCGTTTGGTATATACCTTGAGTGATGCTTTAGGTAACACCTCGAAAGTCCGTTTCACCATACAGGGCAGGAATACCGCTATCCGTCCGGTGGAGCATCGCGAAAAATATGCCTTCAAATGGGATAAAACCAATTATCTTCAGGAGCCCGGACTGGAACTGGTTGTGCCGCGGGGAATGTTGTATGATGATGTGTGGTTGAACTATTCCGTACGCGCCGATAGTGGCGACGTGGCTTTTACCTATCAGTTGAACGACACCCGTATTCCCATGCATGGAGCGTGCGAGATGCGTATCGGCTTACGTCGTGATGATTTGGAAGATAAGTCGAAATATTATGTGGCCGGCGTTACCGCCAAAGGCGGAAAATATAGCGTAGGCGGGGTTTATGAGGATGGTTTTATGAAAGTCCGCATCCGGGACTTGGCCACTTATACGGTAGCAGTCGATACCGTACCGCCGGAGATCATTCCGCTTAATCCTCAGCAATGGGGACGTACGGGCCGCATAGTCTTTAGAGCTAAGGACAAAGGGACGGGAGTCAATAGCTATCGCGGAACGATAGACGGGAAGTATGCACTGTTTGGCAAACCCAATTCCATTAGTGGCAATCTGGTTTGCGAGCTCGACCCCGAACATGTGAAGAAAGGCGGTAGGCATACTGTGGAAATGACCGTAACGGACGGGTGCGGCAATCAAACTGTCGGGCAGTTCCATTTTGTATGGTGAAATAGGAGGGGCTGTATCCTCTGAAATCCCTTTATAGCATTGTGATATAATAAATTCAATAATAATTCAAAGTATGAAAAGATTAACTCTCTCCGTCATGTTGGTAGTGGCAGTTGTGGCAAACACTTTTGCCTGCACCAATCTTATTGTAGGTAAGAATGTATCTACGGACGGTTCTACAATTGTTTCCTATTCTGCCGACTCCTATGGATTGTTTGGCGAGTTGTATCATTATCCCGCAGGCATGCACAAGAAAGGCACATTGATTGATGTGCACGAGTGGGACACCGGCAAGTATCTCGGTCAGATAGAGCAAGCGCGCCAAACCTACAACGTTATCGGCAATATGAACGAATTTCAGCTTACTATCGGTGAGACGACTTTCGGCGGGCGTCCGGAACTGGTGGATACTACCGGTATCATTGATTATGGAAGCCTTATTTATCTCGGTCTGCAACGTTCGCGCACAGCCCGCGAAGCTATCAAAGTGATGACAGATCTTGTGCAGGAATACGGTTATTACAGCAGCGGCGAATCCTTTACGATTGCCGATCCTAATGAAATCTGGATTATGGAAATGATAGGCAAGGGACCCGGTGTACGTGGCGCCGTATGGGTTACTGTTCGCGTGCCCGATGATTGCATCTCCGCACATGCCAACCAAAGCCGTATCCACCAGTTCGATATGAATGACAAGAACAACTGCATGTATTCTCCCGATGTCATATCCTTTGCCCGTGAGAAAGGCTATTTCGACGGAGTGAACAAAGATTTCAGTTTTGCAAATGCTTATGCACCGCTTGACTTTGGCGCTCGTCGTTACTGCGAAGCCCGCGTGTGGAGTTACTTTAATATGTTCACAGCTCGCGGCAACGAGTTCCTACCTTATATATTAGGCGATACGGATACCCCGATGCCGTTGTTTGTGAAGCCCAACCGCAAAATCTCCGTACAAGATGTAAAGAATGCCATGCGCGACCATTACGAGGGTACTCCCCTCGACATCAGTAGGGATTTCGGTGCAGGACCGTATCACACTCCCTACCGCCTTTCTCCTCTTTCCTTTAAAGTAGGCGATAAGGAATACTTCAACGAACGCCCTATCTCTACCCAGCAGAGTGGTTTTGTATTCGTGGCACAGATGCGTTCCACTTTGCCCGATGCTATCGGCGGCGTATTGTGGTTTGGTACGGACGATGCCAACATGACTGTATTTACTCCCGTATATTGCTGTACGGACAAAGTTCCCGTATGCTATTCGCGCGTGGACGGTGCAGACTATATCACTTTCTCATGGAACTCCTCTTTCTGGATTTTCAACTGGGTCTCCAATATGGTATATCCTCGCTATGACCTGATGATTGGCGATGTGCGTGCCACACAGACCGAGCTCGAAACAACCTTCAACGAAGCACAGGAAGGCATTGAGACCGCTGCTGCCAAACTCTTGGAGAAAGATCCGGCTAAAGCGAAAACATTCTTGACAAACTATACCAATATGACTGCCCAAAGCACGCTCGATGCATGGAAGCGTCTGGGCGAATTCATGATTGTGAAATATAATGACGGCGTTGTTAAACGTATGAAAGACGGTAAGTTTGAACGTAATTCTATCGGACAACCGGCAGGCGTGGTCCGTCCGGGTTACCCGAAAGAGTTTCTTGAAGAGTATGTCAAACAGACCGGCGACAGATATAAAATGCCTCAATGACAGTTTGGGCAAATGAGATATTTCGTTCATATTCTTAGTAAATACTGTACAGATTTGTGAATCTACGGTAAAAAAAATTAGGATATTTGAACTTAATCTTCTACATTTGTGTCTTAACAAACAATTGAAGTATTAACCTTTAAAATAGAAATAGTCTTATGGAAAATCAGGAACTGATTAAACAGGTCACTGAGAAAGCTGAAAAATGGCTTACCCCGGCTTATGATGCCGAAACTCAGGCAGAAGTGAAACGTATGTTGGAAAATCCAGATAAAACCGAACTGATAGAGTGTTTTTATAAAGACTTGGAATTTGGTACAGGCGGCTTGCGTGGTATCATGGGCGCAGGCAGCAACCGTATGAATATTTATACGGTAGGCGCTGCTACCCAGGGATTGGCTAACTATCTGAACAAATGTTTCAAAGATAAAGAACAAATTTCCGTAGTAGTGGGCCACGATTGCCGTAACAACAGTCGTAAGTTCGCTGAGATCTCGGCTGATATTTTTTCTGCAAACGGCATCAAGGTTTATCTCTTTGAGGATTTGCGTCCCACTCCGGAGGTTTCCTTTGCTATCCGTCATCTGGGCTGCCAAAGCGGTATCAACCTGACTGCAAGCCATAACCCGAAAGAATACAACGGTTACAAGGCCTATTGGGATGATGGTGCGCAGGTGCTTGCCCCGCACGATACAGCCATTATTGATGAGGTAAACAAAGTGACTGTTGAGGACATCAAGTTCAAAGGCAACAAAGATTTGATTCAGATTATCGGTGAGGACATAGACAAGGTGTATCTGGATAAAGTCCATGCCCTTTCCATTGATCCGGAAGTGATTAAGCGTCAGAAAGACCTTAGCATCGTCTATACTCCGCTCCATGGTGCAGGTAGGGTACTCATTCCTGCTTCCTTGAAAGAGTGGGGCTTTGAGAATGTGCACTGTGTACCCGAACAAATGGTAAAGAGCGGAGATTTCCCGACAGTTGTTTCTCCGAATCCTGAAAATGCGGAAGCCCTTTCCATGGCAATCGAACTCGCCAAGAAGATTGACGCAGACATCGTAATGGCAAGTGATCCTGATGCAGACCGCGTGGGTATGGCATGCAAGGACGACAAAGGCGAATGGGTGCTGATTAACGGCAATCAGACTTGCTTGCTTTTCCTGTACTACATCATCAAGAACCGTATCGCAACCGGCAAGATGCAACCTACGGATTTCATCGTAAAGACCATTGTCACTACCGAGCTCATCAAAGCTGTTGCCGATAAGAACAAGATTGAAATGATCGACTGCTACACCGGTTTCAAATGGATTGCCCGCGAGATCCGTCTGCGTGAAGGCAAACAACAATACATCGGTGGAGGTGAAGAAAGCTACGGTTTCCTTGCCGAAGATTTCGTTCGCGATAAAGATGCTGTTTCGGCCTGCTCACTGTTGGCTGAGATTTGTGCTTGGGCAAAGGATCAGGGCAAGACACTGTATGACATCTTAATGGACATTTATGTGGAATACGGCTTCTCTAAAGAAACTACCGTTAATGTGGTGAAACCGGGTAAGAGTGGTGCAGATGAAATCAAGGCCATGATGGATAATTTCCGCGCTAATCCGCCGAAAGAAATCGGTGGTTCTGCCGTTGAGCTGGTCAAGGACTATAAGACGCTGAAAGCTACGGATGCTCAAGGTAACTCAACAGCTTTGAATATGCCTGAAACATCGAATGTTCTCCAGTATTTCACAGTAGACGGCACGAAGATTTCCGTTCGTCCTTCCGGAACAGAGCCCAAGATTAAATTCTACATTGAAGTGAAGGGTGAAATGGGATGTCCCAAGTGCTACGGCAGTGCCAATGCTGAAGCTGAAAAGAAAGTGGAAGCAGTACGCAAATCACTCGGTATCTAAGAAGGTTTAATTCTTACATATAGGAAAGGTGCAGGTGGCAGAAGCCGCTTGCACCTTTTGTGTTTTATGATGGTAAATGTGTGGTGGTTCCGAATGTATTAAGTTTCTTTTATATTCTTTATGCCAGTCTGCAAATCATTCTCCGTTGAATACTGTTCTTATATGCGACAGAGGTCGACAGTTAATAGATAGTATGACAGATTGCGGTTGCACGCCAATTGGTTGATGTGAATGAGAGTCGTTTCATTCGTAGTTGTTCGTTTGCGAGTGCGTGTTTTCCGCAATCTGTTTTTTTGTTTCTTTTCCCCTTTGAGTCTTTAATGCTTTTAAAACTCTTTGGTTCCTTACCTCTTTAGTTGTTATTTTCCAGCCACCAGTCAATCAATTTTCGTGCAATGCTTAGCTTGCGTGGAATTTCCGGCAGGTTGTCTTTGGAATAGAATGAGCCGGAACTGAGTTCGTCGGCTTGCAGCTTGATTTCCCCACTTTCATAGTCGGCAATGAAGCCCACCATTAATCCGCTGGGATAGGGCCAGGGCTGGCTGCCGAAGTAAGTGATGTTCTTCACCTTTAGTCCGGTTTCTTCCATGACTTCCCGTTCTACGCATTGCTCCAAAGTTTCGCCAGCCTCAAGGAAGCCGGCTACCAGTCCATGAAAAGTGCCGCGGAAGTTGCGTGCATGTACCAGCAGTATCTCTTTACCTTTTCGTATCAGTACGATGATTGCCGTAGATACGGGAGGGTACATTTCATTTCCACATTTCGGGCATTTCTTCATGATAGGGGTTTGCTGTTCCATAGGAGTGCCGCATACGGGGCAGAAACGGCTATGCTCGTCCCAATAGAGTATCTGGAATGCCTTTCCGGCGGACAGGTATTCGTCTGCGGAAATGTAGTCGTACGAAGCCCGCAAGCCTATCATTACCCATTCTTCGGTTTCTGCGACGGGCTGTCCCGTAGCAAATGCCCGCACTTGCTTACCGTTGGGCGGGAATACGTCGTGTATATTGCTTCCGCTTTCCGGTGCTAAGGGGGGATTTATGCTGACGGGTACGCTGTATTTTATCTCTCCTTTTTCCGTATATCCTTTCTTCAATAGCAGTTGGTCATTGAAGAAGACGAACCACTGCGTGGAGGGTTTGATTTCTGTTGAATCTTCCATTGCTTGTTATTTTTTTGGGGGGGATGAACACGAGAACACAGAGGCACAGAGATTCTTTTCAAAGAGATAAAGCATTAATTTCTGTGTCTTTGTGCCTCTATGTTCGCCCCCTAAATTTCGTTTGCTGTGTCTTTTTCTTGCCGCACATAGACCGTTGACCTTCCCATCCCGCGGCGGCGCAGGAACCCTTGCAGGATGAATTTGTTCAGTTCGTCTATGGCGGCATGCCTGGTCAGCCCACTCAATTGGATGTATTCGTTTTTGTTGATGCATACATTCCGCTTGAGGAACAGTTCCAGTTCGGCTTTTCTTGTTTCTTCGGTGGTCTCTACTGCTTTTTTCGATTTCTTGGTAGTGGAGTGTACACGTTCCAACGTCATTTTTTTCTTGATGTTGTTGCGGAACGTGCTGCTGATGCGCAGGTGTACGTTTTGGAATTGGACGGATTCGGAGCGGATTTTCTTTTTCTCGTCGTCGGTCTCGCGCAAACATTTCAGTGAAGTGCTGAAGAATCCGAGTTCTCCCAGCTCCACGATGTTTCCGTTGGCAAGGAGGTCGCACAACTCGTCAATGCAGGCATCCAATGCTGCCCCTATCACATTCTTGGGCAGATGTTGGAAAGTTGCAATATGTTCCACAAACTCCTTTTGGGTATAAGTCCTTTTCGGGCAGATACGTGCATGGAGTGATTTCTTGTCTTCTTTCCCGTCGGGCGAAGGCGTTTCGTAAAGGTCGTAATACGCGCTCATAAGATATTTATTTTTGTTTATAGCGATAAACAGTTCTCGTCGCTTCGGGGAATTATTTTTGTCGCTAAGCGGATTAATTTTCTTCTTCCTAAAAACTAATCGTCCGACAACTGTTGCATTATCGTTCGACAGTTGTTTAATTATCGTCCGACAGCTGTCGGACGAAACAGAAACGGGTATGGGACGATTAATTCTTAGTGAGCAAAGGTATAAAATATTGTGATACGAAAGGTAGTGTTTGGGGAGAAAAAAAATCCCCCGTTAAGGACGAGGGAACCTAATGTTTTCACAACGGAATAATCCTTATTGTGACTTGCTTCATTTTAGTATGGCAAATGTATAAAATAAATATGGAAATACAATACTTATATTAATAAAAAAAATACCTTTGAAGAGAATACTCAAAATATGATACTATGAAAACGATACTTGGATTGGATTTGGGAACCAATAGTGTAGGATGGGCTGTAATAAACTCTGTAATTAAAGAGCAGGCCGAAAGAATTTGGATAGAAATGGCCGGAAGCAGGATTATTCCGATGGATGCTGCTGTATTGGGAGATTTCGACAAAGGGAATTCTATATCGCAAACATCTGAAAGGACACGACTCAGAGGGGCTCGCCGGTTGCGCGAACGTCAATTGTTACGTCGTGAACGATTACATAAAGTGTTGAATATTTTAGGTTTTTTGCCCAATCATTACTTAGAATATATTGATTTTGAGAAGCATCCCGGAAAATTCTTAGCCGATGCCGAGCCTAAATTAGCGTGGGTAAAAGATGAGCAAGGGAAATATACTTTTTTATTTCAAGCTGCATTTGATGAAATGTTGGCGGATTTTGCAATACATCAGCCTTCATTGGTTTCTGGTGATAAAAAGATACCTTACGATTGGACAATTTATTATCTTCGCAAGAAAGCTTTGACAGAAATGATTAGTAAGGAAGAATTGGCTTGGATTCTTTTGAACTTTAATCAGAAACGCGGTTATTATCAACTTAGAGGAGAAGAGGAGGAAGACAATGCCGGGAAATCAGTTGAATTTTATGCGTTGAAAGTGCTGACAGTGGAAGCGACTGATGAAAAGAAAGGCCGGGACGTATGGTATAATGTACATTTGGAAAACGGTTGGATATATCGTAGAAGCAGCAGTGTGCCTTTGGATTGGGAAGGTCAGGTAAAAGAGTTTATTGTAACGACTGACTTGAATCCGGATGGTACTCCGAAATTAGATAAATATGGAGAGGTAAAGCGTTCTTTCAGAGCTCCTAATGAGGATGACTGGATGTTGATAAAGAAAAGGACTGAAGCTGACATTGCCAATACTCATAAAACTGTTGGAGCCTATATTTATGATACTTTGTTGCAGAAACCGCAACAAAAAATAATAGGAAAACTGGTGAAGACAGTGGAGCGGAAACTTTATAGGGACGAACTGAGCTTGATATTGCAGAAACAGTGTGCTTTTCATGCTGAGTTGCAGGACAGAGCTTTATATGCGAGGTGTGTTGAAGCATTGTATCCGAGCAATGAAGTGCGACGGAAGAATATAGCCAATCGGGATTTTGTTTATTTATTAATGGATGATATCTTGTTTTATCAAAGACCGTTAAAAACCAAAAAGTCGTTGATAGCCAATTGTCCTTACGAGGAGAATGAATATGTAGATCGGGAAACGGGCGAAATAAAAAAGACTCCTTTAAAATGTATAGCCAAATCACATCCTCTTTTTCAAGAGTTCCGTTTGTGGAATTTCCTTTCTAATATTCGGATATACCAGAAAGAAAAAGAAATAAATGGAACTTTACATCTTGATGTGGATGTGACAGCAGAGTTCCTGAAAACAGAGGATGATTATGTGGCATTGTTTGATTGGCTGAATTCTCGGAAGGAAATAGAACAAAAGACCTTCCTGAAATACCCTAAATTTGGATTGAAAAAGGAAATCAGTAATTATCGGTGGAATTATGTAGAAGATAAACAGTATCCGTGCAATGAGACACGGCATGCTATTCTTTCCAGTTTGGAAAAAGCCAATGTCTGTATTGATTTCTTGTCAAATGAGAAAGAGGTAGCTTTGTGGCATATTCTATATTCTGTAAGTGACAAGCAGGAAATAGAGAAAGCTTTACGCACTTTTGCGGCAAAGAATGGGTTGGATGAATCTTTTGTGGAAGCGTTTAAGAAGTTCCCTCCATTCAAATCTGAATATGGGGCTTATTCTGCCAAGGCGATAAAAAAAATGTTGCCTTTGATGAGATGCGGAAAATATTGGGACGTGTCTTCGATTGATGATACAACCAAAGAAAGAATCAAAAAGATTGTTACAGGTGAGTATGACGAGAGAATATCCGTCAAGGTTAGGGATAAGGTGATGAACTTATCGGATATTTCTTGTTTTAGGAGGCTTCCATTATGGCTGGCTTGTTACATTGTGTACAATCGTCATTCGGAGGATAAAGAGGCGGTCAAATGGGAAAGTCCTGCGGATATTGATGCTTATTTGGCTTCTTTTAAGCAACATTCATTACGCAATCCTATTGTGGAACAAGTGATAACCGAAACATTGCGTGTTGTACGGGATATTTGGAAGCAGGTGGGGAGAATTGATGAAATCCATATAGAGTTAGGACGTGAGATGAAAAATCCTGCGGATAAACGTAAAAGAATGACTGCGCAGATTTTGGAAAATGAGAATGCCAATCTGCGTATAAAGGCATTGCTTGCTGAATTTATGAATCCGGAATATGAGATAGAGAATGTTCGTCCTTATTCACCAAGCCAGCAAGAAATCTTGCGGATTTATGAAGATACGGTTTTACATGCCGAAGACCAATTGCCTGAAGAGATAGATGCAATATTGAAAAAGTTCAATAGCAGTAAAGTGCCGACCAAATCAGAGTTCCTGCGTTATAAATTATGGCTGGAGCAGAAATATCGTTCGCCTTATACCGGTGAGCTGATACCTTTGGGCAAGTTGTTTACTGCTGCTTATGAGATAGAGCATGTCATTCCTCAATCCCGCTATTTTGATGATTCATTTTCCAATAAGGTGATATGTGAGTCTGCTGTGAATAAGTTGAAAGACAATCAGCTGGGATATGAATTTATCAAGAACCATCATGGGCAGAAAGTTGAAGTGGGTTTTGGAAAATCGGTCGAAATCTTTTCTGTGGATAGTTACGAAAGATTTGTAAAAGAGCAATATGCCAAATCTGCCGTGAAAATGAAAAAATTGTTGATGGATGATATTCCCGAACAATTTATAGAACGGCAGTTGAATGATAGCCGGTACATCAGTAAGGTGATTAAGGGACTTTTGTCAAATATTGTTCGTGAAAAGAATGATAGCGGTGAATATGAACCGGAGGCTGTTTCCAAAAATATAGTAGTTTGCACAGGAAGCGTGACGGACAGGCTGAAAAGGGATTGGGGAATGAATGATGTCTGGAACAGTATTGTATATCCCCGTTTTGAACGTTTAAACTCCTTGACTGATACTCAGAGTTTTGGGCATTGGGAGAATAAAAGCGGGAAGAAAGTCTTTCAAACGGAGTTGCCTCTTGAATATCAAAAAGGATTCAGCAAGAAACGCATTGACCATCGGCATCACGCTATGGATGCAATAGTGATAGCTTGTGCTACGCGGAATCATGTGAACTACCTAAGCAATGAGTCTGCAAGCCGGAATGCGAAAATCTCTCGTTATGATTTGCAAAGATTATTGTGTGACAAGAACAGGACAGATGATAATGGGAATTATAAGTGGGTTATAAAGAAGCCATGGGATACTTTTACGCAAGATGCGAGGGAGGTATTGAGCAAAATAGTGGTTAGCTTGAAGCAGAATTTGCGCATTATAAATAAGACAACTAACGTTTATAGGCATTTTGATGCAACTGTGAATCGTGTTTATCAGAAACAGAAAACCGGTGATAGTTGGGCTATCCGTAAACCGATGCACAAAGATACAGTCTTTGGAGCGGTGAACCTGAGAAAAGTAAAAGTTGTGCGATTATCGGTCGCCTTGGATACTCCTGCCATGATTGTTGACAAAAGAGTGAAGAATAAAGTGTTTGAACTGCTGTCTTATAAATATGATAAGAAGAGAATTGAAAAATATTTTAAAGAAAATGCTTTCTTGTGGAAAGAACTGGATTTGGCTAAAGTTGCAGTTTATTATTTTACAGAAGCTACGACAGAGCCTTTGGTCGCAGTACGCAAACCTCTCGATTCAACTTTCAATGAGAAGAAAATAAAAGAATCGGTAACAGACACCGGTATACAGAAAATACTTCTAAATCATTTGTGTACAAAGGAAGGAAAGCCCGATTTAGCATTTTCTGCGGAAGGCATAGAGGAAATGAACCGTAATCTTTTGCAGCTGAATAATGGTAAAAGTCATCAGCCGATATATAAGGTGAGGGTGTATGAACCACGTGGAAATAAATTTAGTGTCGGTGTACTTGGTAATAAAGGGACTAAATGGGTGGAAGCTGCCAAAGGAACCAATTTGTTTTTCGCTATTTATATAACGGAGGATGGAAAAAGAACGTATGAGACTATTCCTTTAAATATGGTTATAGAGCGTGAGAAACAAGGACTTGTTCCTGTTCCGGATAGAAATGAAAAGGGAGATAAACTGTTGTTTTGGCTGTCTCCTAATGATTTGGTATATCTGCCAACTGAAGAAGAACGGGAATTTGGTAGAATAAATGAGCCGATAGATAGGGGAAGGATTTATAAGATGGTAAGTTGTACAGGAAATGAAGGGCATTTCATTCCTGCAAACGTGGCTAATCCGATAGTACCTGTTATTGAGTTGGGTAGTAATAATAAGGCACAAAGAGCATGGACTAATGAAATGATAAAAGATATTTGTATCCCTATTAAAGTTGATAGATTGGGTCATATTATAGAAGTTAAGTATAGAATAGATGAATAATATAAAGTTATTTCAAGAAAAAAAGATCCGTTCCGTATGGAACGAGGAAGAACAGCAATGGTGTTTTTCTGTTGTAGATGTAGTTGGTGTATTGACCGATAGTGTGAATCCTACAGACTATCCTGAATTGGCCCAAGAACGTATGAAGGAACTCTATGAATAGAAAGGTTATCCCAAAGATTGGATTGACAAGCGTTTGAGAGGTATTGCCATTCGTCAGAATCTGACGGATGAGTGGAAGGAAAGGGGAATTACGGAAAAAAGTGATTATGCTATTCTTACGGCAGAATTTCTAAAGCAACGTTTGGACTGACTCCCTCAGACTATAAGATATATAAAGTACTGACAAAGAAAAATCAAAATCTTCGTGGCCACATGTCTGATTTGGAACTGATTTTTACGATGCTTGGTGAGATAAACAAGTGGCACAGCGTGGCGGAAACATTGCTGGGGTGGCTCGTGAGCAAGCCGAAAAAGAGTTGGGTGGTAGTATTGTTTCTCCTGAAAATTTTCTATCGGATTCCGATAAGCAGGATGATACTTTAGAACTTCCTTTCTTTGAAAATAATGAATGAATAATTATAAAATCTATATGCTATGATTAAGAAAACACTTTATTTCGGAAATCCTGTTTATCTGTCTTTGAAAAATGCTCAGTTGGTGATAAAATTGCCGGAGGTGGTGAAAATCAGTGCTTTGCCCGAAGGGTTCAAGCAAATGTCCGAGGTAACTAAACCTATAGAAGATATTGGAGTAGTGGTGTTGGACAATAAGCAGATAACCATTACTTCGGGAGTGTTGGAGGCTTTACTTGAAAATAACTGTGCAGTCATAACCTGCGATTCTAAAAGTATGCCGGTTGGTTTAATGCTTCCTTTGTATGGGAATACTACACAGAATGAAAGGTTTCGTCATCAACTTGGTGCTTCTTTACCATTAATGAAGCAACTTTGGCAGCAAACGATAAAAACCAAAATAGAAAATCAGGCAGTGGTATTGCGTGAGTGTGTTGGGGAAGAAATAAAGTGTATGAAGGTATGGGCTGCCGATGTGAAGAGTGGGGATCCAGATAACTTGGAGGCTCGTGCGGCTGCTTATTATTGGAAGAATTTGTTTAAGATAGAGGGCTTTACAAGAGATAGAGAAGGTATTCCTCCTAATAATCTGTTGAATTATGGGTATGCCATTTTGCGAGCAGTTGTTGCCCGTGGATTGGTTACGAGTGGACTTTTGCCTACTTTAGGGATACATCACCATAATCGTTATAATGCTTATTGTCTGGCAGATGATATAATGGAACCCTATCGTCCGTATGTGGATAGATTGGTATATGATGTGTTCAAGGAAGAAGAATTGGATTGTGTTGAATTGACGAAAGAACTGAAAGCGAGGTTATTGACAATTCCTACATTAGAAACTGTTATCTCAGGGAAGCGTAGTCCCTTGATGGTGGCTGTGGGACAGACTACAGCTTCTCTGTATAAATGTTTCAGTGGTGAATTGCGCAAAATTTCTTATCCGGAGATGTAATGGACCGGTTTAGTGAATATCGTATTATGTGGGTGTTGGTGTTGTTTGATTTGCCTACCGAAACAAAGAAGGATAAAAAGGCGTATGCGGACTTTAAAAAAAATCTGCAAAGGGATGGATTTACCATGTTCCAATTCTCTATATATGTTCGTCATTGTGCAAGTAGTGAGAATGCAGAGGTACATATAAAAAGAGTTAAATCTTTCTTGCCGGAGCATGGAAATGTTGGAATAATGTGCATTACGGATAAACAATTTGGAAATATAGAACTTTTCTATGGCAAAAAGACAGTAGATGTAAATACCCCTGGGCAGCAATTAGAACTGTTCTGAAAAGAAAATCCCGCCATATAGCGGGATTTTCTTCTTGGAAACGACGTCTTTTTTTATTTCTAATATCTTATGTAACTATGTGTATATTAGATTGTTGTTGATAATCTGTTGTTTCCAATGTTTCAAAGATACTAAAATGAGAGCAAATCACAACTTGACTATCAGGCTCTTTATGACAGGTTTAGTTGTTTCCAATGTTTCAAAGATACTAAAATGAGAGCAAATCACAACCCACTGAGAGATATAACCTGTTATCGCATGTTGTTTCCAATGTTTCAAAGATACTAAAATGAGAGCAAATCACAACGAAAATTTCCAGTTATATTTGTAGCGAGATGTTGTTTCCAATGTTTCAAAGATACTAAAATGAGAGCAAATCACAACCATATTCTGTAATGCCTTGTATTTTGAAAGTTGTTTCCAATGTTTCAAAGATACTAAAATGAGAGCAAATCACAACTATATCAGCTAATGGAATTTGAAGAAGACAGTTGTTTCCAATGTTTCAAAGATACTAAAATGAGAGCAAATCACAACCAGGAATGCCGGAACATACGCCTGTGTAAAGTTGTTTCCAATGTTTCAAAGATACTAAAATGAGAGCAAATCACAACGAGGTGAGGTTCTGTACTTTGGCGTCGGCTGTTGTTTCCAATGTTCCAAAGATACTAAAATGAGAGCAAAGCACAACTTTCCGGCTTCGTTGCTGTATTGCAGAAGGTTGTTTCCAATGTTTCAAAGATACTAAAATGGGAGTAAATCACAACTCTTGGAGGAAAATATCCTTCATATCATAGCTATTTTCAATGTTTCAAAGATTTTTCGATGAGTGGTAACGTAATCCAGTGTATGTAATATTGAATGACACTGGATTGTTATGTTTTCGTAATGATTCATTTGTTTTTCGATGAATTCACTGTCACTACTGCTATTTGTTCCATAGAGGCTTACGGATACCTCTTCATACATATAATCGAGATATTGTTGGGCTTGTGCCATATCTGGATATGTGTTCTTAGTTAGAAATTCTGTATTGGAGGCTGACACTTACTGTGTACCTTTGTACACAGTAAGTATATTGATAAGAGTTTTATTCGTTTTGTCATGTTTATTTTATCTGTGTTTACCAATTATCTGTTCTAAATGGAGCTACAGGAATACCATAGGTACTGAATACACTTGCTTTTGCATAATTTTTGTAAGCGTATCGAACTGCTATCGGATGCTGCACTTTATCGCATGATACGGCAAGGCGGGTTGTTTTGGTTTCTATTTCGGCATGAGCTGGATAGAAAATTTTATCTTCACCGGCAATCTCAAATCCTTCGAGCGGGGTCCACATCGGACAAAGTCCGCGTTGTGCATTATCTATATTAATGTATATTTTATTTCCTGATATTTCCATAGATTTGTAAATGGGAGTGGCATAACCGAATCCTTTTTGCCCATAGGTTTGGGCAAGGGCCCAAAGAGCCAGACGGCTACCAACAGTTTCTTTATTTGTCGGGTGGATAAAGACGGGATGCCCTATATCCAAAGTAGTGACCATCCCGCTATTAGGAATGTCTTTCATATTTTGTTGTTGGACTTCGCGCATACGGGCGGCTGAGGTACCATTTGCTCCTTCATAATTGAAAGGAGCAATCTCTACAAAGTAAAAAGGAAATTCCCCTATATTCCATTTGTTACGTATGTCTTTGACAAAGACGGGCATCAGATCTTTATATAAATCAACATTGTCGCGATTACTTTCGCCTTGATACCAAAGAAAGCCTTTAATAGTAAAATTAGTGAATGGTGCTATTTTGCTATTGTAAAGTACACATGGAGTAGCTGTAATGTTTTTTATTGGTTCATTATTATTGAGTATGGATAAATCGATACTTTTAAATGGTGTAATAGCTTCCCGGCTCATCCATGCTTCTACTTTTGAGCCACCGAGTGAAGATATAATGATACCGACCGGTACTTCTAAGACTTCTTGTAGATATCGGGCAAAAAAGTAAGCAGTTGCACTTGTATGGGAAACGTTGACAGGAGTGTTTTCTAACCATTCACCTTTACAATCCTCTTCTGGTGTTTTGCTAAATTGACGTATCCATTTTCCATCCTTAGAATCTGTATTGTAGATACGGATTGGAGTAGAAGCTTTTGCTTTGGCAATGACGTCGTTTGTACCTTGAGTCGGTTGGCGGTCAAAGCCGCTCATTGGCATTTCCATATTCGATTGTCCGGAACAAAACCAGACTTCACCTATTAATATATTTTTTAAAGTTAAGAGCTCTCCGTCGTTGAAAGTAATTTCATAAGGACCTCCAGCTACTGGTGTAGAGATATTCAACAACCATTTTCCTTGTTTGTCTGCTGTTGTTTTATACGTTTTGTTATCCCATGATGTTTTTATAGTGATGGGAGAATTCTTTTGAGCTTTACCCCAAAGTTTTACATTTGTATGTTGTTGCAATACCATATTACTGCTAAGTATGGAGGGTAATTGTACTTTAGCTTTTACAAATGTAGAGGCTGATAGAAAATGTACTAATAGAAGAAAGGTTATTAAGGACTTAACCACTGTGTAATTTAAACATCTTTTTTTCATAATACTATGTTCATTTTAATAAATAAGATAATGTTTAGTTCTTTGTGACAAAAATAGATAGGGGAACTTACCTTCCAGGTTAAATTGTTATTAATTTGCACATAATATCAGTTTAATAGGATCTTGTTTTTAAAATCTTATGTCCTTTATTTGTCGCGGGGATTTTTTTGTTACCTTTGCAAAGTGTTTTTTAACAATATGCTATGAGAAATAATTTGTTGATTTGGATATTATGTTTCTTTGCTTTGGGAGATTTGAAAGTGCTGGCCTCTACAGATTATGGCCTCTATTTTAAGTCTCATTCTGCACCGGGCAATGAACGCACTTCTTTGGCTCTTGATGAAAATTCTCCTTTTCGTGTGAAGAATGAGTTTACTATAGATTTTCAAATGTGGGTTCGTAATGAGCCTGATTTTGGAGCTATTCTTCATTTATGTACGAATGAAAACCAATTCCTTCATTTTGTTTTTGCGGCAGGTGACAATAATCGGAACTTCCCGGCTTTAGTTTTTAATGAAGGAATGTTCTCTATTGATACTAATATAAAAAAAAATAAATGGATTCCGGTTTCTTTGCATCTTAATATAAAGAATAATCAAATCGATTTGAAATATGATGATAAAGATACTACGATGATAGTACCTTTGCAGGGTACTGAGGATATCACAGTTTTGTTTGGAAAATCTCCTTATTTCTCGTCAGATGTGGCTCCTATGAATATTAGGGATATAAAAATTACTAGTGATGGGGATTTAATCAGACATTGGAAATTGTGGAAGCATAATGGTGAAGTCTGTCTTGACGAAGTTAAAGGAGCCAGGGCGATGGCTTCCTATCCCTCATGGTTGATTGATGACCATATTGAATGGCGGAAAATATATGCAGAGAAGACTTCAGGACGTTTGGACGTCGCTTTTAATGCTCGTGATGCTTTGTTTTATTTAGTTCGACAAGATAAAGTAGATATATTAAATGGGATTTCGGGTAATATGGATAAAATCACTGTAGAGAAGGGATATCCGGTGATGGAATATACGGACCATTTGGTATATGACACTTTAACAAATCAATTGTTTTCTTACTCTTTACATGAAAAACTTGTTTCTTTCTTATCTGTTGATGAAAGAACTTGGAGCCTGAGTGAAAGGCATTTGGACGAGCCTCGTTATTATAATCATGCACGTACCTTTAATTCAAGTGATTCTTCATTCTATTTTTTTGGAGGATATGGTTTTTATCAATATAGAAATGATCTGTACAGATTGAAAGTTGGTACGAAGCAAATTGAAGGAGTTACTTATTCTCCTGCGATTTCTCCTCGTTATTCATCTGCTGCTGCTATAGTGGGAGATGAGTTGTATCTTTTTGGCGGTCGTGGAAATAGACAGGGAAAGCAAGAGTTTAATGCTCATTTTTACTATGAATTATGTGCTATTAATTTGAAAACAGGAAAGTCGCGTTGTGTGTGGAAGAAAAGGCAGTCTACAGATATATTAATGATGGCATCTTCCATGTATTTTGAACCTTCAGATAGCTCTTTTTATGCAGTTAGCATGAAAGATGGAGGCAGTCTATGGAAAGTTTTTATGAATGACTCTGTTTGGGTGGAGGTTTCTAAGCCTATTCATAATGATTTAGTCTATCAAGATTGTGATTTTAGTTTTTATTCATCACCTGCTCATCGCAAGTTGTATTTGGTAATGGATAAGATTTTGAGCGATCGCACACATGATGTAGCTATTTATTCTATCAATACTCCTTTGTTGAATGATAATGAAATTATGCAGGTTGCAGATAAAAGTTTAACACCTGTATGGTTGTGGTGGTTGTGTGGTATAGTGTTGCTAGGAGGGGCGTTTTTCTTTATCTACCGAATAAAGTGTGGTAAAAATAGGGCGATCTCTGAAGATATAAAAAGCAGCGATACTCCAATAGAAACTTTTCATTTTAGTGAATCAGTAGAAGAAACAGTGGAGGTAGAAAAGTTCTTTGATCGAAGCCGTTCGGCAATCTCGTTATTAGGTACATTTAATGTCCGTGATAAAGACGGTAATGATATAACTGGTGCTTTTACACCTCGGTTGAAAAGTTTACTTGTATTGCTTGTCCTTTATACAGAAAAGAACAAACAAGGTATTTTGACTAAAAAAGTTACAGATATTTTATGGTCAGATAAAGAAGAAGAGGCTGCTCGTAATAATCGAAATGTAACTTTGCGTAAGTTGCGTGTACTGTTAGAAAAAGTAGGTGATGTAGAGATTATCAGTGATATGGGATTCTTGTGCATCAGATGGGGGGAAGGTGTTTTTTGTGATTATCGGATGGCATTGGAGTGTATTCGTCAATTTAAAGAAAAAAATGAAGAACATGGAGATGATAAGCTGCTAAATCAAATACTGGAGATATTATTGTATGGTCCGTTGCTTTCAAATACAATAGTTGATTGGTTGGATGAATTCAAAGATTCTTATTCCAGTCTTTCCATTGATTTGCTGAGAAATTTGTTGAATGTGCAGCGTAATAATTATGATACGGTACTACGCATTGCTGATATATTGTTTTTGCATGATCCTTTGAGTGAGGAAGCTTTAGTTGCCAAATGCTCTGTCCTTTTTGCACAAGGTAAAAAAGGTATTGTGAAAAGTGTTTATGACCGTTTTTGTAAGGAGTATAAAGACTCTTTGGGAGAAGAGTATAAAGTACCTTTATGTAATTTGTACAAATAGCTTTCAATGACATAAAACTAGATGCTTTCTTATGCCAAGAGGTGTAAGTGATAATATTTTAATAATAAAGCGTTTAATTGTAATGATTAAGCGCTTTTTTAATATTCCTTTAATAGAAGATAATCCTATATTTTAAGACTAAGTTCTTTATTTTGCACAGGTAGAAAAGCTCTTGTGGTTCTCTACATGGGGTATTGAGATTGTGTGTAACTAACTTAATCATAACACTATGAAAAGGATTTTTTTGCTTGTTTTGCTTATATTAGGCTTAGTAATTTCTTCTTTTAAGGTTTTGTCTGCAAATTCTCCGGAGAAACTCTACGAAAATTTACAGAAAAAATTGGCTTCTGGGTGGAATACTTGGGATACTCGTAGCGTATTGACGCACGTGTTTCTTCCTTATGGCTTTGCTGTTGATCTCAACATGATTGATTCTGATGGGAGCCGAGTGAAGAGATTTAGAATTGGTGACCGAAGTAAAGGGGCGCCTATATTGCAGCCCGGGCCTCATTCTTTTGATGGAACCTATACTAAAATAACAGTGAATTGGCGTGGTTACAAATTGCAAGTGGAAAGTGCTGCCATAGGACTTAAAAATGTGATTTTGATTACACCATTGGCTGAAACAAAAAAAGGAGGGAGATTGGCAGTAATTCCTGAAATTCTTTGGAAACGTGGTAATACACTGGTTGTAAATACTCGAAGTTTTGTTTTGGCATCACGCGATAGGGCTGTTGAAATAGAAACATATATAGAAGGTGAACTTCTGGAGAAAAAAGGCAAGGAGTTTATTGTTTCTTTGAATTCTCCGATTGCACTTTGTTGCGGAGAGGCTATGAGTCTGGAGAAAGCAACTGCTTTTGTAAAGAGACAGGCGCAAGAATTTGTTACAACTAATAAAAAAAGGTTTGGTGAGAATTACGATTGCTACAATGCCATGCAAAGTGTTTTGGCATGGGATAATATATATGATCCCAGTATTAGGAAAGTGATAACCCCTGTCAGCCGGATTTGGAGTTCTGAATGGTTTGCCAGTGAAGATTTCGGTGGTTTTACGTTGTTTTGTTGGGATACTTATTTTGCAGCGATGATGCTGGCTGTTGGTAGTAAGGAATTGGCTTATGCAAATGCTGTGGAGATAACCAAAGCAATAACTGAATGTGGTTTTATACCCAATTGCTTTTATAGTAATGGCTTTAAATCAAGAGACCGCTCTCAGCCACCTGTCGGTTCTTTGGTTGTTTGGATGTTATACAAACAATATAAAGAGAAGTGGTTTTTGGAGTTACTTTATAAAGAATTGTTGACTTGGAATCGTTGGTGGAGTAAGAATAGGGAGGATAAAGGTCTATTATGTTTGGGAAGTAACCCTTATGAAAAGGTTACTTATTTTAGATCTGAATTTGATACGAATTGTCATTATGGAGCTGTTTTGGAGTCGGGCCTGGACAATTCACCTATGTATGATGGAGTATCTTTTAATAAGCAGAAACACTTATTGGAGCAACAGGATGTGGGTATATCTTCATTGTATGTAATGGATTGTGATTATTTGGCATTGATAGCAGAGGAACTTAATTATAAGAAAGATGCTATGGAGCTTAGGGAGCGTGCGGATTATTATCGTGCTAATTTGAAAGGCTTATGGGATGAAAAGACAGGTTTTTATTACAATCGTTCTACTAGGACCATGGATTTTAATTATCGTACCTCGCCTACTTGCTTTTATCCATTGTTGGCAAAAGCACCTACACAAAATCAAGCTGAACGAATGGTAAAAGAGCATTTATTGAATACTAATGAATTTTGGGGAAAGTATGTGATTCCATCTGTTCCGAAAAATGATCCGGCTTTTAAGGATAATGAGTATTGGAGGGGACGTATATGGGCTCCATTGAATTTTTTGGTTTATATGGGGCTGAATAACTATGAGTTTCGGGAAGTGAAACGCCTTTTTGCTGAAAAATCTAAGAATTTGTTATTGAAGTCTTGGTTATCACATGGTTATGTTTTTGAAAATTATAATGCTCTTACTGGTATAGGGGATGATGTTGTAAGAAGTGATAAATTCTATCATTGGGGTGCATTATTGGGATATATTTCTCTTATGGAGAATGGAGTTGTTTGTAAATATAATTAATGACCTATTATGAAAAATATTATTTTAATTATCAGTCTTTTATTTTATTCGTTTTCTGTTGTAAATGCACAGAAATATGTTTTCTTTAAAAGCCCTTGGAAAGGAGATGTAACTGTTGCAAAAGAAAGCAAGGGGGGACTGAATATGCCAACGATTACTGTGCCGGAGAGGTGTTGGCATATGGATGCTTCTTTGCAAGATATAAGTATATATAAAGATGTACAATTGAATGATGCAAATAAAACTATTTGGTGTAGTTTTTTAGCATTGAAAGAAAAAGGAAATTCTCATTTGGGTTTATCTTTTGAAAAAGATAATGATAAAAAAATATTAGTTGAAGCAGGGGTATCTCAGACTCCGCAATTGATAGTTGTGCGTATTGATTACTCTGAAAAGACAGATAGGGCATATATCTTTTATAGTCCGACGGCAGCTGCTGTGCCTGATTTGGAAAATGCTGTATCTGTTTTATCAGGTGACTTTGATTTTAATCGTATTAGGATTTTGGCAGAAAAGGGAAGTAAAGGAATGGTTAGTGATGTTTTCATAGGTACAAATTATCACGATGTGGTGCGTCCTAATAAGCTGCAAGTTGTAGAGAAGGAAGGGCAGGCGCAGACTGTACTGTCTTGGAAAAAAGAAAAGCAAGCTTTGTGGGTTCAGACTTCAGGTGGAACTTTATTTTTACAACCTTATGATATTGGGAGTGTGCATGTGATGTTTGGTTCGGAACTGGAGATTGAAAATAATAAGAGTTTTGCCGTCACGCAACAGCCTGATATTGCCGAGTTTGATGTAGAAGATACTCGAAGAGAAATTATATTACGTTCTTCTTGTTTCTCCGTAACGGTGAATAAAAAAGCTGGTTATATTAGCCTTCTTGATAAATCCGGAAAACTTTTGTTGAAAGAATGGCCGGAAAAAGCAAGAATGAATGTGCATGGAGATTCTGTAAATGCATATTGTAGATTTCAGTTACAAGATGAAGAAGCACTATACGGATTAGGACAGTTTAGAGATAATTTGATGAATTTGCGAAATGCTAAACGAGAATTAGTTCAGTTTAATACCCAAGCTGCAGTACCGGTTATTTATTCTACAGGAAAATGGGGACTGTTTTGGGACAATCCTTCCCGAACTATATATGCAGATAATAATGCAGGTATGAGTTTTGTTTCAGATTATGGTAGGATTGTGAATTATTATCTTTTTGTTGGTGATGGAATGGATAAGTTGGTAGCAGCCTATCGTTCTTTGACTGGAGCTGCTCCAATGTTACCAGTTTGGGCTTTAGGCTATCATCAGAGCCGTAATCGTTATGCAACACAAAAAGAAGTGATGGAGGTGGCCAAGAGAATGAAGGAAGAAAACATTCCGGCAAGCACCATTTTTATAGACTATCATTATTGGGGTAAATATGGAACCGGTTCGCATAAATTTGATGAGACTATTTTTCCGGATATTCCCGCAATGGTAGATAGTCTTCATAATATGTATGATTTGAAAGTTGTCTTGACAATGTGGCCTAGTTTTAAACCTGGTATTCCTAATTACAATGAAATGTCAGAAAGAGGATATATTTTGGAAGGAGCCAGAGCCATTGATGGCTATATATATGATACTTTTAATCCGGGAGCAGCCAAAATGTATTGGGATAAAGTAGTTCCTTTAGTAGACTTGAATATTGATGGTTGGTTTTTGGATGGACCGGAACCGGATCATATAGCTTCATTTTTACCACTTCGTACGTATGCAGGAGAGGCTCGTAGAGTGCGGAATATATATCCATTGGTGCATGCGTCTCATTTTTATGATGGAATAACAAAAGCTCGTCCAAATCTTCGTCCTTATATGTTGACTCGTTGTGCGTGGGCTTCTCAGCAAAAGTGGGGAACTGCAGTATGGTCTGGGGATATTCCAACAACATTTGAGGAACTTCAAAAACAAGTTGCAGCAGGTCTGAACTTTACAGCAACCGGAATTCCTTATTGGACTACGGATATTGGTGGTTATTCGGGAGGAGATCCCTCTAAAAAGGATTATCAAGAATTGTTTATACGCTGGTTCCAATATGGAACATTCTGTCCGATTTTTCGTGCTCATGGACGTCGTTATCCGGGAGATACGAAAGCTCCGAATGAGTTATGGGCATATGGTCCTGAGGTACAACGTATATGTACCGATTTCATTAAGTTACGCTATAGACTTCTTCCCTATATTTATACTTTGTCTGATAGAGTAACTCGTGAACATTATACTCCTATGCGTTTACTCGCTTTTGATTTTCCTCAGGATGAAAAAGTGCTGGATTGTAAAGATCAATTTATGTATGGTCCTGCTCTTTTAGTTTGTCCTATTTTAGAGGCAGGAGCTACTTCGCGTTCTGTGTATTTACCGGAAGGACATACTTGGTTTGATTTTTGGACCGGAAAGAAATATCAAGGAGGCATCACAGTTATGGCAGAGGCTCCTTTGAGCACAATGCCTTTGTTTGTAAAGGCGGGCTCTATTATTCCTTATTATATGTCTGTAGAAAAGAATATCAATACTGATATTCCACTTGAAATTCATGTGTTTACAGGTGAAGATGCTATTTTTAATTTATATGAAGATGATGGTGAAACTATAGAATATAAAGAAGGTAAGTATAATGTTATTCCTTTTAAATGGAATGATTGTACCAAAGAACTGGTAATTGGTAAAAAGCTAGGTACTTATACAACAGAAGATAGGGATATTTGCGTTAAGCTTAATGGCAAGAATGTGGCTACGAGAGTGAGGTATACAGGGGAAGAAATAAAGCTTGTATTGAAGTGAGTCTCTTGGTATTCTTAAGTTGACATGCTCATAAGGATGGAATAGATGGATTTTAAAACAGATGTACTTATTGCAGTATTCTTTACTAGGGCTTAACTGCATGATTTATATGTGGTTTAGTGGAATATCTGCATCTTTTGAAATAAAGGAACTTAATTCCTTTGGTTAATTTGAAATTAAGCGTTAGCTAAGTGTGATATGACTTAATTTTTAATTTTTGATATATAATTTTGCATTATCGAAATAAATGCGAATAGAGGTAACGATATATAAGGTTTAAGATTGTTTTAGGATAACATTTTTGTAGAATTAACCTTTTTAATATATAAATGAAAATGAAAAATACAAGTTAACAGAAGCTTATCCTTCCTACCTATTTTTTTGAGAGGATACGTTATTTTATGAAAAACAATTTTAAAAGTGAGATTATGAAACGCATAAAAAGCAAGTTTAGTTTTATGAAAGGTAGTAAATATTCCTTCGGGTATATATTAATACTGTTCTTGATGGTGCTCACTCCGATGTATGCACAAACTTCCCGAAATATATCTGGACAAGTTGTTGATGAATTGGGTGAGGCTATTATTGGTGCCAATGTGACAGTGGTTGGCAATAAATCGTTAGGTACTATAACTGATATTGATGGAAACTTTACTCTTACAGTTACTGAAGGAGCAATCTTGGAAGTTTCTTATATAGGTTATGTAAACAAAAAAGTAAATGTAGATAAGAATACCAATTATAGGATTGTTTTAAAGGAAGATGCCGAACAGTTAGATGAAGTAGTGGTTGTTGGATATGGTACTCAGAAAAAGGTGAACCTGACAGGTGCTGTATCTGCTATTACTAATGAAGAACTGGCTGCAACAAAGAGCCAGAATGCTCAAAATATGTTGACTGGTAAGGTGCCTGGGGTACGTGTGATTCAGAAGACATCAGAACCGGGTGAATTTACAAATCAATTTGATATTCGTGGTTTTGGTTCTCCATTAATTGTTGTTGATGGTATCCCTCGTGGTGATTTACAGCGTATGGATCCTAATGAAATTGAATCAATATCTGTGTTGAAAGATGCTTCGGCTGCTATTTATGGTGTGCGTGCTGCTAATGGTGTAGTGTTGGTTACAACCAAAAAAGGAGAGAAAAATAAACCGAAAATTGAATACAACATGTATTATGGTATTCAGACTCCTGCCGAAATGCTTGAGCCAGTAGGAGCAGTCGAACGTATGACTTTGTTTAATGAAAAGTCTATGCGTAATCTGACAAACCCACAATTGACTTATTCCGATGAGCAGATAGGAGCTTATTTGAATGGAACTTTGAAATCTACAGATTGGTATGGAGCTGTCATCCGTAATACAGCCCCTCAGCAACAGCATAACGTTTCATTGAGTGGTGGTAGTGAGAAAATGGATTATTATATCAATTTCGGCTATACCGATCAAGAAGGTTTCTTTAAGTCGAAAGCTTTGAATTATGATCGTTACAATCTTCGTATGAATTTGAATGCTGAGGTTGCCAAGAATTTGAAAGCTTCTGTTAAAATGAATGGCATTATTGACAATAAAGAGCGCCAATATTTGTCTACATGGGAGGTTTATAAAGCTCTTTGGCGCGCCAGTCCTAATGAAAAACTTTATGCTAATGACACTCCGGGGTATTACCAAAAGATGTCAACTGACCAGTTAAACCTTTTGGCTTCGACAGATCCTGATGTATCTGGTTATAACAAAAATACCAATAAAATTTTTCAATCCAGTATGGAATTGGAATATGTGGTTCCATTTGTAAAAGGATTGAAAGTGAAAGGGTTGTTCAGTTACGATACTTCTATAGCTGATAATTCTATTTTTCAGAAAGAATATAATGAATATACTTACGATGAAGCAAGTGAAACTTATTCTGCTTATCCCAAACAGAGTCCTACCAAATTGGAACGTTACTATGGGAATTCTTGGTCAACTCTATGGCAGGCTTCTGTAAGTTATGATAATACTTTCGCTACTGACCATCATGTATCCGGTTTACTGTTGTATGAAGAGGGACACAGTGTGGGTGATAATATTCGTGCTTCTCGTGAGTTCTCTATACCTCTGCCTTATTTGTTTGCCGGTAATTCGACTAATCAGCTTGGTACATCCAATGCAGATGGATTGACAGAAAGTGCTTCTAAGGCATTGGTTGGCCGTTTTAATTATGATTATAAAGGGCGCTATTTGGCTGAATTTGCTTTTCGTTACGATGGTTCTTCTAAATTCCCATCACACAGTCGTTGGGGATTTTTTCCCAGCGCTTCTTTAGGGTGGCGCATGAGTGAAGAGGACTTTGTAAAGGAGGCACTTCCTTTTGTCAATAATTTGAAACTGCGCGCTTCTTACGGTAAGATGGGAGATGACTCGGTAGCTGATTATCAGTTTATTTCAGGATATAATTATCCAAACACAGAGGGTGCTACGTTCAACAAACCTCCTAAAGGATATTTCTTTGGTGGTTCCTTTATTAATTCTCTTGGATTCAGAGCGGTTGCCAATCCGGATATAACTTGGTATACTGTTAAGACACTGAATGTTGGTGTGGATGCTGACTTATGGAATGGTCTGTTGGGCGTTTCTTTTGATCTTTTTCAACGTGATCGTGATGGATTGATGGCTAATCGGATTGTTGCTGTTCCTGGTACTTTTGGCGCTTCGATGCCCAAAGAAAATTTGGAAAGCGATCGGACGAGAGGATTTGAATTAGAACTTAGGCATCATAATCGTATTGGAGAAGTTGGATATAGCGTAACAGGAAACATGGCTATCACCCGTTCTATGTGGCGTTATAAAGAGCGTACCCCATCTGGAAATTCATACGATAACTGGAGAAATAACCTGACAGACCGTTATAATGATATTTGGTTTGGATATGGAGACGGTGGACGTTACACTTCTTGGGACCAGATTATTAATTCTCCTATTTTTGCAGGAAATGCTACTTTGCCAGGTGATTATATCTACGAAGACTGGAATGGTGATGGTACTATAGATGATATGGATAAGTATCCTATTGCTACAACAACAAATGCTTCTGCTGCTGATTTCCAAGATAAGAAGAACTATCCGTTAATGAACTTTGGCTTGACTTTGTCTACTCAGTGGAAAGGTTTTGATGTAAGTATGACATTCCAAGGGTCTGCTATGTCCTATGTTTCTTATGGTGAGCAGCTGTCAGCCCCTTTACAGTTTGATGGTAATGCATTGGATATGTTTTTGGATAGATGGCGTCCTGTTGATCCAAAACAAGATCCTTATGATCCTTCTTGTCAATGGATTTCAGGCTACTACTCATATGGTGGAACAACACCTGATCAGAATTCTGAGTTTGCCATTCAGAAAGGTACATATCTGCGCTTGAAGACAGCTGAAATTGGTTATACACTGCCAAAACATTGGTTGGCTCCAGTAGGCGTTAAGAGCCTGAGGGTTTATATGAATGGATATAATCTGTTCACTTTGACTGGCGTAAAAGGCGTTGATCCGGAAAGACCGACGGAACTCTATGGATATATGTATCCGCTGAATAGGACGTATAATTTTGGAGCAAGTATTACATTTTAAGTAAAAGGAGATTATCGTATGAGAAAATTGAGAAATATATTGATGTGTGCTGCTTTAAGCGGCATGTTTGCCGGTTGTGTGGATTTGGATATTCCTCCTAAAAACATTCTTTCCGGAGAGGATATTTATAATGAAGGTGGCATTACTGCCTATATGTCCGGTTTGTACAGCCAGCTTCCAATGGAAGACTTTAACATGTCAAATGATGGTGAGTATAATGGTTTCTTTAATTGGAATTGCATTATTTGGGATATGATTAGTACCGGTGAAACGGTCAATCGTAATAATGTAGGTATTTATACTCCTCAAAAAGGATACTGGAGTATGGGATATAAAACCATTAGACAAGCCAATGAATTGATTAACAATCTTCCTGCTTATGTTGGAAAACTAGATGGTGCTGAATCATGGATTGCAGAAGCAAGGTTTGTTCGTGCCTATGTATATTTTGCCATGGTTAAGCGTTATGGTGGTGTTCCTATTTTGAAAGAGCCTCAGAATATGACTGGTAATGAGGAAGAATTGTGGGTAGCTCGTAGTAGCCACGAAGAATGTATTGATTTTATCCTGGAAGATTTGGATTATGCTATTGAACATCTAGGTAAAGATAAAGTAGCCGGACGTGGCAATAATAAATATGTAGCGGCTGCATTTAAATCACGTGTTGCCTTATATGCAGGTTCTGTTGCACGTTACGGGAAGACATATAATTATACAGGATCAGAGACGGGCAAAATGCTTTGTGGAGTACCGGAAAGTAGGGCAAATGATTATTTCACTCAAGCCTATAAAGCTTCTTTGATAGTGGAAGAAGGAGGATATAAATTGTATCAGAATAATTCGGATCTGGAAGCAAATTTTCGTGAGATTTTTATGAATGCAGACAATAGCAGTGAATCTATATTTATCCGTCAGTACAGTAAGAATGATTATGTACATAGCTTTGATGCTGTATATTGTCCGCCTCGTATGACTACCACATATGGTGATCGTTACAATGTAACGTTAGATTGGGTCGAATTGTTTGATGGTTTGCCTCTTGATCCTGCTACTGGTCGTCTGAAGACTACAGATAATAATGGTAATTATATAGTATATGATGATATTAAAAGTTTATTAGATGGTTCTGAACCGCGTTTGAAGGGATCTATATTATTACCTGGACATACGTACAAAGGTGTTGAATTGGATATCCGTTCTGGTATCATAAAAGAAGAGATAGATCCTGCAACCCCCATTGCTAAATTTATAGCAGATGACGGACAGACTACTCTTAATTATACGACAAATGCTTGGTTTAAAGATAATGTGTTGACAACAACGGAAAATACAAAAGAACAGAAACCTTATGAAACCTCTACCGGTGTAAAGCTAAATAAAGCAGGCTTGGATGGTCCGGCAAATGGTGGGTCTAACAGTACACTGACTGGTTTTCATGGTTGTAAATGGTTGAATTTGAATTGGACAATTGCTGATACACAATTGCATAGCTCTACGCAATCTTGGATTGATATTCGTTATGCAGAAATTTTATTGAATCGTGCTGAAGCAGCTTTGGAACTCTATCAGAATGGTGTTACTGAGATTGATGGTGTAAACTTGCAGCAAGATGCTTTTGAATGCATTAACAGTATACGTTCAAGAGCAGGTGCAGATTTGCTAGGTAGTCGAGCTGAATTGTCTGATGTGTCGCGTGAAGGAATAGAACGTGGACAGGGGGTTAATTCGTTTGTTTATGCTCCAAATGAAGGTTTACATATTGTTCGAGTAGAACGTTATAAAGAGTTGGCGTTTGAGCATAAGTTGTATTGGGATTTGCGTCGGTGGTTTACTTTTGATCAGCAAATCTATCAGTATCGTCGTAGAATGTTATCACCATTCTTGTTTGCTAAAGACGCAACAGTGAATGAGGCTGGCAACCCTGTTGGTAAGTATATTTTTGACACTCGAGTTTGTGAAAGAGCTAATAATTCTTTAACGTTTGCTACCAAAAATTATTATGATAAAATTCCTGATAATGAACGTAAGACGAATCCATTGCTTGAACAGAATAATCAGTATTAATAAAAAAGCAAGATAATATGAGAAAGATATATAATTTGTTAGTAGCTATTGCATTAGTAGTGAGCTTTTCGTCTTGTGAAAAGGATAATTATGATGCACCGGAAGCTGGCGTCTATGGACAGATTGTTGACCACAATGGAAAGATCTTCCAAACTGCTATGGGGCAGGGTAGTATGAAAATACAGATTACAGAATTGAGTTATGCCGGTGGTGATGAGTCAGTGGTGGTAACTAATCAGAATCTGAACATGCGACAAGATGGTTCTTACTCTAATTCAAAGCTGTTTGCCGGAACCTATCGTATGCTTCCATTGGAAGGAGCTTTTTATCCTTATGATGCAGAGGGAGAAACGGTGGAACTTAGAAATGGTAAGATGACGGAATGTAACTTTACTGTCATCCCTTATCTGGAATTGGAGTGGGTAGATGAACCTTATGTGGATGAAAACAATTTCTTATGTTGTTCTGTGAAATTTAAGAGAATTGAAAAAGAAGGCATGACTATGCCTGATGTAAATAATCTTCAATTATATATTTCGCATACGCAATATTGTGGCACGGAATCAGATGGCAATTATACTCCAGGGTCCGTTAAGATTACCAATGATCAAGAAGGTACAGTTATCAACTTGAAAGCGAAGGCTCCTCTTAAATATTCCAGTTCTTATTGGGTAAGAGTTGGCGGTTGCTGTAATGATACTTATAAAAAGTATAATTTTACTGATATAAAAAAAATAGATGTAGAATTGAAATGAAAAAATAAGTAGGTAGGAAAGAAGGAAGGTGTTTATCCCCATGGAAGTGCCTTCCTTCTTCTTTATTAGTTGATTTGTCATCTGTGGTAATTAATCACTTTTTAATTTTGAATTAACTATTTATTTCGCTCCTGATTAATGGAGTAAGGTCATATTTGTAAAAAATAATATTTATTTTAATATCATGAAGAAATTATATCTGTTTTTGGGGGCTGCCACTTGCCTTTTAGCATCAGCATCTGGTTATGAACGGTCTGAATGGAAGAATAACTTTTCTAATCAAAAAGAAACACTGAACATTGTGGGGCGGGGAGAGTGTTCTGTCACGAATGGTGTGTTTCGTTCAAAAGGTTCTTATGCTTGTTTTGGAAATCCGGAATGGAAAAATTATGCGGTGTCTTTCAAGGCGCGTGCTCCAAAAGATGCAGAACAGGTTCAAATTTGGGCTGGATTTCGTGCTAATAATCGTTTTGACCGTTATGTGGTTGGTATAAAAGGTGGATTACAGGATGACTTGTATTTGATGCGTATGGGATATATGGGCACAGATGAGTTTCTGGGTGTTCGCCCGCTAGGGTTCCATCCTGTGCCTGGTCAGTGGTATAAATTAAAGGTTGAAGTATGCGGAAGTCGTATTCGTGTTTTTGTAAATGACGAAAAAAAACCGCATATGGATATAGTAGATAAGAATAGTAATTTGGCTCCTTCTGGTCCTGTAACTTTAGGAGGTGGCTGGATTGAAACAGAATTCGATGATCTTGTAGTAACTTCATTAGAAGAAAACGCATTAAATGATGTAGCTGTCTCAGAGTATGGAAAAGTCGTTACACCTCAAGAGAAAGAGTCTCTGCGTAAGCAACAAAGGGCTACTTATACGGCTGTGAAAGTTGGCGAGCTCAAAGGTAGCCGTACAGATATTTCTTTGGATGGTAATTGGCTTTTTATGCCAGAGTATGAATTGAATAATAAAGAAAATGCTGTGGCACTAGGTACGGATGATAAAAATTGGCATGTTATGTCAGTACCAAATTTTTGGAATCCGATTCGTATCTGGTTACATGGCGAGACAATGCCATCACCAACAGGACATCAGCCTAAGGGAGTGTCTGACACATATTATCAGCAGGAAACGGCACGTTGCGAAGGTTATACTTTTGACTATAGAAAAACAAACGCAGCTTGGTATCGTCAGTGGATAGAATTACCTGCTAGTGTCGAAGGTAAAACTATGACGTTGACTTTTGATGCGGTATCAAAAATTGCTGAAATTTATATTAACGGAGAGTTAGCAGGAACACATATTGGCATGTACGGTGAGATACAAATAGACGGTAGTCGTTTATTGAAACCTGGCAAAAATCTGCTTGTAGTGAAAGTAACGGGGCGTGTAGATGGCAATTCTTCTGAGGCAAGTAGTGCAGCTATTGATTTTTTCTATTCTTCCGTACGTGAAAGTGAGCAGGAAGGTGGAAAAGTAACAATGAAGAATGATAATATTCTGAAAGATATAGCACATGGGTTTTATGGTGCTGATCCTGCAGGTATATGGCAGCCAGTTAAGCTTTCTATTACTAATCCGGTAAAGGTAAAGGATGTCTTTATTAAGCCAACCTTGGAGGGAGCTACTTTTGATTTGACAGTGAAAAACCATGATACCAAAAAGAAACAGTTTGATCTTTATACAGATATTATAGATAAAGAAACAGGTGCAACATTTTATACAGCTCTTTCTTTGCCTAAATTAGTATTAAAGGCCAATGAGGAAAAGATATTCACTTATAGTGTGGCTGGTTTAAAACCACGCCTTTGGACTCCTCATCATCCTAATTTGTATGATTTCCGTTTCCGTTTGGTTGCTAATAAAGGAGTTGAACTGGATTGTATGACAGAGACTTCAGGCTTTCGTACTTTTGAAGTGAAAGAAGGGCTGTTTTTTCTAAATGGTAATCGCTATTGGTTACGTGGTGGTAATCATATACCATTTGCTTTAGCTCCAAATGACTTGAATTTGGCCAATACTTTTATGCAATTAATGAAGGCTGGTAATATGGATGTAACTCGCACACATACTACTCCATGGAATAAACTTTGGATGAGAGCAGCGGATAAAAATGGAATTGGTGTTAGTTTTGAAGGAACATGGCCTTGGCTGATGATTCATTCCACTCCTTTACCTGATGCTAAACTTATTGAGATGTGGAAGGAAGAATTTTTACGTCTGTTAAAGAAATATCGCAATCATCCGTCATTACTTTTCTGGACTGTAAACAATGAAATGAAGTTTTATGATAATGACAATGATTTGGAACGTGCAAAAGAAAAGTATCGTGTAATTTCAGATGTAGTGAAAGAAATGCGCCGTATAGATCCTACGCGTCCTATTTGTTTTGATTCCAATTATCAGGCTAAAGGTAAAGATGAAAAATTTGGTACTGACTTTATGAATAGCATAGATGATGGCGATATTGATGATATGCATGGATACTATAATTGGTATGATTTTTCTATATTCCGTTTCTTTAACGGTGAGTTTCAGAAGAGATATAAGATGCCGGATCGTCCGCTCATTAGCCAAGAAATGTCAACAGGGTATCCAAATAACGAGACAGGACATCCTACACGTTCTTATCAATTAATTCACCAGAATCCACAATCGTTAATTGGATATGAGTGTTACGATTTCTCTGATCCTAAATATTTTCTTACAGTACAATCCTTTATAACAGGCGAATTGGCTGAGACACTTCGTCGTTCTAATGACCAGGGATCTGGAATTTTGCATTTTGCATTACTTACTTGGTTCCGTCAGGTATATGATTATCAAAATATAGATCCGTATCCTACATATTACGCTTTAAAACGTGCTTTGCAACCAGTCTTGGTTAGTGCAGAATTGTGGGGACGTAATCTTTATGGAGGTGATAAATTAACTACTCGGATTTATGTTGTAAATGATCGTGAAGATGGTAAAGATTTGAAACCTTCTTTGCTGCGTTGGGAGATTCAGGATGAGACAGGAGAGAAGATGGCTTGGGGTAGTGAAAAGGTTCCAGAGGTAAAGCATTATGGACGTCGCTATATTGAACCGAATATTCAATTGCCTGTTAATCTGCCAGCTAACAAGGTTAATGCTAAATTAGTATTGAAGTTGACAGAAGATGGTATACCAGTATCAGAAAATGAATATCATTTGGTATTAGCCCGTAAAACATGGAATATAAGCCAAATATCAGAAGATAAAGAAATCGTTTTATTGGATAAAGATGGAATGAAATCTAAATTTGATTTTTTACAGATTAAGTATAAAACAGTTTCCTCTGTGAAAGAATTGGTCGACTCTAAGCAAAAGGCTACTCTCTGCATTATTTCTGGTTTGAAGGAATGTACAGATGAAGAAAAAGAGATGCTTCGCTCTTATCAGTTCAAAGGAGGTCGGTTGCTTTTACTGAATAGTAAAGAAGTGGCCAAAAACATTTATCCAGAGTATATAACGAATTGGATTATTCCGACAGAAGGAGATATAGTGAATATGGAACGTAATGATGCTTCGGTATTTGATGAAATTGATGTATTGGAGTTGAGATATTTTAACAATAATAAAAGAGAAATTCCATTAGCTTGTAATGCGACCTTAAAAGTAAACCGCAATGAGAACTTGATAGAATTGGCGGGACAGATGAAGATACATGCCTATATTGATGGTGGAAAACCGGAAGACCGTATTCGTAAAATTGATTCAATGAGAGGACTCACTTTGTTGCAAATAAAGGATGGAAAAGGATTAGCCACTGTTTCTACCATGTGTACGGAAAAAGCTGATACTGATCCTATTGCAGGCAGATTGTTGGTAAATATGATAAATGATTTATTAAAGTGATAGTTAACATTGTTTTTAGAAATTGATATAGTCAAGTACTATAATTCGGAAGTCTCTGGTATCATTTTGCACTGTGGTTATAAAGACCACAGTACAAAATGAATCTACAAAGCCAAGACTTGTCACCGTTGGAATAGGTAACGGACTTGCTGAAATCTAGAATTCAGAAAAAAAATAGACTAGATGAAACACCCTTTTATACTAATATCTATGCTGAAGTATTTATCTATATTTTGTTTTTTCTCTATGTTTACCTTTCTCCAGGGATATGCAAAGGAAGGAAGGCACACAATCTTATTGACGGGAGGTGGTTGGTCGTTATGGCTTGATAAAGAAGCGAGTTGGCAGAATGATCGCCTTTACCTTCCACATGAGGTGACTGATTTGTCTTTATTGCCTGTAAACCCTCCTACCGGTGGATGGCAGGTTCTGGAAAATAATCCTGATGCGGTTGCTGTAAATATACCTGGTACGGTGGAGGAATATCTCACAGTTTCTGATACTCCTCGCCCTGAAGATTTTCGAGGGGTTAGTTGGTGGTATCGCAAGATTACATTACCTGTTACCCAGAAAAACAAACATTTTATTATTTACTTTGAATCTGTCAGAATGCGTGCAGAAGTCTATCTTGATGGTAAACTTGTGGGGTACGATCTGATAGGTGAAACTCCTTTTCATATAGATATTACTGATGAGGTTAAACTGGGAGTTGAGCATTTATTAGCAGTACGTGTTACTAATCCTGGAGGTAATTTTCATTGGCAGGATTTTGATATATTGAAATGGGGAAAGTATAATGTTCCTCCGGGGAGAAGTTTTAGTGGAATTATTGGGAGAGTAAAGCTGGAAAGTTTAAATCCTATTTTTATTTCGGATATTTATATGCAGAACACTCCTGAAGTCACTAAAGTGAACGCTATATTGTCTATAACTAATAAGATGTCTTTTAGCGTACGACAGGATATTGAATTGCAAGTCTGTGAGAAAAAGAATCCCGATAAAGTAGTATTTAAGCAAACCATGAGAAAGCTTTCTTTATCTTCAGGAAACCATGAGGTGATAATTCCTGTAAATGTTCCCGATGCTAAGTTGTGGGAACTCTCTTCCCCTGAATTATACACTTGTCGTGTGCGAATAAAGCAGGGTAAAAACGTACTTGATGAAGATATGAAAAACTTCGGCTTTCGTTGGTTTAATGTAGATGGAGTAGGAAAGAATGCGGTGTTTCGTTTAAACGGACGTCGTATGATGTTGAAAAGTGCAATTAGCTGGGGCTATTTTCCTGTTACGGGTTTAGTGGCTACACCTGAGATGGCTGAAAAACAGGTGCTTACAGCCAAGAAACTGGGTCTGAATATGCTGAATTTTCATCGTTGTATAGGTAGTCCTGTCGTACTTGAAAAGGCGGATGAGCTAGGGCTGCTTTATTATGAGGAGCCGGGCTCATTCCATTCGGCTAATCATGATCCATTTATACGTACTATTGTGAATGAAAAGTTAAAGCGCATGGTTTATCGCGATCGCAGCCACCCGAGTTTGGTAATCTTTAATTTGATTAATGAGTTTGGAGGACGTTTATCGAAAGATAAAGAACTTGTTGCAAAACGCATGAATGATATGCGTGAGGCCCATGCAGTAGATCCTAGTAGGATTATGACGTTTACTTCTGGGTGGGCAAATAGTGAAAATGAGGAAGAAGATTCCAAAGCACATATGTTACCATTTGATACTGCTGTATATCGAAAAGGTTGGTTTGACAATCACCGTGCCGGAGGTCCGGAGACTTGGTTAGAAAGCTATTATAAAGGACCAAAGAGTAATCTTATGTATACAGATAATCGTACAGAAGTTTATTTGAGAGGTGAGGAAGGAGCTATTTCGACTCCTCCTCGTATTCAGTTGATAAATGAAGATATAAAAAGTTCTGCTAGAACAGGATGGGATGGTCTTTTTTGGCAAAAACAGTATAAGGCTTTTATCGATTATTTTCAGGAGAAAGAATTAGAACCATATTTTGAGACCCTTGATTCTTTAACACGTTTGATGGCTAATGTTTCATATGAACATCAGGGAAGGAGAATTGAAGGAATGAGGATGCAGAACTTGGGTGATGCCTATATGGTGAATGGTTGGGAAGCGATGCCCTATGACAATCATTCGGGTATTGTGGATATTTATCGTAATCCCAAAGGAGATATTTCAAGATTGGCGTATTACAATCAACAGTTGTATGTGGCCGTTGCATCGCGTAATCAGGTTGTAAAGCTTCCAGGTATTGCAACAGTAGACTTTTACATTGTAAACGAGGTAAACTTAAAAGGCAATTACATTCTTGAAATAAAGATGATTGCTCCTAATGGAAAAGTTGTTTATAAACGGAGTGAAAATGTAGCTCTTAAGGGAGGGGAGACTTTTGGGCAACTTTTATTGGAGAATGTAAAGATTCCGATAAATAATAATGAGGGTACTTATCGTATATCGGCAGATATAAAAGCGAATGGCCAACAAGTACGTGCTCATGGGTATGATGAGGTGATAGCTGTGAATTGGGAAACAAATGATTTAGCTGGTAATGGAGCTTATTATGGGAATAATAATGATAAGGTTGCAGCTTTCTACAAGGCAACTGTCGGGAAAGAACTTCCTGCTTTTACTCCTGATATGGAAAGATTAGATTGGCTTGTTGTGAATCGTTCCTCTTTGGATGAACCGGTTGTTATTCCTTCAGATTATTTTAAGGGTAAAGATGGAATTACTACTTTAAAGGCGACTTGGTATAATGAACCGGATATGAACATTATAGCTTCTGTGAAACCGGATATGAAATTGGACCATAACTTTGTAGCAGGGGCCCAACCAGATGAATCCATACCTGCCAATCAGCCGTTCTCAGTAATTTGGGAGGGGTATATATGTCCACCTGAATCAGGACAATACCTGCTTGGAGTTGAGACTGATCGAGGGGTGCGTATGTACGTTGATGATAAACAGCTGATTGATGAATATTTTAATGCTGTTCCTATGAAGCAAGATAGGCCTGTTGTTATGGAGGCAGGGAAACCGATAAAAATTCGGGTGGTATATCGTCAGACTCACCAATCAGGTTATATACAACTAAAATGGTCCCGACCAAGTGCAACTACTATCACTCCATGGAAATTATTAGAACGAGTTAAACATGATGGGACTACTTTAATTTTACTTGATTGTACTGAAACTTGGATGAAAGCGGTAGCTGAATATACAAATGTAGAATATGACGGTTATTATAATGTAGGTAAAAACTGGATAGGCGGTATTCATTTTGTAAAAGAACATCCATTATTTGCTGGCATGCCGGTCAATAATGCTTTGAATTGGCCTTATCAGGCAGTAGTAAGAAATGGTGATCAGCGATTCGGCTTTCGTATACGAGGAGAAGAATTAGTGGTTGGATCCTATCGAAGTACTCCGTTTGAGCTAGGTACTGCTGTGGGAATTATTCCTTGCGGGAAAGGTAAGATTATTTTTTCCTCACTAGACATTGTAGATAATTTGGATAATCCATCGGGGCCCGCAGAGATGGCTAGGAAAATATTGTGTAATTATATCAAATATGCTTTGAACAATCATTAATTATGAATTAGAACTATTTAAACAGCACAATGAATAAGAGAAATGTAGATAATATATTTGTTAAATCAGAAATTATATTTGTAATATTTCTGATGGCCTTATTTTCTGTTGAGACTGCTGATGCACAAATAAAAAAGCAACAGACATTACAGCACAGTATTAAAACAGTTTATTCGACAAAGGATTGGGTGATATCCGATTTCGTAGTAACAGATCCGATGTTCGGTGCTAAAGCTGAACCTGGTTTTGATAATAGAGCTGCTTTTCAGGCTGCTATTGATGCTGCTTATGAAAGTGGGGGAGGAGTAGTATACATACCTGCCGGAAATTACGAATTTCATAGCACACAAATAGGGATTAAGAGTGTCAGAGTACGTCAAGGGACTTCGGAGAATAAGAAAGACTTTAACTATGAGTATGTTTTGCGTCTTCATCCAGGTGTACAGCTTCGTGGTGATTGGGCAGCTCCAGAATCCAATAACGGGATGGTCCTTGGAACCATACTTGAAGTACGTGTAGGGAAGAATGCACCAAACTATGACGGAAGTGTGAAAAGCTGGTGGAATGATAGCCAAGCTGGGAATGCACTTCGTACTACCTACACAAGTATTGCTGATAGGTTTATTGAAATGAACGCTGGAACAGGGGTGACTAACCTTTCTATCTGGTATCCTGAACAGAACATTAATGATGTGAAACCATATCCATGGACATTGTTTCAAACTCAGGGAAATTGTGCAACGATAGAGCATGTTACTCTCGTAAATTCCTACAACGGTTTCAATTCTGCGCCAAGTGAGTTACATTATGTATTGGATAGCTACATAACGGCCCTTAATAAAGGCATTGAAGTACATGTATGTACTGATATTGGGCGTATTGAAAATGTCAGCATAAGTCCTGAATATTGGGCTAAATCAGGCCTTCCGGGAGCACCAACTCTTGCAGAATTAACAGCATATACAAAAGCTAACAGTGTAGGGTTTCAGATGCATCGGTCGGACTGGGAATATATCTCTTATTTACACATTTCAGGTTATAAAACAGGAATTTGGATTGGGCGCGAACCCGGCTTTGCAGATGCGCCTAATGCACAATTGTATGAGGTTCATGTAGATAATTGCGAAAATGGACTTTATGTAGAAGATGTTAACCCATATGGAATACTTATATCCAATTCTTCATTCGGAGCTGCTAAAGGTGGTAATGCTGTATATTTCTATAAAGATTTCAGTACTTCTACGCAGTTTAATGGAGTAGAATTTAGTGGGCCTATCGTTAGTGATGGCAGCGATGGAGTTATATCGTTTGAAAGCTGTCTTTTTGGTAAATATAGTGACTATGCACTTAAAATAAATAATGGCAATGTACTATTATCTCAGTGTCATTTTGAAAATGATGATAAGCATGTGTATCTTGGCATGAATATGCGTACATTGAAATCTGTAAACTCTGGGCATAAGCAGCGACTAAAAATTAATAACCATAGCAATGATGCAAAAATAGAGATTATTACTGATAAAAAATATGCATTTGAACCGATTTCCAAAGGGCTAAAAACTAATATTATTGCTCATCCGAGATCTGTATCAAACCAAGTGTTGAAAGCAGACTTTTCAAGGGCAACAGGATTTAATAATCAGCGGCCTGTGAAGGATATATCAAGCGAATTACAGTCTGCACTTGATGCTTTAAAGGCTTCGGGAGGAGGTACACTTTATTTGCCAGCTGGCAGATATTTGGTGGACAAACCTATAAAAATCCCTTCTGGAGTGGAATTGAGAGGTTCATGGGACGTACAACATCATACACAAAATGGTGGTACTGCTATATTTACCAATTATGATGGTGGGGATGCAGGAGAAAATGCTCCTTCTCTCATACAACTTGAGACTAATGCGGGTATTAGAGGTATCACATTAGCGCAGCTCAACATTATATCCGGAGAATATAGTGCTGAAAGCCCAAGAAAAACCCCGTTTTTGATACAGGGGCAGGGGCCTAAAGTATATGTTATTAATGTAACTATAGCGATAGGTGATAAAGGGATAGATTTAGCTTCATATGATACTAGTGGGCATTATGTTGATTATTTAGGTGGTGTACCTTTGAGAGCGGGCATTTGGGTTGGTGGTGGAGCGGAAGGAGGCTTTATCCGCAACATGCAGTTTAATCCCCATTATGGCTCAAGACTGCCAGAAGGTGGACAAGGTTATCCGAGAGTGGCTATGATGCGCTTTGTGCAGTCCAATTGTAGTGCTCTTAAATTTGCGGATGTCAAAAATCAAACGATCTTTAATAATTTTGTTTACGGTTCGGTTTATGGAATACACTTTTTGAAAGATGAGATAACGGGTAAATATCCTGGTAAAATGACTATGATAGGACATGGATCAGATGGATGTACATATTCTTTATTTGTAGAAGATGCTGACAAAGACACAAAAATAATTGCGGTCAATTCCGAACTGGTTAATACGAAAATTCCCAATGAACCTGTTAGATCATATGTACTTATGGGAAAAGAGATGAATACAAGCAAAGTTCATCCTGATGCTAAACTAATATTGTATAATAGTGCATTTTGGGGGAGTCCTGTATTTGGAGCTATCATAAATAGTGGCATAGTGTCATTTCAACAAGCTAACTTTTCACGTTCGGGCACGTATGGAGTAGATGTAAGGGGAGGGAGAGCGCATGTATACACTTCTTATTTTGCTCAAGAGATACCAGATACTGTTACCTTAAATGGATATGCAAGGTTGGGAATGTATGGAAATTTGATAGAATTAACCAATAATTATTATATCTCTGGATTTAGGTTTGATAAGGAAGGAAAGGGAATCCTTTGCGGTTCTGATAAAAGGTAAGATGTCTAATGAAAATATTTATATCTCAAAAAAGAGTGAATGTCTATTTTAATTGAAAAATTAATCTCTAAATAAGCGTAATAAGGCTAAAAGCTTAATCTTGAGAATTTATTTTTGCGATAGGAAATCTTATTTGAGCATGATAGATAATGTATAAAATATATATAATGAAGAATATGAAGAATAAACTGTTTGTTACATTAGGGATACTTGGTATGAGCTTATTGTCTTATGCAGGTACTAAACATTCTTTAGAAACATCTTATCCTAGTTATAAAGGTTTGATAATGGCAGGGTATCAAGGTTGGTTTCGTGGACCGCAAGATGGAACGGGTCAAGGATATGGTCATTATGGAACTGGAAAACAATTTGATGAAAACCATTGCACCATTGATGTGTGGCCTGATGTAAGTGAATATGAAAGGACCTATGAAACTTCTTTTAAACATGCTGATGGAAGAAAAGCGTATGTATTCAGTTCTGCGGATAAATCGACTGTTGACCTACACTTTAAATGGATGAAAGAATATGGAGTAGATGGAGTATTTGTACAACGTTTTTTTGATTATACCCGTGGGGACCAACAAAACTCAGTCCCTAATCGTATTTTGGCAAATGCTTTAGATGCTGCCTCAAAGTATAATCGTGCTATTGCTGTTATGTATGATTTGTCTGGATTGAAAAAATCCGGTGAAGATTGTTCTTCAATTATAGAAGATTGGAAAAGGCTGGTAGATAATCAAAAAGTAACTAATCAGGCGGGAAAGAAAACTTATCTGCATCATAATGGGAAACCTGTGGTAGCTATATGGGGAGTAGGATTTCCCGATCGTCCTTACAATATTAGAAATATTGGTTTGGATCGTTTGATTGATTTTTTGCAAAACGATTCTGTGTATGGCGGTTGCACAGTAATGTTGGGCGTTCCTACGTTTTGGCGTAATTTGGAGTCTGACTGTATCAATGATTCTTACTTGCATGTAATGATCAAAAAAGCGGATATAGTTTTGCCATGGACTATTCAGCGTTTTTCTCCTCTTTTACATAATGATATGGATCGTTTTCGTGACCTGATAATTGGTGACCTTTGTTGGTGTAAAGAAAATGGGATAGATTATGTACCGGCGGTAACTCCTGGTTTTAGCTGGCATAATCTTAGTAAATTAGAATTCCCGGATGACGTGAAACCTGTTGGGAGTATTCCACGACAGGGTGGTCGTTTTTATTGGCAGCAACTTTCGACCGCAATGCTGGCAGGTGCTGAAATGATTTATGTTGCAATGTTTGACGAAGTAGATGAAGGCACTGCTATATTTAAGTGTACAGGTGATTATCCGGTTAGTGATGTAGCTAAGTTTATAGATATGGATGGGCAACCTTCAGATCATTATCTATGGTTGACAGGTGAAGCTGCTCGTATGCTCAGAAAAGAGGTTCCATTGACTTTTAAAATGCCTATAAGGAATAAATGATGAAACAGCTTTGTTCTATTATAACTTTGCTTGTGTCGTTTTTATTATTGACGGGGAAAATACAAGCACGTATTACTATGCCATCTCTCTTTTCGGACGGTATGGTGTTGCAACAACAAAACTTGGTTGCCATTTGGGGCAGTAGTGATAGAAAACAACAGAGGATAACTGTAAAACCTTCGTGGAGTAATAAAGAATATACGACAGTTTCCGATGATTTAGGAAGGTGGAAAATGAAGTTGGAGACACCAGTTTATGGTGGTCCTTATAATATAGAAGTGAGTGATGGTGAAACGGTACGTTTAAGTAATATTTTGATTGGTGAAGTATGGCTTTGTTCCGGTCAGTCTAATATGGACATGCGAATGGGAGGGCGTTATGATGAACCGGTGATTGGTTCATTGGATGCGATTGTTACTTCTCGAAATTCTCAAATACGTATGTTTACGGTGGATGGTAAGATGGACTCTATACCCTTGGCTGATTGTGAAGGAAGATGGCAGGAGGCTTCTTCTGAAACTGTTCCCGATTTCACTGCTGTCGGGTACTTTTTTGCATGTAAATTAAATTCGGTACTTGGTGTGCCTGTGGGGATTATTCATGCTAGTTATGGCGGCTCGCGAGTAGAAGCTTGGATGAGTAAAGAAAGTATTGAACCTTATAAAGATTTGCAAGAGGTACGTAACGGCTCTATTCTTTATAATGGAATGTTGAGCCCGGTGATAGGATATGGTATCCGGGGGTGTTTGTGGTATCAGGGAGAGGCAAATATAGATGCCCCTGATTTATATACTCAATTATTTCCTGCATTGGTGAATGATTGGCGTAGGCAGTGGAAAATAGGAGAGTTCCCTTTTTATTATGCCCAGATTGCTCCTTTCAATTATAATAAAGGTGAGGAAAAAGGGAAGAATTCTGCATTTCTGCGTGAAGCACAAATGAAATGTCTAAGATATATACCTTCTTCGGGAATGATTGTATTGACTGATGTAGGTGACGCTCACACCATACATCCTATGGAAAAAGAAACTGTTGGAAATAGATTTGCTTATTTGGCTTTGGGACGCACTTATGGTAAAAAAGGATTTCCTGTAACCGGGCCGTTATATAGATCTATGAAGGTGGAAGGGAATAAAATTATTCTATCATTCGATGAAATAGGTAAAGGATTAACAACTTTCCGTAGGCCGTTTACAGGGTTTGAAATAGCGGGTGAGGACAGGATATTTCATCCAGCTGATGCGCGTTTGGGTGAAGGTGCGCAGACTGTTGTAGTTTCTAATCCGGAAGTCGAGCATCCGGTTGCGGTACGTTATGCTTTTAAAGATTATGTGGAAGGTTGCCTTTTTAATATGTCTGGTCTTCCGGCGTCTTCTTTTAGAACTGATAATTGGTAATAATTAGTTTCATGAAAAATCTAAGTAGTTTATTGGCTATAGCATGTGCTATCCTGCTTTATTCTGTAGGAGTGGTTGGAGGAGCTTTGGCACAGGAAGTAAAGGATACTTATTGGAATGTACATACCCAACTGTTACCTTTGCGTTTGCCCCCTCCTCCTGTTGGCTACAAACCAGAGTATCTTGATTTGAATCATAATGGCAGACCGGATGCCATTAAATCTATTACTCATAATGATATTCCCATATTATGGTTGGATGATGATAATAATTTGAAAGAAGGAGATTGGGAAGGTGATATGGTGAATGACTGCTTGCTGATTGACCGCAATAAGGATGGTGTTTACGGAGGCCAGGGGGATCTTATTATTGACTGGGTGGATACAAATGATGATGGAAAGGCTGATATGCAGTTTGTTATAGAGTATCCGAAAGAGCGTACAGGTGAGGTTTGGCCTAATGGGCATTATATGATAATGTTTGATTTGGATCGTGACAATATCTTCAACTATATCAACTGGAATAATTTTACTCTTCAGTGCTGGGAGCGTAGAGGATTGTCTGATTTCTATGAAGATTATAGTGGGCAGACATCATTTCTAAAAATACACACTTCTACATATGATATGAAGGATTTACGTTTTAATTGGGAGAACCCTTTTCTGTTCTATGATCCTGATAATGATAATAGGACTGAAATGGCTATTCGTTTGGTTGATTCTCCCAAAATTCACGATCCGAATTCCCCTTCCAACAGTTATGTGAATCGTCAGTTGGAAGGACGTATTGATTGGGTATCTTTAGCTGTGGACATTGATAATGATAATACTACAGGTAATGAGTTTGATTTTGATTTTACTATAGGTTTTCAGGGGGAAGGGTTTGATTATACCGATCAAATTCACCCGGTACGTAATTTACGTGGAATGCCTGAAGCAGACTGCTTTTTTATGGATTCCCGTTACCGGCAATTGACAGAACTGATTTATCCGGATCATGACGCAGCTTATGATCTAATATTTAGTCGTGGCAAATGGAATCGTGTGAACTTTGTCTATGATGAGGATGATGATTGTAGTCGTTGGGAGCGTGTGGAATTTTATGATCCTAAAGATCCGTTTAAAGTAGGTTGGAATAAAGGTGGTATAGACAATAATAAGCAAAGTGATGCTGCCGGCGACCGTGGTGAATGGGATATGGATAATTCCGGAAATGCACAGTTATATATTAGTCATTTTGATGGTCGCTTACACCTTTATGGAGCAGAAAATGGTGTTTGGCGAATAGATCAGAATGCCCAATATTTTCAGGGGTGGGATCGTATGTGGATGAACTTTCAGGATCCTAAGAGTTACGCTACTGTTCTTTATAGTGACCGCGACAATAATGGTTTCTTCGATCATATAGAGTATGATCTTGATGGGGATATGGAAATGGAAACTGTGATAGATTTTAAAAATCTTGGCATTGACGATACCTGTGAGTTGATTGATATATCCAAATTCTCATATAATGATTATGTAGCGCTGGGCAAACAAGTTTCAGAAGGTATCTGGAAAAATGCGGCGCAAGCATTGCAGGTGGCACGTCAATATGGGATAAATTCTTTGTGGTATGCTAAATGGATGCATGCCTCTACAACTCGTGAAAAATATAATAGCGGTTATTGGTTGCAATTTTATTTGTATAAGGATTTGGAAAACTTGTTTATCCGGCAGGAAGATGAGGAGAAACTTTGCCTGCTGAATCAGGCTTATTATTCCGGTGATTGGTCAATACTTGCAAAGAAAGGAGCAGAGGGATTTTATTTCTTCTCAGACGATGATAAAACGGCCATTCGTTTGTCTGCTGATACCCGTTGGGGAAAGAAGATTATAGCAGATCTGAAAATGAAAGTAAAGGAAAGGCGTAAATATCCTTTAGAAGTCCCTAAAGAAGAAGGCGGGCATTTTCATGACTTTTTTTGTCCAAAACATAATCTTCAGTTTACTTTTCGCTGGGATAATCCGAAGGCTCACTATTGTTCTGCTTGCGATAAAGAATGGAGTGGAAATAAACGTTATGACTGGGCCTGGATTTATGAAGTACATATGTTGAATAAGGACTATCTTTATCAGTGCATGTACCTTTATTTGGCAACCGGGCAACCGGAATATGCCGATTATATACGTACTATGTTACTGGATTATGCTGGTAAATATTCTGGGTGGTTCGAACATAACTCTGGACGTAAGGCTACTGATCAACATAGTGGAAAAGCTTTTGCTCAGAGTTTGGACGAAGCAAATTGGGCTACTAAAGTGGCTATGGCCTATGGAACGATTAAACCTATTCTGTCAAAAAAGGAGATTGATTTTATAGAGAAAGGTTATTTGATTCCTGCCGCTACTCTATTACTTCATCGTCCTGCAGGTGCAAATTGGCAGATGTGGCATAATAGCGGATTGGCTGCTTTAGGCATTGCTTTGGAAAATGATTCTATTGTTGATGTGGCAATTAATAGAGATAAATATGGTTATCATTTTTTAATAGATAAGCATAAAAATGATGATGGATGGATTAACGAAGGCTCTCCTCATTACCATTATTATCCGTTAGAAGCTTTGCTGTTTACAGCCAATGCAGTAAGATGTCGTGGTATTGATCTTTTTGACTGTGACCTGCATGATATGTTTGTTGAACCTGTGAAAGGAACCTATCCGGATTTATCTTTCCCTGCACACAGCGATGGTTGGTATGGTGCTAATCTCCTTTCACAGTCAGCACTGTATGAGGTTGCCAATGCTCGTTATAATGATCCTTTTTTACAGAGAGTGCTGGAGCTGACATATGCACAGAAGAAACGTTTGGATGCAGAAGCTTTATTGAGTAACCAAAGGATAGATATTTCTGACGAGCAGTTGCTTCAGCCAAGTTATTCATTCAATACTTCAGGTTTCTGTTTGTTACGCAGTGATACGCGTACGGTGGTCTTGAAATTTGGTGGTGAGGGAATTGGGCATGGGCATCCGGATAAACTTTCCATTGCGATTCATGATGGTAAGCGTGAACTGATATCCGACTTTGGAACTTCCGGATATGGAGTACCCGATTATCTAAAATGGTATAAGCGTAGCTTATCTCATAACACTGTGACGGTGGATGCTAAAGACCAAAAAAGAAGTACAGGAAAAATTACTAAATTTATACCTCGCTCTGACGGTGGATATGCTGAGGCTGAAACGGTTACAGCCTATCCGGGAGTTAAGATGCGCCGGAGTTTGGATTTGAAAGGACAATATTTACAAGATATATATACCTGTAATTCCGATTCTTCTCATTTATATGAATATGTTATCCTTTTTAATGAGAAGCCTGTTTTAGAAGGACATCCTTCGATGACAACATTAACTGATAGTGAAGTTCATCAACGTATTCGTCATATCAATTCCTACTCTTATTGGCCTGGGTTTACTTGTCATACTTCTTCTGCTGATGTCTGTTTAAATGTTTCTGCTGATGAAATATTGGAGATCGTGTTAGGAGAGGCTTCAGGCATACCGGCCAATCCTACAGTCAAAGATGGGCCGGGAGCAGGAGATATAGCGGTAAAATGTTGTTATCCGTTGATCATTCGCGTCAAGAGTAAGAGTATGAAGGTAGAAGCTAATTGGAGTTTTGTGCCTTAATGTTAATGTCATATAAAAACATAAATATATAATTTCATGAAAAACAAATTTTATATGCTATTGCTGGTCTCAGGTATTGGGCTGATGTCCTGCGTAGAGGGGGAATTGCAAAGAGAGTATACAGATAGTGTGAATGTTTTTATAGGGACTGGTGGACATGGACACACATTTCCAGGTGCGACTCTGCCTCATGGAATGGTGCAGTTAAGTCCTGATACCCGTCTTATAGGTTGGGATGCTTGTTCGGGTTATTATTATGATGATACTTCCATTATAGGATTTAGCCATACACATCTTAGCGGGACTGGTATCGGTGATTATGGTGATATATTGTTTATGCCCATAGTAGGAGAGAAGCCTTTGGTTGCTGGAACAGCAGAAAAACCTGATGAAGGATATCGTTCTCGTTTTTCTCATGATAAAGAAAGCGCCCGTCCAGGATATTATCAGGTTTTACTGCAGGATGATTCGATTAATGTAGAGTTAACTGCTACTTTGCGTGCCGGGTTACATCGTTATACTTATCCCAAGGGGAGTGATGCTCGCTTGATTATTGATATGGAACCTACTATTCATGGACATCAACATCCTGTTACTCAAATAAGGGTTGTAAATGATTCCACTATAGCTGGAAAGAAATATACGAGAGGATGGGCTAAACAGCATTATGTTTATTTCTATGCTGTTTTCTCCAAATCTTTCGATTACAAATTGTATTCCGGAACGGAATACCAACCGGATAGTACCTCTGTTACTGTCAATACAGCAAAAGCTGTAATAACTTTCCGCAATCTTTCTGCTGACGGACTTGTACTCGCAAAAGTTGGTATATCAAGTGTAGATGAGGAGGGAGCAAAACTAAATTTAGAATCTGAAATACCGGATTGGAATTTTGAAGGAGTAGTACAACAGGCAAATGTATCTTGGAATAATACATTGGGAAAGATTGATATTGAAACCTCAGACAATGATAGCCGTACTGTTTTCTATACTTCTTTGTATCATACTTTTATTCAACCAAGTTTGGCATCAGATATAGACGGTCGTTATCGTACTATGGGGCATGAAATAAAACGAGATACTTCTTACACTAATTATACAGTCTTTTCTTTATGGGATACATTTCGGGCAACCCATCCACTTTATACTATCATTACGCCAAAGCAGAATCAGGCATTTATTCGCTCTTTGCTGTGTAAATATGATGAATCGGGTATTTTGCCTAAATGGGAACTGGCATCAAATGAGACTGGAACTATGATTGGTTACCATGCTGTTTCAGTCATTGCAGATGCTATAATGAAGAAGCAATGTGATTTTGATATAAAAAAGGCTGTTGAAGCATGTATACGTTCTTCGGTTTATGATACAACTAATATTACACCGATGATGAATCGTCAAATATTAAATGAAAAGGTTATGCCGATTTCTATCAAATATAAAAATGAGCTTGGTTATATACCTTGTGATAAAGCTTATGGTGCAGTCTCTCAGGGGTTGGAGTTTGCTTATAATGATTGGTTGATTGCACAAATTATGAAAGAGGATAACCAAAAAGGTATGTATGATAAGTATATGAAATTATCTAAAGCTTATCGTGAATATTTTGATCCGGAAACAAAGTTAATGCGTGGCCGTCTAAGCGATGGCAGTTGGATTACTCCTTTTGATCCCTCCTCTGTGCAACGTCCCAGCAACTATGTGGAAGGCAATGCTTGGCAATGGGCATGGTTCGTACCACAAGATGTAGATGGACTGATGGAGTTGGTTGGTGGTAAATCTGAATTTGAAGCCCATTTGGATACGTTGTTTACTAGAAGTTCCGAACTGACGGGAGACTCGGATGCTGCTGCCGATGTAACAGGTATGATAGGACAATATGCTCATGGTAATGAACCAAGCCATCATATTCCTTATCTGTATAATTATACAGATGCTCCTCACAAAACACAGGCCTTGGTTGATTATATTCTTCGCACATTGTATCATAATGATCCCAATGGTTTGTCAGGCAATGAGGATGTAGGACAGATGTCAGCCTGGTATGTACTTAGCTCCATGGGATTTTATTCATTTTGTCCAGGGAAACCGGTTTACGAAATAGGCCGTCCGTTATTTGATAAAGTGACTATCCATTTGGATAATGGAAAGGACTTTGTGATTCGTGCGGAAAACAATAGTATAGAGAATAAATATGTTCGTTCGATGAAGTTAAATGGAAGGGAATTAGAAGAGCCAAGGTTCTCACATTTTGACTTGATGAAAGGGGGCGAACTTGTATTGGAAATGGAAAAATAATAGATGCGTTATGAAAAGAAGATTTTCTTTATGTATTTCAGTATTGCTTTGTATAGGAGCATATGCAGGTAGTGGTCCTACTATATATAAAAAGGGCTGGATTGATTTTAATAAGAATGGAGTGAAGGATGTTTATGAGGATCCATCGGCTCCTTTGGATGCAAGAGTACATGACTTATTGTCACAGATGTCGATAGAGGAGAAAACATGTCAGATGGCTACCTTGTATGGCTCTGGTCGTGTATTAAGGGATTCCCTGCCCACAGAACAATGGAAGAATGAGATTTGGAAAGATGGTATTGCAAATATAGATGAACAAGCTAATGGTTTGGGAACATTTGGTTCTACCTTATCTTACCCTTATGTGAATAGTGTAGAAAATCGACAGGCAATCCAGCGCTGGTTTGTAGAAGAAACACGTCTTGGAATACCTGTTGATTTTACTAATGAAGGTATTCGTGGACTTTGTCATGATAGGGCAACCATGTTTCCGGCACAGTGCGGACAAGGTGCTACGTGGAATAAAGAATTGATAAGCGAAATTGCGCGTGTAACAGCAGAAGAAGCGAAAGCATTGGGATATACTAATATTTATTCTCCAATTTTGGATATCGCTCAAGACCCTCGTTGGGGACGTGTGGTGGAATGTTACGGGGAGGATCCTTTTCTTGTAGGGGAACTTGGAAAGCGGATGATTAAAGGACTTCAGGCAGAGGGGCTTGTTGCCACTCCTAAACATTTTGCAGTATATAGTGTCCCTGTGGGTGGGCGTGATGCTGGTACTCGTACAGATCCACACGTAGCGCCACGTGAGATGAGAACACTTTATTTGGAACCTTTCCGTAAAGCTTTTTGTGAAGCGGGAGCATTGGGGGTAATGAGTTCGTATAATGATTATGATGGTGAACCGATTACGGGTAGCTATCATTTTTTGACAGAAATTCTTCGTCATGAGTGGGGTTTTAAAGGCTATGTGGTCTCGGATAGTGAGGCGGTAGAGTTTCTCTATTCTAAACATAAAGTGGCTGCCGATGCTGTGGACGGAGCCGCTCAAGTGATAAATGCCGGACTGAACGTGCGTACGAATTTTTCTTTACCTGAGAATTTCATCTATCCGCTTCGTCATGCTATCAGTGAAGGGAAGATCTCTATGCAAACTATTGACAGTCGTGTTGCTGACGTATTACGTGTGAAGTTTATGATGGGATTATTTGATAATCCTTACAAAGGTGATACCAAAAAGTTGGAAAAGGTGGTACACTGCAAAGAACATCAGAATGTATCTATGAGAGCTGCTTTAGAGTCTATTGTTTTATTGAAAAATGAGAACAATATCTTACCGCTATCTAAGTCTATCAAGAAAGTTGCAGTCATTGGTCCAAATGCAGCCGAAGTTGACAATTTGATATGTCGTTATGGACCTGCTAATGCTCCGATAAAAACAGTATATCAAGGTATAAAAGACTATTTGCCGGATTCGGAGGTACGTTATGCGAAGGGAGCTGATATTATTGATGAATATTTTCCGGAGAGTGAGCTTTACGATGTACCTCTGAATAAAACAGAAGAAACTATGATAGATGAAGCGGTTGCTTTGGCTAAAGAGTCAGACGTAGCTATTATGGTGTTAGGAGGAAACGAGAAAACTGTACGTGAAGAATATTCACGAACTAATTTGGATTTGTGTGGGCGGCAGGAGAAACTGTTGCAGGCAGTATATGCTACTGGTAAACCTGTTATTCTGGTAATGATAGATGGACGGGCTGCTACAATCAACTGGGCAGAACGTTATATTCCGGGGATTGTGCACGCTTGGTTTCCGGGTGAATTTATGGGTGATGCAATTGCGAAAGTTATTTTCGGCGATTATAATCCGGGTGGAAAGTTGGCGGTGACCTTTCCTCGTTCTGTGGGCCAGATCCCTTTTGCATTCCCGTTTAAACCGGGTTCTGATTCCAAAGGTTTTGTGCGTGTAACAGGTTCCCTTTATCCTTTTGGATATGGTTTGAGCTATACAACTTTTGATTATAGTGCTTTGAAGATAGAAAATCCGGTAATTGGTACACAAGGAAGTGTGAAACTGAGTTGCAGGGTGAAGAATACGGGCAAAATTGCCGGTGATGAGGTTGTGCAACTCTACTTGCATGACGAGGTAAGTTCCGTGACTACTTATGTGAAAGTGTTACGTGGTTTTGAACGCATCCATTTGCAACCGGGAGAGGAGAAAGTAGTTGACTTCGTGCTTACACCTCAGGATATGGGATTATGGAATAAAGATAATCATTTTATAGTAGAGCCGGGTACCTTTGCTGTAATGGTTGGCAGCTCTTCACAGGATATTCGGTTACAGGGAAAGTTTGAGGTGAAGTAAGCCCATGAGAACTGCAAAAGGTATTATCTGAAATCATATTGTTTTTTTTCGATTGATACGGCTGATATGTCTGCCTGGAATTATTTTAACACTATATTCTGTTATTAATATTATTTTAATTAGAAGTTAATACCTTTTAGGTGTCTCATTTAATATGCCGACTTTTATTTTGCGTTTAAAAAAGAGTAAAGTCTGTCTGATGAATAAAAGCGAGCAAACAGATGGTTAGTAAAAAGGCTTGAAATAAGTAAAGAGTTAAAATCTAGTAATATGAATTTGAAAAAACATGTAGTTCTATTCGCAGGAATATTTTTCTGTACTTATCTAATGGCTCAAAGGTCAAGTGAAATCTTATCAGTTTCAGCATCTGTCAATCAAGAGAAAGCTTCACAGGCTTTTGATAAAGATCAGCGTACGGTGTGGGAGGTTGATGGTAAAAATCCGAAGCTAGATCAATGGCTGATGTTTACTCTCCAAACTCCGGGAGATGTGTGTGAAATGTACCTTCAATTGCAGGGAATATCCAAGGACGAACTGAAGCAACAGATGAGTATATTTGTGACATATGACCCGATGAATTTAGGAGAACCTGTCGACTATCAGGTACAAGGTAGCGCCAGAGGGATGAGGGTAACATTTTCGCCTAAATATGGTGCCCATGTAAAACTTGTCTTTAAAGGTAATGTACGTGTGGGGCCTTTCGATATAAAAGAAGTATCAGTTTTTCTGGCTGATGAGGAACTGAAAAATCATAAAGGAGATAAAACGACATTACGTTATATGGATCCTAGACTTCCTGTAAATGAACGTGTGGAAAGCTTATTGTTTGTAATGACACCGGAAGATAAAATGGAATTGATTCGTGAAGGATGGGGGATTCCCGGAATTCCTCATTTATATGTGCCTCCCATTACGAAAGTTGAGGCTGTGCATGGCTTTTCATATGGTAGCGGGGCAACAATATTCCCACAGGCGTTGGCTATGGGAGCGACATGGAACAAGAATCTGACGGAAAAAGTAGCAATGGCTATTGGGGAGGAAACTCTTGCGGCAGGTACCATGCAAGCCTGGTCTCCTGTGTTAGACGTAGCACAGGATGCTCGTTGGGGACGTTGTGAGGAAACCTTCGGCGAAGATCCGGTTTTGGTGTCTCAAATTGGCGGAGCTTGGATTAAGGGCTATCAGTCTAAAGGGCTGTTTACAACTCCGAAACATTTTGGAGGTCATGGTGCACCTTTGGGGGGACGTGATTCGCACGATATAGGATTGTCCGAAAGAGAAATGCGTGAGGTACATTTAGTTCCTTTCCGACATGTTATTCGTAACTATTCCTGTCAGTCATTAATGATGGCTTACTCTGATTTCTTGGGGGTGCCTGTTGCTAAAAGTAAAGAACTTCTGCGTAATATTTTGCGTGAAGAATGGGGATTTGATGGTTTTGTTGTGAGTGATTGCGGTGCTATCGGTAATTTAACATCACGAAAGCATTATACTGCAAAAAACAAGATAGAAGCTGCTAATCAAGCTTTGGCTGCAGGTATTGCTACAAATTGTGGTGATACTTATAATGATAAAGAAGTGATACAAGCTGCAAAAGATGGACGCCTTGATATGGCAAATCTTGATAATGTTTGCCGTACAATGTTGCGTATGATGTTCCGTAATGAATTATTTGAAAAAGAACATAAGAAACCTTTGGATTGGAATAAGATATATCCGGGTTGGAATTCGGACAGCCATAAGGAAATTGCACGTCAATCGGCACGGGAATCTATTGTTATGTTAGAGAATAAGGATGATGTGTTGCCCTTATCCAAGCATGTGCGTACAATTGCCGTATTGGGACCCGGAGCAGACAACCTTCAGCCGGGTGATTATACTCCCAAACTTCGTCCTGGTCAGTTGAAGTCTGTTTTGACAGGTATTAAGCAGGCCGTAGGTAATCAGACGAAAATTCTCTACGAGCAGGGATGTGAATTTACCGGTTCCAATGGTGAAAACATTCCCAATGCGGTGAAAGTTGCTGCCCAGTCGGACGTAGTAGTGTTGGTTTTGGGTGATTGTTCTACCAGCGAGGCTACGACAGACGTTTATAAAACATCTGGTGAAAATCATGATTATGCAACTTTGATTCTGCCTGGCAGGCAGCAGGAGCTGTTGGAAGCTGTTTGTGCAACAGGAAAGCCTGTTGTTTTAGTGCTTCAAATAGGTCGCCCTTATAACCTGACAAAAGAGTCGGAGTTATGTAAGGCTATTATTGTTAACTGGTTACCTGGACAGGAAGGAGGGCTTGCTACGGCAGATGTGCTGTTTGGTGATTACAATCCTGCCGGTCGTTTACCAATGACTTTCCCGCGACATGTAGGACAGTTACCGCTTTATTACAACTTTAAAACTTCCGGTCGTCGTTATGAGTATTCAGATTTGGAGTATTATCCTCTTTACTATTTTGGATATGGTTTGAGTTATACATCTTTTGAATATTCGGATTTGAAAGTGGAAGAGAGAGAGAACGGTAATATCATCGCGCACGTGAATGTGAAGAATATAGGTCATCGTGCTGGTGATGAGGTTGTTCAATTGTATGTAACAGATATGTATGCTAGTGTAAAAACACGTATTACTGAATTGAAAGACTTTACACGCGTTCATTTACGACCGGGAGAGTCCAAGAGTATTTCTTTTGAATTAACTCCTTATGAATTGTCACTACTTAATGACAACATGGACAGGGTTGTAGAGAAAGGAACATTCAAGATATTAGTTGGCGGTGTTAGTCCCCAATATATAGCTAAAGACCGTATTAAAGATAGTTTGGGATATGAGGATGCACAAAAAGGTCTATCTGTTATGTTAGAGTATAACCATGGATTTGCGGCAGACTTCGATTTGGCTTTATCCAAAGTGGAAGACAACTTGCTGGCAAAGCAGAGAACAATATGGATCTCTGTCAAGAATAATGGTACTTTAATGGATACAGGAAAGGTCGAAATGTATGTCGACGGTCGGAAAACGGGAGATAAAGTACATTATGAACTTGCTCCGGGAGAAGAAAAACTGATACCTTTTATTGTAGATAAAGACAGTAACCAATCTGTTGTATTTGCTACTAAGTATAAAGTGCTATCTATTTAGGCATATATGTGGATTTAAATGTAGTGTATTTGTGGGTTACAGGCTGAAAATAGTGATGCCTTAAGTCCAAATTAAGACCTTTATTAAGTATGTGGCTGTAAATTTGCCAGTATAAATATAAAATTATTGATTACATATGAAAAATTACCTATTTACTTTACTTGCCCTCTCATTCGTATTGGCAGGGTGTAATGGCTCGAAACAAGCTAAAACGGTTACTTTGGGACCTAATCCTTTTATTACTCACATGTATACAGCTGATCCTTCTGCTCATGTGTGGGAAGATGGACGGCTTTATGTCTATGCCTCCCATGATGTAGATCCTCCGCGGGGGTGTGATTTAATGGATCGTTATCATGTGTTTTCCACAGATGATATGGTGAATTGGACCGATCATGGAGAAATTTTGAATTCTTCGCAAGTGTCATGGGGAAGAAAGGAAGGAGGTTTTATGTGGGCACCCGATTGTGCTTATAAAGATGGAACCTATTATTATTATTTCCCCCATCCCAGTGGAACGGACTGGAACCATACTTGGAGAGTGGGAGTTGCAACCAGCAAACATCCGGCTAAGGATTTTACAGTGCATGAGGAATTTATTGAGATGATTGGCATGGAAAACGATTGTTTTGCCATGATAGATCCTTGTGTTTTCGTGGATGATGATAAACAGGCTTATTTCTATTATGGTGGTGGAGGCCGCTGTGTTGGGGCCAAAATGAAAAACAATATGATGGAACTGGCTGAGCCGTTACGGCCGATGGAAGGTTTGAAAGATTTCCATGAAGCAGCTTGGATACATAAAAGAAACGGTATCTATTATTTGTCTTATGCTGATAATCATGCGGAAAACGGGAAAGGAGCTAACCGCCTGAATTATGCAACAAGTAATTCTCCATTGGGCCCATGGACTTATCAGGGAATTTATCTGGAGCCTACGGGCTGTGACACGAGCCATGGATCCATTGTAGAATATAAGGGAGAATGGTATGCTTTCTATCATAACAGTTCTATTTCGGGAAAAGGCAATCTACGCTCTATTTGTGTAGATAAGCTGTACTACAATCCGGATGGTACCATACAAGTGGTAGAGCAGACAAAATAGTTAGTCGGTTATCTATTATATTACAAATGAATATAAACAAAAATGTTGTTATGAAATTTATGCATTGTTTAGCTTCCGTAGTTTTAGCTTCCATGTTGGGTGCTTGCGGGGAAGTACAAAATCAAAAAATAATCGGTAGAACTCCAGTTGACTATGTAAATCCCTATATGGGAAATATCAGTCATTTGCTGGTTCCCACTTTTCCTACTATCCATTTACCGAATAGTATGCTTCGTGTTTATCCTGAACGCGCTGATTATACGACGGATCAGTTGAACGGGTTGCCTTTAATTGTGACGAGTCATCGTGGCAGTTCTGCTTTTAATTTGAGTCCTTATCAGGGGGATAGCCTTCGTCCGGTTATAGCATATAGCTATGATGATGAGAAATTGAAGCCATATTATTATGAGGTGTTTCTTGATGATGCAGAAATTAATGTAAAATATGCACCTTCTCATCAATCAGCTCTTTATCAGATAGAGTATGGACAACCCAATAAACCTGCTTATATGATGATTAATTCGCAGAATGGAGCTATCAAGGCGGGTGATGGTTTTGTGAGCGGTTATCAGCAATTGCAAAACAATACGTGTGTGTATTTGTATGTTGAATCGGACATTGCGCCGTTGCAAACAGGTATTTTAGTTAACGGTAAGCTAGATACTTCTAAAAAAAATGCTGAAGGCCGTAACGCTTGTGCCGTTCTGCATTTTGCTGACGGAACTAAAAAGGTAAATTTGCGCTATGGTATTTCATTTATAAGTGAAGAACAGGCAAAGAAGAACCTACAACGTGAGTTACCGGACTATGATTTGCAGGCTTTGGTAAAGAAAGGTCGTCAAGTATGGAATGAAGCTTTAGGTGATATTCAGGTAGAAGGTGGTGCAGAGTCCGATAAACAAATTCTGTATACGTCACTTTATCGTGTGTTTGAACGTCCGGTTTGTATCAGTGAGGATGGACATTATTACAGTGCATTTGATGGAAAGATACATGAAGACAATGGTGAACCTTTTTATACGGATGATTGGATTTGGGATACTTATCGTGCTGCTCATCCCTTGCGTTTGTTGATTGATGAGGAAACAGAAAAAAATGTAATTAATTCTTATTTGCTTATGGCAGAGCAGATGGGAAATATGTGGATGCCTACTTTTCCTGAGATAACAGGCGATTCCCGTCGTATGAATTCTAATCATGCGGTAGCAACTATAGCTGATGCTGCCGCTAAAGGATTGCAGTTTGATTTGAAGAAAGCCTATGAGGCTTGTCGCAAGGGGATAGAAGAAAAAACGCTGGCTCCTTGGTCAGGTGCGGCTGCTGGTTGGATAGATGATTTTTATAAGAAAAACGGATATATCCCGGCGCTTCAGGCCGGAGAAAAAGAAACAGATCCGAATGTACATCATTTTGAGAAACGTCAACCGATTGCCGTAACATTAGGTACATCTTATGACCAATGGTGTTTGTCGCGTATAGCGGATATTTTGGGAAAGAAAGAAGATATGCTTCATTATCTGAGATGTTCTTATAATTATCGTAATGTATATAATGCCGAAACTGCCTTTTTTCACCCTAAAGATAAAAATGGAAAATGGATTGAACCGTTTGATTACCGTTATTCAGGAGGTCAGGGGGCTCGTGAGTATTATGGCGAGAATAATGGCTGGGTGTATCGTTGGGATGTTCCTCATAATGTGGCTGATCTGATTGATTTAATGGGTGGTAATGAGCTGTTTATTGCTAATTTGGATCAAACTTTTCGTGAACCGCTGGGACGTGGGAAATATTCTTTTTATGCTCAGTTGCCCGACCATACAGGTAATGTAGGACAGTTCTCGATGGCTAATGAGCCCTCACTGCATATCCCTTATCTGTATAATTATGCCGGTCAACCATGGAAAGCTCAAAAACGTATTCGTCAAATGCTGAAAACTTGGTTCCGTAATGACCTGATGGGAGTTCCGGGAGATGAGGATGGTGGCGGAATGTCTGCTTTTGTCGTTTTTTCTTCTTTAGGTTTCTATCCGGTAACTCCGGGATTTCCTGCTTATAATATTGGCAGCCCGTTATTTACTGAGGCTAAAGTGACATTGAACAATGGGAAAGTATTTGAGATAGAGGCACAAAATGCATCTGATGAAAATAAATATATTCAGTCGGCAACGCTGAATGGTAAAGAGTGGAATAAGCCTTGGTTTAGTCATGATGATATAAAAGATGGAGGGAAGCTAATATTGATAATGGGTAACAGACCTAATAAGTCATGGGGTAGTGCTAATGATGCGGTACCGCCATCAGCTGAGAAATTATAAATTGGAGTAGTTGGCTGTATTATATGATTTCTATCTTCTGTGTAGATAGAACTATAAGTAACAAATAAAACATCATGAAAACACTTAAAAAGGTTCTTTTTATAGGTTTAATGGCTTTTATCGTTTGTTTAGCAAGAACGGTTCAAGCCCAAGAACTTTATAAAAATGAGAAAGCACCAATCCATGAGCGTATTATGGATCTCCTGTCGCGTTTAACAGTTGAGGAAAAGATAAGTTTGCTGCGTGCCACTTCACCGGGCATTTCTCGTTTGGATATTCCAAAATACTATCATGGCAATGAAGCGCTTCATGGGGTAGTCCGTCCTGGTAGATTTACGGTTTTCCCACAAGCTATCGGGTTGGCTGCAACCTGGAATCCTGTATTGCAAAAACAAGTGGCTACTGTTATTTCTGATGAAGCGCGTGCCCGTTGGAATGAACTGGATCAAGGACGTGAACAAAACAGTCAGTTCAGTGATTTACTCACTTTCTGGTCTCCTACGGTAAACATGGCGCGTGATCCACGTTGGGGACGTACTCCGGAAACTTATGGTGAAGACCCTTATTTGAGTGGTATTATGGGAACTGCTTTTGTGAAAGGGTTGCAAGGAAATGACAGTCGTTATTTGAAGATTGTGTCAACTCCTAAGCATTTTGCTGCCAATAATGAAGAGCATAATCGCTTTGTATGTAATCCGCAAATATCAGAAAAGCAATTACGCGAGTACTATCTTCCGGCTTTCGAAGCATGTGTTAAGGAAGGAAAATCTGCATCTATTATGTCTGCTTATAATGCTTTGAATGATGTACCTTGTACGTTGAATGCTTGGTTGTTGACCAAAGTATTACGTGAAGATTGGGGGTTCAAAGGATATGTGGTCTCTGACTGTGGCGGCCCTGCTTTGTTGGTTAATGCTCATAAGTATGTGAAAACAAAGGAAGCTGCCGCTACTTTGTCTATAAAGGCCGGACTGGATTTAGAATGTGGTGATGATGTGTATGATGCGCCGTTATTAAATGCTTACCGACAATACATGGTTACTGATGCCGACATAGACTCGGCTGCTTATCGTGTGTTGAGGGCACGTATGCAGTTAGGACTATTTGATAGTGGGGAAAACAATCCTTATACCAAGATATCTCCCAAAGTGATAGGCTCTAAGGAACATCAAAAGGTAGCGTTAGATGCTGCTCGTGAATGTATCGTACTACTAAAAAATCAGAACAAGATGTTACCGCTTGATGCTAAGAAAATTAAATCCATTGCGGTGGTGGGCATTAATGCAGGACGCAGTGAGTTCGGTGATTATAGTGGGCTACCGGTCATTGCTCCGGTTTCTATTTTGCAGGGTATCAAGGATAGGGTAGGTGATACTGTAAAGGTTGTATATGCTCCATGGAAATCAGCAGTAGATGGTATGGAACTCATTCAGGGAGCTAGTTTCCCTGAGGGGTTGAAAGCAGAGTATTTTGATAACACGAATTTGCAAGGTATTCCAAAAGTAAGGAAAGAGGAATGGATTAATTTTGAACCTGCTAATCAGGCACCGGATCCCTTCCTGCCCAAATCCCCTTTGTCTGTTCGTTGGACGGGTAAATTGCGTCCTACGGTTACGGGGCAATACACTTTTAGTTTTTTGTCCGATGATGGATGTCGTTTGAGTATTGATGATAAAATGTTGATTGATGCATGGCAGGGACATGCAATCCGTACAGATACGGCAACTATTTATTTGGAAGCAGGAAGAGATTATCGGTTGAAAGCTGAATATTACGATAATCGTGACTATGCTGTTGCCAAATTACAATGGAAAGTTCCGCAAATTGGTAAAAAGACTCGTTTGGATTTGTACGGTGAAGCAGGAAGAGTAGTACATGAATGTGAGAAAGTTGTGGCTGTATTGGGCATTAATAAGGCGATAGAACGTGAAGGACAGGACAGATCTGACATTCAACTTCCAGCAGATCAGCGGGAGTTTTTGAAGGAAATCTATAAGGTAAATCCTAATATTGTAGTTGTATTGGTTGCTGGTAGTTCATTATCAATTAATTGGATGGATGAACATATACCTGCTATCATCAATGCATGGTATCCTGGTGAGAGTGGAGGGAAGGCGGTAGCAGAAGTTCTCTTTGGCGATTATAATCCGGGTGGTCGTTTGCCGTTGACTTATTATAGAAGTTTAGATGAGCTTCCTCCATTTGATGATTATGATATTACTAAAGGGCGCACTTACCAGTACTTTAAGGGTAACGTACTTTATCCTTTCGGTTACGGGTTGAGTTATACCTCATTTAAATATTCCGATTTGCAAGTAACCGAAGGCAACCAAGAAGTAAATGTTTCATTTTGTCTAAAGAATGTGGGAAAATATGCTGGTGATGAGGTTGCGCAGATTTATGTGAAACTTCCGGAAAGAGATAAGATAATGCCTATAAAGGAACTTAAAGGCTTTGAGCGTATTTCGCTGAAAAGAGGGGAAAGTCGCAAAGTGACCATTCGATTAAAGAAAGATCTGCTTCGTTATTGGGATGAAGAGAAAGGGTGCTTTGTACACCCTTCTGGAGACTATACTATTATGGTAGGTGCTTCTTCTGCTGATATTCGTCTACAAAAGGTTTCTTCTATAACTCAAAAGTCTGGCAATTAGATCTTTCATACGAAGCTGATAAAAAATCCCGTCCTGCTTTCACAAGTAAGACGGGAAAACGACAAAATTTATAATAGCCTCTTTAAGAGGACTATACAAGTATATAAAGAAAATAAAATCATACTATGAGGAAACTAAAAAAGCCCTCGACTTGTTAATATAGAAACCACTCATGCACTAACAATAAATGCGATAAACGCATCGTCGAGGGCTTAATGCCTTTCCGTTGCATATATCGCATTTATTATCATACATAAGTGGTAGTGCAAAAGTAATAATTATTTTTGATAATAGAAGCCTTTTTCTATTTTTTACTTGTAATATTCGAATATAATATATTTTCTGATTGATTATTTGCGCAAAACATTTGGTAAATCCAAAAACTTCCTCTACTTTTGCGCCCCGAAAAGGAGAGGTGCTCGAGTGGTTGAAGAGGCACGCCTGGAAAGCGTGTATACCCCAAAAGGGTATCCGGGGTTCGAATCCCCGTCTCTCCGCAAAACACTAAAGATAAATGGTGAAAAAACTAAGACAAGTCCCGTAAGATCAAGGTTTTACGGGACTTTTTTATTTTGTCGGCGGACAAGCAAAAGACAAGAAAATGCCCCGTTTGGACAAAGTAGTGTTACTAAATCGTTACTGAAAATCGGGCGGAATAAAATAAATTGTTGCTTTTCTTGCTGCTAATAGGGAAAGAAAAAGACTGATATTCAGTGTTCTAAATATCAGTCTTTGAAAGAGCCGCTAGCCAGACTTGAACTGGCGACCTACGCGTTACGAATGCGTTGCTCTACCAACTGAGCTATAGCGGCGATCGTTTTTCTTTACGGGGTGCAAAGGTACATCTTTATTTGAATTTGCAAAAAGAATTGCTTGATTTTTTAGAAATATTTCCGGAAGTTATTTTGGGAATGGGTTATAAAACTATTGTTTTTAATCAAAGTAGCATGTAGCTTTTTTATATTTTTGCAAGCAAACAGGGAACGCAGTGGAAGGTAAAAAGATGTGACTTAAAATATGTATTTATAGGAAGTGGCTTGTTCGATAAGTAATAGTAGCGAAGGGCTTTCTGCTATATTGAGATAGGGAATTAATTCTTTTTCCGAAACTTCGGAATGAAATAAATGTATATTATGAAAATAAAGTATTACCTTTGCCCCCAATTTAAAAACATTACTAGATTACTAAAGGATTAATCAAAAATCTTACTTATGCGCAGATTTATACTATTATGTTTGTTGATGTTCACAGTATCAAGCGTAGTATTTGCTCAACGAATGACGGATGAACAAGTTATTCAGTATGTGCAGGAAGCTCAACAGGCGGGGAAGTCTCAACAACAGATGTCGATTGAACTGATGAAGAGAGGGGTCACAAAGGAGCAAATTCAAAGAATACAATCTGAGTATTCGGGAAAAGCAAATGTAACGACCGGAACCGGAGGAGAAAAAGCAGCAGATTCACGTTTACGTACCCCAAAGAAATACGAGAATAAAAATAAGAACATTTCTCAAGAAAATTCCACTTTAGAAAATTCCAACTCTAAAAAACAAACCATAAAAGGGTTGCGTGCTAAAAACGATCAACAGCGTGATGAAAAAGAGATGGAGCAGGAATTCGGTTGGGATGGCAATGAACAGACAGACTATTTAGAATATGACAACTTCCTTGGCAAAGAGAAGAAAGAAAAAAAGGAGGATCCTACCCAACAAATTTTCGGACATAATATTTTTGATAATGAGAATCTGACCTTTGAACCCAATATAAATGTTGCAACCCCCAACAATTACCGTCTGGGTGCAGGTGATGAGGTTATCATAGATGTTTGGGGTGTTTCTCAAAAGACCATTAGAGAAATTATCTCACCCGAAGGCACTGTGCAAATTGAAAACTTAGGTCCGGTTTATTTGAGTGGGAAAACAGTCAAAGAGGCTAATAACTATCTGAAAAACGAGTTTGCCAAGATATATGCCGGTGTTACGGGTGAAACACCTAATACTCAGATTAAATTGACTTTGGGTGAGATTCGTTCTATCCAAGTGAATGTAATGGGTGAAGTTGTTGTGCCGGGCACTTACACTCTTTCTTCATTCGCATCAGTTTTTCATGCGTTGTATTGGGCAGGTGGCGTAAATAAGATAGGTAGTCTCCGTAGCATAAAAGTTATACGCGACGGGGAGACGGTTGCTGATGTGGATATCTATGATTTTATCATGGAAGGCCGATTGAAAGATGACATTCGCTTGCAGGATGGTGATGTGATTCTGGTTAATCCTTATCAAACTTTGGTACAGATATTGGGCAAGGTGAAACGTCCTATGTACTATGAGATGAAACCGACTGAAACCATTGCAACTTTGCTTAAATATGCCGGTGGGTTTACCGGTGATGCTTATAAAAAAGCAATACGTCTTGTACGTAAGAGCGGTCGTGAACATCAGATATTCAATGTTGATGAAATGGATTATTCCGTATTTCGTGTAGAGGATGGAGATGTTCTTACGGTGGATTCAGTTCTTGATCGTTTTGAAAATCGAGTGGAGGTACGCGGTGCCGTTTATCGCGAAGGATTGTATCAGTTGAGTGGAGAAGTGAACACTGTGAAACAATTGATAAAGAAAGCCGAAGGTGTGCGTGGTGATGCATTTTTGAATCGTGCTGTGATCAGTCGTGAGTATGATGACTTGACTCGGGAAATGATTGCGATAGACTTGAAAGGCTTGTTGAATGGTGTTGTTGCAGATATTCCTTTGCAGAAGAATGATATATTGTTTATCCCCAGTGTTCAGGATTTGAGGGAAGAAACCACAGTTGCTATTCATGGTGAGGTTGCTGATCCGGGTACTTATTTATATGCGGACAAGATGACGGTAGAAGATTTGATTCTACAAGCAGGTGGTCTGTTGGAGGCTGCTGCTACAACCAGGGTTGAAGTGTCCCGTCGTGTGAAAGACCCCAAGAGCACTGTTTTCAGTGGGACAATCGGTCAGAACTTCTCATTCGACTTGAAAGACGGTTTGCTGGTGGGGGAAGGTAGCGGTTCGTTCCATCTTGAGCCGTTTGATGAAGTGTATATCCGTAAAAGTCCGGCTTACCATCGTCAACAGACTGTGACAGTGGCAGGTGAAGTGCTCTTTAGTGGGAATTATGCATTGTCCAAGAAAAATGAGCGTTTGAGTGACTTGATCACTAAAGCCGGAGGTATATCATCGGATGCATATGCCAAGGGGGCTCGTTTGCTGCGTAAGATGAGTGAAGAAGAGTTGCGTCGTAAAGAAGATGTGCTGCGTATGGCGCAAATGACTTCCGGAGGTGACTCTATTTCTGTTAAGAAGTTGGATTTGTCCGATACCTATTCGGTTGGTATCAATTTGGAGAAAGCCTTGCAGAATCCGGGTTCGGATTATGACATGGTGTTGCGTGAGGGCGATATGCTTTATGTTCCCGAATACGTAAGTACAGTCAAGATCAGTGGTGCTGTGATGTATCCTAATACGGTGCTTTATAAAGCCGGGGAAGGCTGGAAGTACTATGTCAACCAGGCCGGTGGATTTGGTAATGATGCCAGAAAGCGGAGAGCTTATGTTGTTCATATGAATGGTACGGTATCCCGTTTGAAATCAGGTGGAGCAAAGGAAATTGAACCGGGATGTGAGATCATTGTTCCGAGCAAAGACCCCAAGAAGAAGATGAGTCCTGCTGAAATTATCGGTATGGGTACGTCTGCAGCTTCTTTGGCAACTATGATTGCTACTTTGGTTAACCTCTTTAAGTAATAGAGAATTATGAGCGAAGAAAATATACAGAAGACAACACAGCAGCAGCCGGAGGAGCAAGAGATTGATTTGATTGAGCTTGCTCAGAAAGTGTGGGCGGAGCGTAAATTGGTTTTCAAGGCATGCGGTATTGCCGCCCTTATCGGATTAGTGGTTGCGTTCAGTATTCCTAAAGAGTACTCGACTAAAGTGACATTGGCGCCTGAAAGCGCTGGTAAGACCTCTGCGGGAGGTATGGGAGCATTGGCGGCCATGGCCGGGATTAATTTGGGTGGAGCTTCGGCCGGAGAGGATGCGTTGTCGCCCGAGTTATATCCTGATATTGTTAAGTCAACACCTTTTCTGTTGGAGCTGTTTGATGTAAAGGTTAAGGATCAGAAAGGCAAAGTAGATACAACCTTATATGCTTATTTGGACAAGTACCAGCGTTCGTCTTGGATGGGGGCTGTGGTCTCTGCTCCATTCAAGGCTTTGGGGTGGACACTCTCTTTGTTCAAGGATAAGCCGGAGAAGAGAGAAGGTAAAATTGATCCGTTCCACCTGACGGTAGATGAAACAAGGGTGGCTGAGGCATTGAGCAAGCGCATCTTGGTTACCATTGATAAAAAAACAGGCGTTACCACTTTAGAGGTAACTATGCAAGACCCTTTGATTTCAGCTTCGTTGACAGATACGGTCATGCATTGTTTGCAGAACTATATCACAGATTATCGTACCAATAAAGCCCGTCATGATTTAGCCTTCACGGAAAAACTTTATAAAGAAGCAAAGGCCGATTATGAGGAAGCTCAAAAAAAATATGCTACTTTTGCAGATGCTAACCAAAACATTATTCTGTTGAGCTATCGTGCTGAGCAGGAACGTTTGAAGAACGAGATGGAGTTGGCGTATACCGTTTATACACAGGTTTCCGGGCAGTTGCAGATGGCGAGAGCCAAGGTTCAGGAAATCACTCCGGTATATACGGTTGTGCAGCCGGCCACAGTGCCATTGCGTGCTGCTAAACCGAATAAGATTATGATCCTTATCGGATTTGTATTCTTGGCGGGAGTAGGATGTGTTGGTTGGATACTATTTGTGAAAGATTTATTTAAGGAATGGAGAAAAGCAAGCAAAGCAATATGATAGCTAATAATGATATGAATCGTTGGTGTGCCTTGTATACGGCACCGAGGTCGGAACGTAAATTGATGCAACGTTTGAATGAAGCAGGTTATGCTGCATTTTGTCCTATGCAAATCGTATTCAGGAAATGGAATGGCAAGACAAAGGAGGTATTCACTCCATTGTTTCCCGGTTTCCTTTTTGTAGAAGAAACAGCTGATGTGGCATCTTTTGTCGCATCGCAGAATGTGGCTCTTTTGGTAGATGCGGAAGGTAAGCGTTTGTCTGTTTGTGCTGAAAAGGCAGAGTTGGCTGCAGAATTCGCACATTTATTGAAATAATTATTATATAAACGCCTTTCTATCTTTCAGGCGTATCATACACACAGATTGCATGTATTTGAAAATAGTGAATACATGCAATCTGTGTATTTAGCACTCAAACATCCGGCTTCGTGCCAGCATGCAGGCGCCTACAACGCCGGCTTTATCTTTGAGTTTGGAGACTGTGATAACTGTATCCTGATTTACCAGATTCAGAGAATATTTTTTTATCGCAGTTTTTATCGGTTGTGTGATATAGTCCTCTGTCAGTGACAATGTTCCTCCGATGATTACTAATTCCGGATTCAATATATTGATTAATCCGGCGATTTGCTTACCTAATTTCTGTCCGATTTCTTCTACGATTTCGATACACAATAAATCCTCTTTGTTGACGGCTTCGATAATTTCATCCAATGTGAGTGAGCAGTTTTGGGAGTCGATGCGGTCGGAGAGGATAGAGCTTTCTCCTTTTCTTACGCGTTCCAGTAATATGCGGTATAAGGCAGAACCTGACGCTTCGGTTTCGAGGCATCCTTTTTTCCCGCAATGGCAGAGGATTTCATTGTCAAAGACGTTGATGTGTCCGAATTCTCCGGAGAATCCCGATTTGCCGGTATATACTTTGCCGTCAATGATGATACCTATGCCCAGTCCCCAACTGACATTAACGAAGATGATATTCTTTTCTCCTTTGACACACCCCTGCAAATACTCGCCGTATGTCATTGCGCGGGTGTCATTATCGATACAAACCTGATAACCGATTTTTTCCGTCAATACCTCTGCCAGCGGACGTTCGGAGAAATTGAATTGGCTGAAGCTGTATCCGGATTCGGGGTTGACACGTCCTGATATATTAATGTTGATATTCAGTATTTTGTCGGTGTTGACTTTCGCTTTTTTTATGAAAGAGCTGATGAGTCTGCATAGTTCCTCCTTTGCTTCCGGAGTATTCTCAAACTTATACGGAATGTTCATTTTCAATTCCATCATGTCCCCCTTGAAGTTGATCAGGCCGATATTGACAGCAAATCTTTTAATGTCTACCCCGATAAAGTATCCGGATTCCGGATTCAGGCCATACAGGCTGGGGTGTCTTCCGCCGCTTGTCTCCAGTTTGCCATAATCGTTGATATAGCCGTCTTCGTACATTTCACCGATGAATTTGGTAACTGTGGGGATGCTTAGATCTAATTCTTTGGATAAGTCGGTTATCGTTGAACTACCATTATATATATAATGTGTAATGATTCTCTTTTTTATAAGAGCATTCTTACTTCCCAGTTCAATCTCTTTCAAAAGTTGTTGTTTCATTATGCTTTCTCTTAATAGGACCATTACAAAGATACAAATTTTATCTATATCTTATTACTATAA
>ERZ791858.77-NODE-77-length-116240-cov-37.534277_pt1 | contig 116240 bp, 97 predicted proteins | sample MGYA00510284_ERZ791858 | MGnify/ENA primary metagenome ERZ791858 (study PRJEB30046, sample SAMN00792077) | human gut metagenome | study: EMG produced TPA metagenomics assembly of the A metagenome-wide association study of gut microbiota in type 2... | reverse complement strand
GGAGCAGCTGGGCTCTGCGGCGCAGGCTCGATGTGCCGATGCAGGCGCCGGCCGGCAGGGACTCCAGGGTGGCATACGTGTTGGAAACGAAGGCGTCGTGGACGTGGTGGCGGGCCGTGATGGCTGCCAGGCAGAGGCCGTCCGGGACGTCGGCTGGCAGGTCTTTCAGGCTGTGGACAGCCAGGTCGATGGTGCCGTCCAGGAGGCGCCGTTCCAATTCCGTCGTAAACAGTCCCTTGCCGCCGATGCGGGCTAAGGGGACGTCTAGGATTTTATCGCCCTGCGTGACGATGTGCTGGAGCTGGACGGACAGCTCCGGGTCGTGGCGGCGCAGGGCGTCGGCGACGTAGTTGGCCTGCCATAGGGCCAGCTGGCTGCGCCGCGTACCGATGGTCAGATTACGTTTCATGGTTTTTCCTTTCCCAGGCGGCCAGCCGATCCCGGAGCAGGGCGCTGGCTGCGTCGATTTCGTTGTTGTCTACCAGGGCCATGACGTCGTCCGTCAGGGCCTGGCGCCAGAAGGCCTGGCGGTCCCGGCTGGTCGGAAGGACGGACTGCCCTTGGCGGCGGATAGCTGCTAATTCAGTGAGCCAGCGGCCATAGCGTTCGTCGAAGTGCTGTTCCAGTTGCTTCCGGAGCCAGCGCGACAGCGCCGGTGCCTTGCCGTTGGTGGAAATGGTGAGCTGCAGGTCGCCCTGGCGGACGATGGACGGCAGGGTGAAGTTGCACAAATCCGGGACGTCACAGACGTTGAGCAGTTTCCCCTGGGCTTTGGCAGCGGCAGCGACGGCGTGGCTGACGGCTTCGTCGTCAGTGGCGCAGATGATGAGGAAGAAGGCTGACTCATCACCGGCCTGGTATGTCCGCGGCTGCCAGGTCAGGCGGTGGCTTTCGGCCAGTTCCTGCAGCGGCCGGGTCAGGGACGGGGCAATGACGGTAACGGCAGCCCCTTCGGCCAGCAGGCGGCAGACCTTGCGTTCGGCGACGGCACCGCCGCCGAGGACCAGACAGGCCTGGCCGTTGAGATCGAGGTTGATTGGATACATAAGAGGAACTCCCTTTCAAAGTTGTACGCTTCTTATTATACCATTATAACGGAAAAAAGCTGTAGTAAATACAACATTTTATGAATGAAAAAGGAGCTGTCGCATCGCGACAGCTCCTTTTTAGCAGTCAGCGGCTAGCTGTTAGCCGTTAGCAGATGGCTTTGAATTTAAAGCCGTCATTCCAATTTCTAACGGGTTACCCACGTGGCGACCCCTGCACTCAAAAAATGCTTTGCGTGCGATAAAAAGAGCAACCTCTCAGTCAGCTTCGCTGACAGCTCTCCTATGAGGAGAGCCAGTGAGTTACGAGCCCTTAGCGGATGAAGTTGGTCATGATTTTGGCTTCTGTTGCCGGGGCATCGATGCCTGCTTTTTTGCCGGCTTCGATGCATTTCAGGATCCAAGCCATGTTGCGGCCGAGGGTACGCATGATCTGCAAGCCTTCTTCGTCTTTCTTGACTTCTTCCGGCGTGTTGCCGTGGACCATGGGCCAGTAGTTGGATGCGACGCTGACCATCTGGTGATAATCCAGGTATTTATTGAGGACGTCCAGCGTTGCCGTCGTGCCGGCGCGGCGGGCCGAAGCGACGGTGGCGCCGACTTTATGGGTCAGGGCAGCGCCGGCTTTGCCAGCCAGTTTATCCATGAAGGAGATGATTTCACCAGACGGCGAAGCCCAGTAGACCGGCGAGCCGATGACCAGGCCGTCAGCAGCTTTCATTTTTTCAGCGACGGCGTCGACGGTAGCATCGTCGGGAACGGCGTGGACGATTTCAGCATCGATACCGTTTTCTTTGAGCGTGTCGGCGACGACGGATAAAGCCGTATACGTGCAGCCCTTTTCACGGCGGCTGCCATTTAACAAGATAACTTTCATGGGAATCCCTCCTGTAAATATCATGATTACATATAGAGATGATAGAAAACTACCATTCTTGCAAAGATACTATAGCACAGAAAGGGCAAAAAAGCAAATATGCAGGCCGCTGTTCGCAGTTCGCAGTTCGCAGTTCGCAAAACCAGCGGCTAGCCGCTAACTGCTAACGGCTGGTTTTTCCCCAGACGCATAGGGCACTCTGTTTCTATGATATAAAAGTATCAAAATATGAAATTTAAAATGATATTTTTATTGCATTTAGTCAACGGGAATGGTATCATAAAGTCATCGAAAAGATTCCTTACCAAGCTACGTGAAAGGGAGTATGACTCATGAATATCATTACGCCTATGGATTCGGCGAACCAGGAAGTATGGATCGGCGTCGACGTCGGTACGACCGGGGTCCGGGCCATTGCTTATACGGAAGACGGGACCAACGTCTGCTCGTCAGAAGCCTTTTATCCGCTGTTGACACCTCATCCGGACTGGGCTGAAGAAAGCCCGCTCCAGATCCTCGAAGCCGTCCAGGAAGTCATCAGTAAGACGGCGGCTCAGCTGCGTTATAAGAACAAAGAACTGGCAGGCATCGCCTTGAGTACGGTCATGCACAGTTTTGCCGGCCTCGATGAAGGCAAAGAGCCCCTCATGGACATGCAGACCTGGGCAGACAGCCGCAGTGCGGCCATCGTCCGGGAGATGAAGAAAGACGAAGCCTTGTGCCGCTCCTTCTATGAACGGACGGGTTGCCCCATCCACGCCTGCTATCCCCTGGCCAAGATTATCTGGCTGCGCCAGAATCAGCCGGAGCTCTTCCGCCAGATGCGCTATGTGGGCTCGCTGAAGGATTATTTATTCTATCATTTGACTGGCCAATGGGTCATCGATAAGTCTGCTGCCAGCACGAGCGGTATGTACAACGAACAGACTCTGGATTGGGACGATGAAATCCTGGCCTATGCCGGTATCACCAAGGACCAGCTGCCGCCTGTCGTATCGACGACGTACAGCCAGGGGCTCTGTGAAGAAGCGGCCAAAGCCCTGCGCCTGCCTGTTGGCCTTCCCGTCGTCATCGGCGCTACTGACGGCGTCTTGGTCAATGTCGGCATCGGAGCCGTCGAACCGGGCCAGCTCAGCGGGACCATCGGGACCAGCGGCGCCCTGCGCATGCTGACCCGCCAGCCTAAGACAGACCCGCAGATGCGCACGTGGTGCTATAACCTGACCGACGACATGTGGGTCGCCGGCGGGGCCATCAACAACGGCGGCATGATCCTGCGCTGGGTCCGCGACAAGATCTGCCATTACGGCGGCAGTGCCCTGGAAACGCTGGACATCGACCCTTATGACCTGATGACCATGAAGGCAGAACACGTCGATGCCGGCGCCGACGGCCTCATCTGCCTGCCGTATTTCACGGGTGAACGGGCGCCGTACTGGAATTCGGAACTGCGGGGCATGTTCTTCGGCTTTTCTCTAAATCACAGCCGGTCCCACATGATCCGCGCCGTCATGGAAGGCATCTGTTACAGCCTGAACAGCGTCATGGCAGCCCTCAAGGAATTCGGTGACGTCAAGGACATCCGCGTCAGCGGCAGTTTCACCAAGTCGAAACTGTGGCTCCAGATTTTATCAGACGTCCTCAACCAGCCCATTACCCTGCCGGACAACAGCGAAGGCGCTGCCTTCGGGGCGGCTGTGCTGGGCTTCATTTCCAGCGGTAAGTTGAAGAGCATCGCCGATACGGCCGACCTGGTCCACGCCAAGAAGGTGTATACGCCTATGGAAGAAAACGTCGCTGTCTACCAGCAGCTCTACGACATCTTCGTCCGGCTCTATCATAACTTGCAGCGCGAATTTGCCGACATCACGGCATATCAGCAGAAATTATAATTTCCAGTGAAAAGGAGCGATTGCTATGGCACTTCACGATATTGGCGTCGTCGGCATGGCCGTCATGGGCAGTAACCTGGCCCTGAACATGGCCGACCACGGCTATGACGTTTCGGTTTACAACTATACGCCGGACTTGACGGAACAGTTCCTCCAAGAACGGCCTCATGAAAAGATTACGGGCTACTTCGAGCTGAAAGATTTCCTGGCTTCCCTGAAGCGGCCGCGCAAGGTCATGCTCATGATCATGGCCGGCGCTCCCGTGGACAGCATGCTCGACCAGCTGCTGCCTCTCCTCGATACGGGGGACATCATCATCGACGGCGGCAATTCCTATTTCGGCGATACGCGCCGCCGCTACGACCGTTGCAGGGAAGACGGCATCCACTTCTACGGCATGGGGATTTCCGGTGGGGAAACGGGGGCCCGCCGCGGCCCGGCCATCATGCCTGGCGGCAATAAGGAAACGTACCCGGAAATCCAGCCCATTTACGAGGCCATTGCCGCTAAAGCCGCTGACGGCAAGCCGTGCTGCACGTATATCGGCGAAGACGGTGCCGGCCACTATGTCAAGATGGTCCACAACGGCATCGAATACGCCGACATGCAGCTCATTGCCGAAGCCTATTTGCTGCTCAAATACGTCGGCGGTTACGACAACGCCGCTATTTCCAAGATTTTCCATGAATGGAACCAGGGCGAGTTGAAAAGCTTCCTCATCGGCATCGCTGCAGACATCTTCGCTGAAGACGACGAAGCCGGCGGACAGGTCCTGGATAAGATTGTCGACGCTGCCGGTCAGAAGGGGACGGGACGCTGGACGAGTATCGAGTCGATGAAACAAGGCGTCGATATTTCCATGATCACCGCAGCCTGCAATGCCCGCGTCATGTCCAATGCACCGGGCCGTGCGAAAGCCCAGGCCTGCATCGAAAAGCCTGCCTTGTCCCATCAGCACGGTGATGACTTCGTCGAAGCCGTCCGCCAGAGCCTCTATGCGGCGAAAATCGTCGCTTATGCCCAGGGCTTTTCCCTCTACAAGAGCGCGTCGGAAACGTATGACTGGCACCTCGATTACGGCGCCATTGCTTCCATTTTCCGGGCTGGCTGCATCATCCAGGCCGAATTCCTGACCAAGATTACCGAAGCCTATGACAAGAATCCGGACCTGGACAATCTCTTGTTCGACGACTTCTTCCTGGCAAAGATTAACGCCAATCAGGGCGCCCTGCGGCAGATTATCGGCCTGGCCATCGCCAACGGCCTGCCTATTCCGGCTTTTTCGGCAGCCCTGCAATACCTCGATGCCTATAGCAGTCCCCAGGTCGGGGCCAACCTCATCCAGGCCCTGCGCGATTACTTCGGCGCCCATACGTTCCAGCGCGTCGATAAAGAAGGCACTTTCCATCATCATTGGCACGAGCACTATACCAAATAAAGGAGGCTTCTCATTATGCCACTCGTCATCCTAGCCATTGGCATTCTCGTCTTATTCTTCCTCATCGTCAAAGTAAAACTCAATAGTTTCCTGGCTTTGCTCCTCGTCGCCGGCGCCGTCGGCCTGGCTGAAGGCATGCCTATCGATAAGCTCATCCCGACCATTGAAAAGGGGCTGGGCGGGACCCTCGGCGGCCTGGCCATCGTCGTTTCTTTCGGCGCCATGCTGGGCAAGCTCATGGCTGAAAGCGGCGGCGCTCAGCGCATCGCCACGACGCTGATCAACGTCTTCGGCCGGGAAAACGTCAAATGGGCTGTCTGCCTGACGGGTTTCATCGTCGGCATCGCCTTGTTCTATGAAATCGGCTTCGTCCTGCTCATTCCCTTGGTCTTCACCATTGCCGCTGAAGCCAAGATTCCCCTGCTGGAAGTCGGCATCCCGATGGCTGCGGCCTTATCGGTCACCCACGGCTTCCTGCCGCCTCATCCGGGCCCGACAGCCATTTCCATCATCTATAATGCCGATATCGGCACGACCCTGGTCTATGGCGCCATCATCGCCATCCCGACGGCCATCGTCGCCGGTCCGCTGTACTGCACGCTGACGCGCGACATCAATCCGGAAATCCCCAAGGGCATGTACAACCCGAAAATCTTTAAAGACGACGAAATGCCCGGCTTCGGCATCTCCGTCTTCACGGCGCTGGTCCCGGTCATCCTCATGGCTGCTTCGGCGATTGCCAAATTGACTATGGGTGCCGATGTCCCGGCCCGTCACGTCCTGACCTTCTTCGGCCAGCCGGACATCGCCCTGACTATTTCCGTCGCCATCGCTATCTATACCTTCGGCCTGGGACGGGGCAAATCCATGGAAGAAGTCATGAAGACGGTCCAGGATGCCGTCCTGACCATTGCCATGATCCTGCTCATCGTCGGCGGTGGCGGTGCCTTGAAACAGATCCTCATCGACAGCGGCGTCGGCACGTACATCGGCAACCTCGTCGCCGGTTCTGATTTGTCGCCGCTGCTCCTGGCCTGGCTGGTCGCTGCCGTCATCCGTACGGCCTGCGGTTCGGCTACGGTCGCAGCCCTGACAGCCGGCGGTATCGCCGCGCCTATCTGCGCCGTTACCGGTGCCAATCCGGAACTGATGGTCCTGGCCACCGGCGCCGGTTCGCTCATCTTCAGCCCGCCGAATGACCCCGGTTTCTGGCTCTTCAAGGAATTCTTCGGCCTGACAGTCAAACAGACGGTCCGCACGTGGTGCGCTTTGGAAACGATCATCGCCGTCATGGGCCTGGCCGGTGTCCTTGTATTGAACATCTTTGTAGGCTAAAATAAAAGTAAATACAGAAGTGGGAGGGAAGACAATGGAAGAAACGAAACTCCAGTTATTTCCTGTCCTGCGCAGTGCATACGGCGGTCTGACCAAGTCAGAGCGCCGTATTGCCGATTATATCGTCGATCATACAGGTGAGGTCATGGAACAGACCGTTTCGGACCTGGCCGTTCATGCGCAGAGTTCGGAAATCACTATTTCCCGGTTTTGCAAGAAATTGGGATGCAGCGGCCTGAAGGAATTGAAGCTCATTCTGGCTGCGGAATTATCGGCGGCGCCGCAGAAGGCCTTCCACGACATCCAGACCGGCGATAGCGGACGGGACGTAGCGGCCAAGGTCTTTGCCAATATTGCCGAAGGATTGCAGGATACGCTGAGCCTCCTCGATTATGGCGCTCTCGATGCGGCGGCCCGGCTGCTCTTGAAAGCCCGGCGCATCTACGTCTTTGGCTTTGGCAACTCGGCGACGGTCTGCATGGATATGGCCACGCGTTTCCTGCGCCTGGGACTGGCTATCCGGGAGTATGCCGACTCCCATATGCAGGTCACGGCGGCGGCCCTGATGACTGCCGACGATGTGGTCATCGCCGTATCCCATAGCGGGGCGTCGAAGGAACTATTGCAATCGGTCCAGGCCGCCAGGGAGAACGGGGCCAAAGTCATCGTCATCACCAGCCATGGCCAGTCGCCTTTGGCTGCTTTGGCCGATATCTGTCTGTGTGGCATGGGACGCGAAGTCCAGTATACGTCGGAGGCCGGGGCGTCGCGCCTGATCCATATGGCCATCGGCGACGTCCTCTATACGCGCGTGGCCATGCAGGAAGAATCGGTCTTCCGGGACAATATGGAAAAGATGCGCCGCGAAATCGGCAAGAAGCGGCAGCGCTGATTTTGGCTACGAAAATCGGCCGTTCTGTGGTACAATAAAACTGTTCTTATTGCAAACAGAGGAAGGATGATTAGCAGGTGAAGAAATTCTTGGAAATGGCGACTATCGTCGAGAATGAAGCCATTATTCCTGAAGTATGGAAAATGGTATTCCATGCACCGCAGATTGCCCGGGAAGCGCAGCCCGGCCAGTTTGTCAATGTCCATCGCGATGGGGGACAGACTTTTTTGCGCCGGCCTTTTGGCATCGTCGATGCCGATGCCGAAACGGGTCATGTCACCATCATTTACCGCCTGGTCGGCAAGGGCACAGAAGAAATGAAGGGCCTGCGCAGCGGTGATGCCCTGAGCGTCGAAGGGCCCCTGGGCGAAGGCGTCTTTACGACAACGCCGGGCCAGGTCCTGCTGGCCGGCGGCGGTGTCGGCCTGGCTCCGCTCATCTTTTTGGCCAAGCACCTGGACCATCCCATCGTGCTCGTCGCCGGCAAGACGGCGGCTGAAACGTTCTGGACCAAGTTCTTTGAACCCTATGCCGGCCAGATTTACGTGACCACTGACGACGGCTCCCTGGGTATCAAGGGCTTTGCCGTCGATGCCCTGCCGCAGATCTTTGCAGAACACGCCATCGACCGCGTATCGGTCTGCGGGCCGACGGTCATGATGAAGACCATCGCCCAGGCGTCGGCCAAAGCCGGCGTCGCCTGTGAAGTGTCCATGGAAAAGCGGATGGCCTGCGGTATCGGCGTCTGCCTGGGCTGCACCTTTGAAAGCCAGCTTGACGGCAAACGCTATAAAGTCTGTGCCGACGGCCCCGTATTTGACGCGAAGGAGGTCTTTGCATGATCAGCGAACGCATTGCCGTCCAGTTTGCCGGTATTTCCATGAAGACACCGGTCATGGGAGCATCGGGGACCTTTGGATTTGGCGTAGAATACAGTGATTTTCTCGACCTCGATCACGTCGGGGCCATTATTTCCAAGGGCATCACGCCGCTGCCGCGGCCGGGCAATCCCGGCGTCCGCGTGGCCGAAACGCCGGCAGGGATGCTCAACTGCATCGGCCTGGAAAACCCCGGCGTCGAAGTCTTCAAGCGGGATATCCTGCCCAAGGTCCATCAGGCCTGCCAGACGCCGCTCATCGTCAATATATCGGCCGGTACTGCCGAAGAATACGGTGAATTGGCAGCTCAGCTCGACGTCGACGGCGTGGCTGCCCTGGAAGTCAATATTTCCTGTCCTAACGTCAAAGAAGGGGGCATCGTCTTCGGGACTCAGCCGGAAGCGGCTGCGGCTGTGACGCGCAGCGTCAAGGACCATACCCGGAAACCGGTCATCGTCAAACTGTCGCCGAATGTCACGGACATTACGGTCATGGCTAAAGCCGTCGAAGCGGCCGGTGCCGATGCCGTATCGCTCATCAATACCCTGACGGGCATGGCCATCGACATCAAGACCCGCCGCCCCTTGCTGGGCAATATCACCGGCGGCCTGTCCGGCCCGGCTGTCAAGCCCGTCGCCCTGCGCATGGTATGGCAGACGGCTCAGGCCGTATCCATCCCCATCCTCGGCCTGGGCGGCATCTCGACCTGGCAGGACGCCGTCGAATTCATGCTGGCCGGCGCCAGTGCCGTCGCCGTCGGCGCCCATAACTTCGTCGACCCCAGAGCCGTCGAAACCATCGCCGAAGGCCTGGACCAGTATTGCCGAGAAGAAGGCATCGAACATATACAGGATATTGTAGGGGCATTGGAGATTCGTGGTTAGTGGTTCGTGGCTCTAGGGACTAGCAGTTAGCGGTCAGCGGTCAGCCGTCAGCAGTTAGCCGCGGTCCCATGGACCGCTTTGTAGGGGCCGTCCCAAAGGGCGGCCCGTTGTGGGAATCCCATTCACGAGCTGCCCTGGATATACGCCAAGACATTTATATACCCATTTGCGTGGACGGGCGCCCCACGGGGCGCCCCTACAGAAAAAAGGAGCTGTCGCATGTGCAACAGCTCCTTTTTTCTATTATTTATTTCTTATTCTTTTTTCGTGATGCGAAGTCGCCGCCGGCCTGGATGACGTTGACGACGACGATGAGGATGATGATCGTCGCCAGCATGACGTCGGGACGGAATCGCTGGTAGCCGTAGCGGATGGCGATGTCCCCGAGGCCGCCGCCGCCGATGGCGCCGGCCATGGCCGATGCTCCGATGAGGTTGACGATGAGGACGGTGATGTTATTGATGATCGTCGGCAAGGCTTCGGGAATGAGGACCTTGCGGATAATCTGGAACGGCGTAGCCCCCATGGATTCGGCCGCTTCGACGAGGCCGAAGTCGACGTCGCGGATGGACGTTTCGACGAGACGGCTCAGGAAGGGGATGGCGACGATGGTCAAGGGGACGCAGGCTGCCGTCGTACCGATGGACGTGCCGGCAATGAGGCGCGTCAGCGGGATGATGGCGACCATGAGGATGATGAACGGGATGGAACGGATGATGTTGACGATCGTGCCAAGGATTTGATTGACAAAGCGGTTTTCCAGGATATGGCCCTTGCTGGTCGTGACCAGGGTGATACCCAGGGGAATGCCGATGATACCGCCAATGACCGTGGCGACGGCGACCATGTAGAACGTTTCTTCAATGCCTTGGAGCATTAACTTAATGATTTCTTGGGACATAACCTAAAACCTCACTTCCAATCGGTAATGTTTTGATGTACGAGAATGCCTTGGCCTGTGTTTCCATATCGCCCATGATGACGACGATGAGGTAGCCGAACGGTTCATCCTGGATGTAATCGATGTTGCCGTAGAGGACGCTGACTTCGACGTTGAATTTGCGGACGATGTCGGCGACGACGGGGTCGCTGGTCGCAGCGCCTTTGAAGCGCAGGCGGACGAGCATGTAGCGGTCCGGCGACGGCTGGTCGGTGACGCCCAGGTTCTTGATGCCTGCTGGCAGTTCCATGTTGATGATGGACGTGACGAAATCTTTCATGGTCTGGGACTGAGGATTGGTGAAGATGTCGACGACGCGGCCCATTTCCTTGATGACGCCGCTTTCGATGACGGCGACGCGATGGCAGATTTCCTTGACGACGGCCATTTCATGGGTGATGACGACGATGGTGATGCCCAGGCGTTTATTGATGTCCTGGAGCAGTTCCAGGATGGACTTCGTCGTCTGCGGGTCCAGGGCCGACGTGGCTTCGTCGCAGAGCAGGATTTTCGGGTCGCTGGCCAGGGCACGGGCGATGCCGACTCGCTGTTTCTGGCCGCCCGAGAGCTGGGACGGATAGTTGCCGGCCCGGTCGCTGAGACCGACCAGGTCGAGAAGGGAAGCGACTTTCTTTTCGATGACGTCTTTGGAAGCGCCGATGAGTTCCAGCGGGAAGGCAATGTTTTCGGCAACCGTACGGGATGATAAAAGATTGAAGTGCTGGAAAATCATGCCGATGTTCTTGCGTTCTGCCCGCAGCTGGGATTCATTCATCTTGGTCAAATCCTTGTCGTCGATGATGACCTGGCCGCTCGTCGGTTTTTCTAACATATTGATGCAGCGGACCAGCGTCGATTTGCCGGCACCGCTCTTGCCGATGATACCGAAGATCTCGCCGTCGTCGATGGTCAGGTTGATGCCTTTCAGGGCCTGGACCTGTGCGGCGCCGCCGTAGGTCTTGGTAATATTTTTCAGTGTAATCACAGTATCAACTCCTCAAAATAGGCGTAACTAGAGAAAGCAACCACGAAAAAAGGCCGTCATGCAGATGACGGCCGTATATACGGTTTCATTTCATCTGTCGGAATGTTCCGTTGGAATTGGCACCTTCCCGATAGGGGGTTGCCGCAGCGTCATCGGGCCAGTCCCTCAGCTGCTCTGGATGAAGGGTATATGGTTGTTGCGTCTTATAATAGCACGGATGGCCGGGATTGTCAATGGAAAATCGTTATTGCGCCCAGTCGCCATCGGTAAAGACCGGCACCGTCGTGCCGTCGGCCCTGGTCCCGGTGATGGTCAGGTCCGGCGAACCGACCATGAAGTCGACGTGGATCATGGAGTCGTTCAGGCCGGCTGCGGCGACAGCATCTTTGTCCATATCAGCACCACCAGCCAGGCAGGTCGGGTACGATGCGCCCAGGGCCAGGTGGCACGAGGCGTTTTCGTCGAAGAGCGTTTCATAGAAGAGGATGCCCGACAGGGAAATGGGCGAGTGATAGGGGATGAGGGCTACTTCGCCGAGGCGGCAGGCGCCGTCGTCGATGGCGATGAGTTTCTTCAGGACGTCTTCGCCCGTTTCGGCGGCAGCGTCGATGACTTTGCCGTCTTTGAAGGTCAGGTGGAATTTGTCGATGAGGTTGCCGTTATAGACCAGGGGCTTGGTGCTGTAGACCGTGCCGTTGACTGCATCTGCCTTGGGGGCCGAATAGATTTCTTCCGTCGGGATGTTGGCATTGAACAGCAGGTGGTCCACCGTTTCTTCCATGCCGCCCTGCCAGATATGACCGGCCGGCAGGCCGATAGTCAGGTCCGTTCCCAGGCCGTTCGTATAGTGCAGACTGGTGAAATGCTGGTCCGTCATCCAGGTCCGGCGCTTCTTCAATTCGGCCAGATGGGCGTCCCAATCGGCCAGGGCATCGGCACCGTCGGCACGGGACGACTGGAGGATTTGCTTCCACAAGGCTTCGTAGGCGGCGGCTTCGTCGAGGTCCGGATAGAGCAGTTTGGCCCAGACGGCACTGGGGACGGCGGCGACGAGCCACGTCGTCTTCGAGGCCATCATGCCGTCGATGTATTCCTTCAAGGCTTCATTCTGGGCTTTCTGCTGGGCAAAGATTTTATGGGTGTCGATGCCGTCCATGAGGTACGGATTCGCCGAGATGAGGCTGAGGAAGGCCGCTTTCTTATGGTAATAGTAGAGGCTGAAATCGCGGCGCCAGTCCGGCAGGGACTCGAAATACTGCAAATCTTCGTGTTCGTAGCGCAGGCGGGCCATGTCGTCAGACCGCCAGTTGCAGACGACTTGGGCGGCGCCGGCCGTATAGGCCTCTTTCGTCAGGAGGGCGACGAAGTCGTGCGATTCGACAGGGGCATTGATGACCAGGGTCTGACCTTTCTGGAGATTCAGGCCCTTCTGCAAGAGGACGCGGGCATAAGCCGTTAATTGTTTGGTAGTTGGCATAAAATCACTCCTTAGTAGATGAGGATAGGACAGGGGCTTTCCAGGCCGTGTGCTTCCACAGGCGCCAGTTCAGGGCGCTGGCATTGATGGCCAGGCTGATGATGAGGCTGATCCAGTAGCCATAGGGCCCGTAGGACGTGACGTGGGCCATGGCATAGCCCATGGGGATGCTGATGAGCCAGTAGGTCACGAAAGCGACGTAAGTGATGATCTTGACGTCCTTATAGCCGCGCAGGATGCCCTGGACCGGCGTGCCAGCGGCATCGAAGAAGGAAAAGGCGACGGCGTAGAAGATGAACATGCGGATGGCCCAGAACGTCTCGGCATCGCTCGTGAAGATGGCGGCGATATGATCGACAAAGTGATAAGTCACGACGATGAGGGCGATGGCGATGGTGAAGGCCGTCATCTGGCAGAGCACGGCATACTGCCGGGCAGCGGCGTAGTTGCGGGCGCCGACTTCGTAGCCGATGACGATAGTCGCCGTCAGGCTGATGCTCCAGGGCAGGGTATAGGTCAGGGTCGAGAAACTGATGGCCGCCTGGTTGGCTGCCAGGTATAAGGTGCCGAATTCGGCCATGAGCAGGCCGACGATGGAGAACAGGCTCGTTTCGCAGAAGACGGCGATGAAGATGGGGATGCCCAGTTCCAGCTGATGATAGCCATGGTACCAGCTGAAAGGCCGCAGGCGGCTCCAGAGATGGTAAGAGCGGAAGGGCTCCATCCACTGCAGGACGCCCACGAAGAGCAGGAAGGACAGCCACGACGCGATGGTGATGGCATAGCCCGTACCGATACCGCCCATAGCCGGAATGGGGCCGGCGCCGAAGATGAGCAGGCGGAAGAGGATGATCGTCAGGACCAGGTTGGTCACTAAGATGGCCATGGAAACGTGGGTCTTGCCGTGGGCGTCGACGATGTAGCGCATCGTCGCCTGCAGGCAGATGGGGACCAGTCCCAGGGCCAGGGCTTTGAGGTATTCCCAGGCGATGTAGCGGACCGGTGCGTCGAGGCCCATGAAGTCGAGGAAGGGCGGCAGTAGAAAGGCACCGGCCAGGAAAATGACGGCCGTAAAGCCCAGGCTCAAGTAGAGGCTCTGCATGATGTACGTCGGGATTTCCTCGGTCTTCTGAGCGCCCCGGAGCTGGGCGATGATCGGCGAGATGCCGAAGAAGATGCCGCACAGGCCGGCAAAGACGGGATACCAGATATTGACGGCTACGGCGACCCCGGCCAGGTCAATCGTCCCGGCCTGACCGCTGAAGATAGAACTGAAGACGGATGTCCCGACCTGGGCCATCTGGGTCAGGAGCAGGGGAAAGAACAGGGCCAGGAAATGGCGTAATTGGAACCAATGGGGGAACATGATATCCTCCTTGTATGAAAAAGGGCTTGTCGCACAACGACAAGCCCTTTAAAGTTGTTAGTGGCTAGCAGTTAGTTGTTAGCGGATGGCTTTAAATTTAAAGGCCTTCTTCAAACATCAAACCTCAAACTGTACAGAAAAAGGGACCGTGCATGATGGCCGAAACCTTCATGCGCCAGTCCCCCTTTTCAGTCCAACTTATTTACCCATAGCATTGACTTTGGAAGCCAAACGGGATTTTTTACGAGCTGCAGTGTTTTTATGGAGAACGCCTTTCTGTGCGGCGCTGTCGATTACGCTGCTAGCTTTATCGAATGCTTTTTTAACAGCTTCAGCGTCACCAGCGGCGATAGCTTCGGTCGTACGGCGGATAGCGGTATGAACAGAAGATTTAACCTGAGAGTTAGCTGCGTGGCGAGCTGCGTCTTTTTCCATCGTTTTGATATTGGATTTAATCTGCGGCAATGGATTCACCTCCCTAATTTACAAGAACACTAGAAGAAATTTTACCATATGGCGCAGAAAAAAGCAATACCTTTTTTACAAGACATGCGATTAAGCTTTGCCTTCCGAGCCGAGGACGCATTTGATCTTGTGAGCGACGATGTCATGGACGAACTGACGGCCGTCGGCGAGGTACTGGCGCGGGTCGAAATGTTCCGGATGCTGTGCCATGTGCTGACGGATGCCGGCAGTCAGGCCGAGACGGAGGTCGGAGTCGATGTTGATCTTGCAGACAGCCATGGAAGCTGCTTTGCGGAGCTGGTCTTCCGGGATGCCGATAGCGTCAGCCAGGTTGCCGCCGTTTTCGTTGATGATCTTGACGTATTCCGGTACGACCGAAGATGCGCCGTGGAGGACGATCGGGAAGCCCGGCAGGCGTTTGGAGACTTCTTCGAGGATGTCGAAGCGGAGTGTCGGCGGTACGAGGACGCCGTCAGCGTTGCGCGTGCACTGTTCCGGAGTGAATTTGAAAGCGCCGTGGCTGGTGCCGATAGCAATGGCCAGGGAGTCGACGCCCGTGCGGGATACGAATTCTTCGACTTCTTCCGGACGCGTATAGTGAGCTTCATGGGCAGCGACTTTGACATCGTCTTCGATGCCGGCCAGCTGGCCGAGTTCGCCTTCGACGACGACGCCGTGAGCGTGTGCATATTCAACGACTTTTTTCGTGAGGGCGATATTGTCTTCGAAAGAATGTTTCGAGCCGTCGATCATGACGGAAGTGAAACCGCCGTCGATGCAGTCTTTGCAGGTTTCAAAGTCAGCGCCGTGGTCGAGGTGAAGGGCGATGGGGAGATCATGATCTTCCAAAGCTGCTTCTACGAGATGTTTCAAATACGGCGGTTTAGCGTATTTGCGGGCACCGGCCGAAGCCTGAAGGATGATCGGCGAGTTCAATTCAGCAGCGGCCTGGGTAACGCCCTGGACGATTTCCATGTTGTTGATGTTGAATGCACCGATAGCATAGTGGCCTTCATAGGCTTTTTTAAACATTTCTGTAGTTCCAATTAATGGCATGTTTACATTCCTCCTACATAATACGTAAAAATGGTTAATATATATAATTCCAGCCGGCCCGTCGGACGAGGGCGTCCATATCTTCAGGCAGCCGGGAATTAACGGTGATGAAGCGGTGGCTCATGGGGTGGGTGAACTGGAGACAGTAGGCGTGCAGGGCCTGGCGGCCGATGAAGCGGCGCGAACCGCCGTAGAGGTCGTCGCCGGCCAGGGGATAGCCCAGGTAACTGCTGTGGACCCGTATCTGATGGGTCCGGCCCGTGTGCAGGACGACTTGGAGCAGGCTGTAGTCCTTGCCGGCTGCGAGGCAGGTGAAATCGGACCAGGCCGGCTTGCCGTCGAGGCGGACACAGCGGGTGATGATGCTATCGGGACATCTTCCGATGGGGGCGTGTACAGTTGTGACCCGCGACGGGTATCGTCCCTCACAGATAGCTAAGTACAAGCGCTTATAGCCCAAGTCCTGCTTATCGAAAGCGTATTGGATCTGCGGTTCCTTGGCGACCATACAGAGACCGGACGTATTCTTGTCCAGGCGGTGCATGGGGTGGTAGGAACAGTGCTGCCCCGTCTGTTCGTAATGATAGGCGACGGCGTTGGCCAGTGTCCCGTCCCGTACGGCTGATGTGGGATGCATCAGGAGACCTGCAGGCTTGTCGATGACCATGAGGTAGTCGTCTTCATAGACGATGCCAATGGGTATGTCCTGTGGCGGGAAGGGGTTCTTTTCCGGAAGGGTGACGCAGATCTCGTCGCCTTCATGGACGAAGTCCCGCGTCGAGGCGGCCTGGCCGTTGATGGTACAGATGCCGTTGTGCTTGATACGGCGCCGCAATGTCGACGAAACGCCGAAATGTTTCAAAGCGCCGCCTAATGATGTAGGCCGTATGATCGTCCCTACTGTAAAATGAATCATTTGCATTTCCCCTATATTGGCTTTGTCTACATCTATTATACAAAATGAAAATAAATAAATCCATACATTTCGTGAAAACATGTGGGCTATATTTTAGCCCGCAAGGGCCTGGGAGTGCGGCTATCCAGAAAAAATCATCTCCTGGAAAAGGAAACTTGACGCTCCGCGTCGAAATAGTATATCATAGGAATGTTATGTATCCATTTTTTAGATTTACCTTAAAAGAGTGTTCCCTAAAGAAGGAATTTCACAGGTGGATAGAGAATAATATATACGTCAGCGTTATTGAAATGAAACAGGTGATATGAGTGAAACGGTTTTCCAGCGAATTTATCGAACAGGTCCGGCAGGCCAATGACATCGTCAGCGTCATCTCCGATTATGTGACGCTGAAACGGCGGGGCCGCAACTTCTGGGCCTGCTGCCCTTTCCATAATGAAAAGACCGCCTCCTTCAGCGTCGCTGCCGACAAAGGATTCTTTTATTGCTTTGGCTGCCATGCTCACGGCGATGTCTTCCAATTCATTATGAAGAAAGAAAACCTTTCCTTTTCGGATGCCGTCGAACGCCTGGCTGAACGGGCCCATATCGCCCTGCCCGTCGTCGAACGGTCGGCCGAAGAGATCGCCCGCGATAAACAGCGGGACCGCTTGTATCAGATCAACGAAATGGCGGGCAATTTTTTCCATAACTGCCTGACCCAGACTCATTACGGGCAGCCCGGACTGGCCTATTTCCACAAGCGCCACGTATCGGATGATACCATCGAGGCCTTTAAGCTGGGCTTTGCTCCGGAAAGCTGGGATAAACTGACGACGGCTTTCATGAAAAAAGGCGTCACTGGCAGGGAATTAGTCCTCCTGGGACTGGCTAAAGAAAAGAACGGCCACTTTTACGATGCCTTCCGCGGACGGGTTATGTTCCCCATCCGCGACGGCCGCAGCCGCATCGTCGGTTTCGGTGGCCGCGTCCTCGACGACAGCAAGCCGAAGTATCTCAATTCGCCGGAAACGCCGATTTTCAATAAACGGCGGCTCCTCTTCGCCATGGACCTGGCCCATAAAGCGATTTATGAGCAGGGGAAAGCCATCCTGGTCGAAGGCTATATGGATGTCGTTTCCGCTCATAACCGGGGCATCCGTAACGTCGTCGCGTCCCTGGGGACCTCCTTTACGCCGGAACAGGCGCGGCTCTTGCAGCGCCAGGCCAAGGAACTCGTCCTGGGCTACGACATGGACGGCGCCGGCCGCCAGGCGACGCAGCGGGCTATGGAAATCGTCCGCGGCCTGGGCATGCGCATCCGCGTCTTGTCCCTGCCGCAGGGCAAGGACCCTGATGAATACATCAATGCTGCCGGGCCGGACAAGTTCCGCCAGGCCGTCGACGAAGCGCCGAATGTGCTCGATTACATGCTCATGCGGGCCTTGCAGCGCTTCGACGTGACGACATTGGAAGGGAAATCATCCATTACGGCCATGGTCCTGCCCGTCGTCGCCGCCGTCGATAACCGGGTCCTGCTGGAAGCGTTCCTGAAGAAACTGGCAGGTCAGCTGCAGATAGGGGAAAACGCCGTGCGCAGCGAATTCAACAAGTATGTCGCTGCCCATCCGGAAGCAGGCCAGCAGCAGGTCGTCATCTCTTCGTCCGTATCCCAGGAAAATGCCGCAGCCCGCGGGAGCGGTGCCATGGCCGTAGCCGAAGAGAATATCCTGCGTTTCCTCCTGGAAAAGCCGGCTGCCTGCGGGCGGATCCACGCCAAAGTATCGGCGGACCTCTTTGCCGATGAACGGCGGCGCCACATTTACCAGCTCATTTTGGATACGTATGCACACCAAGGGATGTACACACCACATGACATCCAGCAAAAATTAACTCCTGAGGAGGCCGAAGAAGTAGCACGAATTATGGTTCTACAAGATGTCCCACTGGACGAAAATGTACTGATGGATTATGTCAAGCGCTTTCGCATGGCCGATTTACAAAAGCAGTACCTGGCGCACAGCCGCCTGGCTGCCACTTATAGCCGGACTGGCGATGCAAGGCTGGCCGAAGAGCTTGCAGCATGTAAGAAAATTAACGATGAAATGAAACAATGGTCTTGAGGAGCAGAAAGGAGCCTGTACACCATGGTGAATAAAACGACAGATGATACAAAAGTAACGAAGAAAACGACGAAAAAGACGACGCGCCGCAAGCCGTCCAAGAAGAAGGACGCTGCCGCCAAGAAACCGTTGAGTGAAAAAGAACGCCAGGCCCTGGCCCTGCAGCACATCAAGCAGCTCTTGCAAATGGGGCAGAAGAAAGGCAGCCTGACCTATACAGAAATCATGAACCTCATGGAAGAAGACGAACTGACGCCGGACCAGATCGATAAGATGTACGAAGTCTTTGCCGACAAGGGCATCGACATCATCGGCGAAGATGATTCCATGAATGAACACGATGATATAGATGATGAAGATGCAGAAAAAGTGCCGGATCTGCACAATGTCGACCTCAGCGTACCGGAAGGCATCAATATCGATGACCCGGTCCGCATGTACCTGAAAGAAATCGGCCGCGTACCCTTGCTGTCGGCGACAGAAGAAATTACCCTGGCCAAGGCCATTGAAAAGGGCAATGCTCCCGATGCGACAGAAGAAGACATCAAAGCCGGCACGATTGCCAAGAAGAAACTGACCGATGCCAACCTGCGCCTCGTCGTCAGCATCGCCAAACGCTATGTCGGCCGGGGCATGTTGTTCCTGGACCTCATCCAGGAAGGGAACCTGGGCCTGTTGAAAGCCGTCGATAAATTCGACTACAGCAAAGGCTATAAATTCAGTACCTATGCGACATGGTGGATCCGCCAGGCCATTACCCGCGCCATTGCCGACCAGGCCCGGACCATCCGCATCCCGGTCCATATGGTCGAAACCATCAACAAGCTGATCCGCATTTCCCGTCAGCTCCTGCAGGATAAAGGCCGCGAACCGTTGCCGGAAGAAATCGCCGAAAAGATGGACATCCCCGTAGAACGTGTCCGGGAAATCATGAAGATTGCCCAGGAACCGGTATCCCTGGAAACGCCGATCGGCGAAGAAGAAGATTCCCACCTCGGCGACTTCATCGAAGACTCGGAAGCCGTCGCCCCTGACGACGCTGCTTCCTTCATCTTGCTGAAAGAACAGATCGAAGACGTCTTTTCCTGTCTGACCGACCGGGAACGCAAAGTCCTCTACCTGCGCTTCGGCCTCAAAGACGGCCGTCCCCGTACTCTGGAAGAAGTCGGCCAGCACTTCAACGTCACCCGTGAACGTATCCGCCAGATCGAAGGCAAAGCCCTGAGCAAACTCCGCAACTGGGGCAAACGGGAAAAAATCAAAGATTTCCTTTAAGCCGAAATCCATCCTTGACGTCATATGTCAATTAGCGTATAATGATTTGGTAAGGCCTTGTGCCTTATCCTTTGGGCCTATAGCTCAGTGGTAGAGCCACCGGCTCATAACCGGTTGGTCCTTGGTTCGAACCCAAGTGGGCCCACCAGAGATAAAAAGGACTGTCGCGAAAGCGGCAGTCCTTTTTCGTTTGTCGTGGTTCGTTCGTCGTTTGTGAATCTGGCTCGCTGGCGCATCGCCTCGGATTCAGATGCGGCTATGCCGCGACAGACTCAAACTGACAATGCTGCCTCGGGTAATCCCTGCGGCGCATAGCGGGCGTCCGGGTATGCCTTTTTGGCCCGCAAGGTGCTGACTAACAGAAAGCACAAGGCGGTTGCCAAAACGGACAGCAGAGGCGGCCGCCCCTACGAAATCGCATACAGGCGGTGGGATTGGAGAGAAGAACAGCAAAGAGCAGAGAAGATCAGAAAAAAGCAGTAAAAATTGAGGCGTGCCCTTGAACGCCCGTAGGGGCGCCCATAACCGGGCGCCCGCGTGAATCCTGTGCATGGCCGGAATTTATGACGAGTGGCACATGGTCGTAATAAGATCCAGAGTTAAAAGACGCGCAGCGTCATCTGAGTCCGATGGCACGTACGCGGTGCGATTGTATAAAAAAATAAAATCTGCTACAATGAAGGCAAAAGGAGGTGTGGCCGATGAATGAGGCGATAAAGCAAGCTGTGGATGAGAAATTGGCAGGTGCCATGGCTTATGATAAAGCGGCGAAAGGGTTTTTGTCTAAGAAAAGGGTACTGGCTTATATTTTGAAACGGACAGTTCCAGAATTTGAATCGGTCAGCCTCGATGATATCGTAGATTTTTATATTGAAGGGACCCCGGAAATCAGCACTGTCCCTGTGTTCAAGGATAAAACCAATGCCGTTCGTCAAGCATTGGCAAAACAGGATACGCATGCCATTAAAGGGGCGCAGAATGAAGATAACAGCATCACCGAAGGAAGCATCGTCTTTGATATTTTGTTCCGGGCTAAAGTTCCAGGGACCGATGAAATTATCACACTGATTATCAATGTGGAAGCGCAGCGGAGTTTAAGTCCGAAAAAGAAGACAGGCGGGACATATCCTTTGTTGAAACGGGCTATCTACTATGCCAGCCGCTTGATTTCATCACAGAAAGAAACAGAATTCGTCAACAGTGATTATGATAAGATCAAAAAAGTTTATACTATCTGGATTTGTATGGAGGCACCGGACGGCAAAAGTGCCATCAATCGCTATCAATTGAAAGAGCAGCACCTGCTGCATCGTTATAAAGAACCGCGGCAGAACTATGACCTCATGGGCATCGTCTTTGTCTATCTCGGAAAGAGTAAGGTCAAGGATCAGATGATGAATCTGTTGGATCTGATGTTTAAATCGAAGAAGAAGCCCCGTGAAAAAGTGACTGTTTTGAAGAATGAATTTGGCATTGATTTGACGCAGGAAGAAGAGGGGGATTTGGAAATCATGTGCAACTTGGGTGAAGGGTTATACGAAGACGGCAAAATGGAAGGCCGGATGGAAGGCAGAGCAGAAGGCCGGAAAGAAGGCCGGAAAGAAGGCCGAATGGAAAGCCAATTGGAATTTGCGCTGGAATTGTTAAAGGACGGCGTGTCATTAGAAAAAATTGCGCAGTATACCAAATTATCGCTGTCTAAAATCAAAGAACTTGCTAAGCAAAATAAACTCATCTAGAATAATAGAGAACAAGCCGTTGCACATGATTGATTATGCGACGGTCTTTTTTTGTATACAATCGAGTCTTAGCAGGATTATTGATATCTGTGTCGAAATTGTAATATAACGTCCATATTTCATGGCGCTGAGCTAAATCTATTCTTAAAGGAAGGGGTGTTGCTGATGTGGGAGGAGAGTAAAGAAAATTTTCAATTAATATTGCTGAATGCTGCAGTTATCATTGGAGCCTATTTTTTGAACTGGCTGTGGGACTTCGGCGTTGATTACGTGATAACGAATGTCCTGGGGCAAAAAAATGAAATTATGATTGGCATCTTAAACATCGTTTTCAATTATTTCTGTGGCGGCATATTGAACATCATTAATTTGGGTATTACTGCATATACTTTGTGGAATATCTATAATTGGCTCCACTATTACTTGAGTTATCGTGCAACAGGGATGCAAGAATTAATTGGAAAATTCGTGGGGACAATTATGGGTGCCGGCTTATTGGTGATTATTTTGTTGGGGGTTGTCATCAGTTATATTAAATTACCAGTGTTATTCGAAAATGTCATTACCATGCTTGTACTGATGATTGCGATTGATTTGCTGTTAGGGGTGCTGTTTTTCGTTATTCCTATTTTAGCAGGGTTCTTGCTGTTTTCTGCGAATCATTTTGTAATCCGACGAAACCAGTTCTTTTATCTTCTTCTGCCTGTCGTCTTGGGTGTTGATATTTACATCGTGCACTTTCTTTATAATTGGTTCGCGTCCGGGGTTACAACAGATAGGGCTCTTGATTTGCTTAGTATCGCTTGGGATTACTACAAAGCTCATTGCATCACGTGGGGAAATCAGTTGAATGCTTTCTTTAACGGGAATAAGAGTTTTAATGCCTTATTTACTTGATATCGGTCGATGTTGAAAGGAAAGGGAGATGTACTGAATGATGAAGAAAATCCTTTTATTGCTGACCTGTTTTTGCTGTATGTTTTTAGCCGGCGGAATGGCTTTTGCCAATAAAGTGGCTCCGCTTAGTACGTATGGGTATTTTGCCGGGGCCCCCAGATTTCTTGGCGGTGATAAGAATTTCATCTGTATTGAAGTTTATCAGGGGTATGGTTTTTATCTGGATAGAAGTTCAATGTATGTAGAAAAGAATGAACCGCCGCAGCATATCATTGCTGTAAATGTCTGTATGGTACCCGATGTTTATAAGGGTGCTACGGCTATTGCCAGAGTCAAGACGGAACGCTTTTTTTACAATACCGAGTTGAAGCAAATGTATTATGACAAAGGTACGAACTCCGATTGGAAGTATATCAATCCGGCAGGGGCGATTGCGACAACCAGTGTCGTCATGCCTGCCGGCGAAATGGCGTTTTACTTGACGTACCATAAAAAATTTTATGGCAATGGCAGTCATTACAGTCCTTTATACGGCAGAAATATCCCGAACTTTACAGATGATTTCTATACGCTCTAAAAAAGAACTGGCTGCTCTGTCGACTATAGATTTTTATGGAACTTATTTTGCATATGACTATTGTAGGAAGTGAACGCGATGAAAAAGGCAGTAAGATTTCTAGTGGCTTGTTTCTTTGGGATGTTGTTCTTCGTCGTCCCGGCAGGGCCGTCTTGTGCCTACTCAACCGCTGTATCCAGTACCTCGAGATTGAATATGACGGATGATCCGGGCGGCTTTTGTGATTTGCGATGGGGTGAACCGTTGAATTACGTCCGGCAGGAATATCGGACCAAATTTATTGGCTATCAGGCGGGCTTGGCTAAATATTGGGCCTTGATTCCGGATGCTCATGGTGAAATGTATCTGCGTGGCCCTGTTCTGGCAAAGGCATGCTTCTATGAAGGCCGACTCGTGAGCATTACCCTGTTCATGAAAGGCGGCTTCGATGAACGGGTCAGTCACATCTCCCAGCGCTATGGCACACCGAAACGTTATGAAGGTCTGTATACCTGGGAAGGAAAATATACAACGATGATTATGGGACAAGATACCAAGGGCATTACATTACTTATCATAAGCAACGCATTGAAGCATGTAAAAGGATGATGAACATGACTAGTGAAGAGCAAAGTTTAATATTGTTTAACAAGGCAATTGATTTAAAACGTAAAGGAAATTTCAACGATTCTCTAAAGATGTACGTCAAATCAATGCAGGTATATCCTGATGATCCAAAAGGCATGGAAGCGTTTAATGCGATGGGGAAAGTTTTTTATTTGGAAGGAAATTTAGCAAATGCTGTAAAATGCTATACGATTTATAATCGACTCTGTGCCTTGAAAAATCCGGTAATTTTGCGAGATTATCAGAAAATGCTAAAAGGTTCAAGCACAGCGGAAAATAGCTTGCTAGATGCTTATTATAATGTGGCGGCTCATTGGGGCTGGAGCAAAGCAAGAGCAGAGTTGGCTAGAAAGCATGTCGCTGTCAATAAAAATGAACAGATATATTTGAACAGCATACTTGGCAGAGAGAGTTATAGTTCATTATCGAAAGAGCAACAGCTAGTTTACAACCAATATGAAAATCTTTGCAGAAACAAAGGGTATCAATTAATTTTTGATGATTTTCAGGAAATGTTAGACAATCCGGCAAAGGCAAAAAAAGAATTGAATCAGTACATCGATGAAATCCTTGATACGATTAAACAACTGCCGATAAATGATGCTAGCCTGTATCGTAATACAACTACACGTAAGAATAGTGCAACCGATAATGTTTCTTCGTCTGACAAGCCTTCTGGAAAAACTCCAGTAAAACCTGTAGATAACCTCACTAAGGAACGTACTTCAACTTCACATCCGACGCCCCAAAATACGAAGACTAAGAATACCAAAAAGCCATCTAAAATAGCTTATGGAGCTTTATTAGCGTTTGCGGCTGTCGTAGTGGGGGCATTTTTGTTCGGGACATATTTGGGCAATCATTCAGAAGAACCCGGAGCTTCGTATGTACCGACAAAAAGCATAGCCAATCAAAAAGATAAAAAGGATACGGCGAAAGATACTTTGAAGAAGCCTGAACAAAAGCAAAATAATCAAAAGAATCAAGATAAATTGAAGTCGGGTTCGGATGTAGATTCTTTACAGAACAGTACAGATAATACAAATACTGTCGATACAACAAACACGGATAATAATATCTCGCGTAGCAGTAATACAGCTTCTCATGTATATCAAAATCCCCAAGTAGATGTAGACGGGGCAAAAGCTGCTTTCAATAGTTTCGTTTACGATGCTGGAAGCGGGGATTATCAAGCTGCCTACAGTTATGTTGAACCTAAGGCAATGAGTTATGATGATTTTGTATATCTTAATAAAAAGCGTAAGACTTTTTCACAGGGGATTACTGTTACTGATATACATCCAGACGGAGATGGTAATGTCTTCTTCCGTTTTACAAAAGCGACGGGGACTGAAGGTTCTATTACGATGACAAATGATAATGGTTGGAAAGTATTGCTTTTTAGTGGTGTATACAGCGGCATTGATTAAAAATAGATAATCAGAATACAGAGTTAAGGAAGGGGATGTTAGTCATGTCAGATCCGGACAGAAGTTTGCAATTATTTAATCTAGCCATTGATATGAAACGCAATGGATCTTTTGATGAGGCCTTGAAATTATATGTTGAATCGGTAAGAGTATATCCTGATGATCCTAATTGGATGGAAGCGTTTAATGCGATGGGAAAGGTGTTTTACTTAAAAATTAACTTTGCTGCTGCTGTAAAATGTTATACCGTTTATAATAGACTTTGCGTATTGAAGACGCCTCTGATTTTACAGGATTATCAGGCCATGTTGCGAAATGATAACGAGGCTAAGAAACGTTTATTGGAAGCATTTTATGATTTGGCCACGCATTGGGGCTGGAGTCATGCACAAGAACAAATAGATAAAGAATTTTATCCTTTGAATTCTGCAAATGAACTAATATATTGTGATTCTTTATTAGGCCGGCGTCCTTATAGCGCTGTATCTGTAACGCAGCAAATCCTATATAATCAATATCAAAATGGTTGCAGGGCTATAGGCTTTCAACTTATTTTTGCTGATTTCCAAAAGATGCTGGATACTCCGATATCGGCTAAAACAGAATGTCAACAATATATCAATCAAATCTTTGATATAGTCGAAGCCTTGTCAGATACAAATGTTCCGGCAAGTAGTGCTCCAATAAATGATGTACATGCAAACAATGTGTTTAAAAGCAAAGTTCCCACGAATCATACCAATAATTCGGGAAGATACGATTTGGAAAACTTGCCATACGATTCATTAGGCTTTGATTCTGCAGAAGAAATGGATGATTATTTCGAGGACCTTGATGAATGATTATATTTTGCCATCGAGTCCGTTAGTAAGCGGAATAGATTGATTGGAAGGAGACGGCTTGTGTTCAGGGAGTGGGATAGGGATAAGAAGCTGCGTATGGCCGGGAAGGCAGCGAAGACGGCAGCCGGCGTGTCTGTCGGCGCGGCGAAGAGCGGCGTAGATTTATTTAAGAACACGCGCGGTGTCTTTTACCGGCAAAAGGATTTCGAAGCCCTGCTGGTTAAAATCGAAGCGCAGTCCAGGGATTACGCCAACATACAGGCGGCTTTGAAGGAAGCCAAGCTCTCTGGGGAGGAACGGAAGAACCTCTTCCTCGATTCGCTGGGCCTGGTTTCGGGCAGCCTCCTGAACCGTCTTCTCGGCTGGCGCGTCCCGAGTGACGTGCAGCAGGCCTATGAGATGGCTTATCCCGAGAAAGCGGCGGCGATGGATTTCAAGACGGCCGTGGAGAATCTGGACGATTACCAACTCGACGGCTTCATCAACGGCATCAAAGGCAAGCTCTTCGAGATCAAATACACGGATTATCTGAATGACGGCAAATTGCCGGACGGCTATCAGGCAGAGATGGCCCGGGCGGCGACGCAGCCCGGCTGGGATATCGCCATCCGGGACAGCAACGGCAATATCGACGAGGTCCTGCAGCTGAAGGCGACGGAATCGGCAGACTATATCGGCCATGCCCTGGAACGCTATCCCTACATCGACATCGTCTCGACGGACGAAGTCTACAGCGAAGTGACCATGGGCGACATGGCGGATTACGTCATCAACAGCGGCATCTCCAACGAAGAGCTGACGCAGTACGTACAGGACACGGTCATGGCCGGCGCAGATGTCAGTCATGAAAGCTTCCTGCCGTCCATCATTCCTTACGCCATCATCGCCTACTCTGTGGCCCGGAAAAAGGAACTTTCCGATTATAAGAAAGGGAAAGAATTCGGCCGCCGTTCGCTCCTCTCCTACGTCTGCCATACGCTGGGCCTGGCCGTCGGCGCTTTCACGCATACGTGGTGGCTCATTCCCGTGACCTCTGTAGGACTGCGCCTGGCCAACCATCACGGTGCGAAGAAATATGCCATGTATCAGGCCCTGGCCCGCTATGCGAAGAATAATGAGCGTGTACTTCGACGCTATGAGAAGGCAGATAGATGGAAAAAAGTGTTAGGAAACTAGATGGGTAAAAACGAGCTTATATTTTCTCTTGATTTTTTGCTGCAAAGGGGTTATACTATAGGCAATCGAATAAGTGCATGTTAGGCGCACGTTTTAGGACTATTAAAATGAATGGTTCTATACGTGCGCCTTTTTTACGTGTTTTGCCATTCACATCACACTATTTCGCAGTGTCCTATTAGGAAGGATGATACATAATGACAAACAAGAACATGTACAACGAAGTCAACCAAAAAGCCGATGCCGTATTCACCCAGAAGAGTGACTGGAAGAAAGTCCTTTCCCTGTATGGCTGTCAGGATTTCACCCTGCCGCGGGTCCTCTTTTCCTGGAAGCGCCGGGATTTGATCAAGGCTCTGGAAAACATCAGCTACGCTGCCGGTCAGCTGGCCAACGTCCGCAAGGAAAAGAACCAGAAGGGGAAACTCGTCTATCCCGTCGAAAAAATCAAAGCAGCCCGCGAATTGGCCCTCACTGCCCTGGATGCGCTCCTGGAACGGGACCCGCACAACACGAAAGGCCTCCACAACCGGGCCTATATTTATTACAACACGGTCATCATGTCGAACAATAAGATCGTCCAGCTTTACGATGAAATGGGCATCGACCGACTGCAGGACTTCGAAGCGGCCAAAGCAGCGTATGAAACGATCCTGCAGCTCCACGACCAGGACATCAAGGCCAACTACCGTCTGGCCCGTCTCTACATGACGGCTGAAAAAAGTACGGGCCGCTTCCTGAAAGACTACTTGAAGAAAAAATACCAGATTCCGGCCTGCACCTTTCGCCGCCGTCTGATTGCGCGCTTTGAAAAGGTCCTTGACATTTATGAAGCCCTGACAGGGGAAAAGGCGAAGAAAGATTTCCGCAGCGAATGGTTGAAGACCCTGTACGACCTGGGCGTCCTCTATACGAAGCAGACCTTCATCTTTTTCCCGCAGAATCCGGGACTGACGCTGGAAACGTATTTACTGGACCGCAGGGAAGGACAGCCTGTGCCGCCGTATCGCCAGTGCGGCGACGCCGAACAGTTGAAGAAAGCCTTTGGCTATCTGAAGCAGATTCAGGCGCATTACCATATTTCCGTGAAGAATGAGCTGCACATCCAGGACTACCTCTGCAAAGCCGGTGACATGCACCGCAAGTACCCGGTCTCGCCGAAAGACCTGTGGTATCGCATGGGTGAAGTCTTTGCCTGCTGCTACAAGATGCAGTCTTTCTATAATCAGGACGCAGCGCAGACGCAGAGCGCCTTTATGAACGCCGTCTTCTATCACTACCTGGCCCTCCAGTGGGCAGTGCACACCCGGCAGAGCGGCAACAACCGCAACGAAATCTACGACTACATCGCCAAAGCTGCAACGGACATCCTGCGCCTCCACGGCACGGATTCCATCATGGACGACAGCCTGAAACCCATCCGGGAACGGACGACAGACCCTGTCTTGATCCGCTGAGTGTTTATCAGGTCAAGAAAGCAGGAAAACTCCTTTTTGTGTCGAAATTGTAATATAACATTCATGCTTTTCTGGAAAGGGCGGCTGAGGCAGATGATGAAACGAATCGTAAGTACCCTGCTGTTTACTGGGGCTTTGATTGAGCATGAATGGTTCTACTGTCCCGGATTGGTAAAGATGAGGCGACAATCGTTGTTCTATACCGAATTTTGGAATTATGTTATAATATATCCATATAATTGTCTTATTAATGTTTAAATAGGCCTTTTTTGTCATTTATTTGTAAAAATATGGTGGTGATATTAGAAAATTTTAAGGGAAAGAAAAAAATAAAACATTTTGAATAACAAGGGAGCTTAATTTTATGGATACAGTAAAAGCAATAGGATTCTATATATGGAATTCGGTACCAACAATTATATGCCTCGCTTTTATGTGGTGGTGGTTCAAAAAGAATAAAGACGAATTTCAAAAGAAAATCGATAAAGATCCATTTGAAGAATACGATGAACCGGGGACAGCTACGGGTATAGGTATATTGGGTACTTTCGTCGGTATTACCTTTGGCCTGCTTTTCTTTAATACAAGTGATGTCATCCGAAGCGTTCCATGGCTTTTAGCCGGTATGAAAGCTGCTTTCTTTACATCCATTGCAGGCATGCTTATGAATTTCTGGTTCAAAAGAAGACAGCACAGGGCTCAGGACCAATATTATAAAAATGTAAAGCCACAGCCTGAACCGGCAAATATTGCTACGCTTATTGAATATTTAAAGAAAAAGGATGAAGAAAATGAAGCACGCATGTCAAATCTGATGGGATTGGTGCGTGAATCCAATGAATCATTGGGCAACGGCCTTAATGAATCTATTCAGGCAATGACCGATTCGATTGTTGGCACAGGCCAACATACACTGAACAGCGAATTACAGCGTGGATTTGAACGGACTTGTGATACATTAGACTCTTTCCAAGCTAATTATTTGAAGAAACAAACGAAACAATTTGCTACGGCGATGAACATTGTTGTCAAGCATTTCAACGACAACTTGGAAAAACAGTGCGGCGAAAGTTTTGTAGCATTTAATCAGGCGGTCAGTGAATTGACGAAATGGCAGCAGGATTATATGAATAAGTTAAAAACGGTAGGGAATCAGCAGACCGAATTTGCAGGAAAAATCAACTCCATCAACGAAGCTATAGCTGGAGTGGAAACGGCAATTACTAATTTGGGCAGTAAAACGATGGACTTGCAGAAGGTCAGCAGTTTGGCACAGCAGGATTATACAATGATTCAGCAGAGTATGGAAAAAGTAGCAGCTTCTGCCGAAGATTTCAAGACGCTTGCCCCTGTTGTTGAACAACTTAAACAGAATATGGATACTACTGCCAGCACGATGCAGCAGATGAATCAGACACAGCACGAAGCGCTTACCAAAGAACTGTCAACAATTAAAGAAGAATTACAGGCAACGGTTCAAGGCTTATCGCAAATGAGTCAGAATCAGCAGGAAAAATTCATTGAAATGAGCCAGGCGCAACAAGAAAAGTTTATGCAAATGAGCCAGGAACAGCAGGATAAGTTTAAACAAGTGCTTGAACAAGAAATACAGGATCTTGGCGATATTTTACGACAGCAAAATGGTAAGGCAGCAGATGCCTTAAGCCGTGATGTCCTAAAATCAGTCCAGGATACAAACGAAAGAATTTGCGAAATCTCCGCGAAGATGACGGAAGACCTGAATATTCGTGTCAACGAATCACTGCAAGCCTTGGGCTCGGCCTTGGCACAGGTATCGGAAAAATTTGTCGACGATTATACGCCTTTAGCTGAAAAATTGGAAGAAGTAGTTTTGCTGGCTAATAAATTACAAATCTCTCAGCAGAACGGCAGTCAGAAAGAAGGTAATCAGTAAGGATGAGTAAGAAAAACGGTTACTGGGTTTCTGCTGCCGATATTATGTCTGCCATGATGATTGTATTCCTATTTATCTCGGTTGCTTTTTTGGCAGAGATACAGGACCAGCAGCAAGTGACAAATGGTCTTGTTCAAGGATATGCAGAAACAAAGGGGAACATAAACAAGGCATTGCACCAGGAATTTGACAAAGATCTTGGCCGTTGGGGGGCAACGCTGGACGATGAAAATATGTCTATCAGTTTTGAAGACCCAGATGTCTTATTTGCTCCTGGATCAGCTGAATTGTCTCCACGATTCCAGGAAATTTTGAATGATTTCTTACCACGCTACATTGAATTGTTGACGAGGCCTGAATATCGCGATTCCATTCAGGAAGTCCGTATCGAAGGGCATACGTCCAGTGAATGGCATGGCGAACTGGGTACTGACAATTCATATTTCAATAATATGGATCTGTCACAGCAGCGTACACGTACCGTACTGCAGTATATGCTGACACAGTTTCCCTTGAATCCGGACAATAAAGCCTGGATGATGAAGAAGATTACAGCGAACGGCTTATCATTCAGCCAGCGCAAATATACGTCAGATGGGCAGGAAGATATGCAGCGGTCGCGCCGCGTTGAATTCCGTATCCGTACAAACGCTGAGGAAAAGATGGAACAGCTGAAGGAGAATTATGACAAAAACCATTGATTTCACACAAACAGCAGATTTTCAAGATATCTTTGCCAAGATGCAGATTCAGGCAGATAGACCAGTTGATTTTGCGTATCAGCCGTATAAATTCACGGATGACGTTTGGAATAATCCTCTTTGGAGCGGGATTGTATTCACGCCGCAAGAATTCTATAAAACCAAACAAGAAAGTAAAATGAATTGCTTGTTTTATCAGGGACAGAGAGTGATTGCATATTGGTCGAATCAAGTATTGGATAAGAGACATCCGCGGGAATTAACGGAACTGGCTTATACATATCATTTGACATGGTGTAAAAATCTTGATTATCTGAGAAGAAGATTTCCGCAAAGGAAGGCCTTGACGGTGACCTGTAATGTACGTCCGGAACAGACAATAGAGATTTATGATTGTACCGGACATCTTCAGGAAAAAGAGCGGCGAACTTTCCAACCGTGCCCACATTGTCTGGAACAACTGAACTGGAAGGGTTATCAGCAAGCATCCATTGAGGAGCGATTGAAACTTGCCTGGAATTTTTCGTTGAAAGAATACTTACGGTAAAGATAACATATTTGCTTTTACAATAGATGGGAGGACTAGATTTGGCAGAACAGGATGAAGATAATATTTCTTTTTTTGATAAAATAGTGAGCCAATGCGAAGATGAAGAGAGAAAGGAGAGAGAAGCACAAAAAGAAATCGAAGCACTGTATGAGAAAAAACAAAGAACTACTGACGACAGTGATGATTCCATCGATATACCTTATCTGGATCCATTAGGTGCATCCTCCCCAGATGAAAATATGGATGACGTCATGCAAGTATCTGAAGAGGATAAACAAAATGAAGCTTTCCTGCAAGAGGCATCGGAAGCAGCCGAAACCGATATAGAGCAGATTTCTTTTTCTGTACCCAAATCACCTAAGTGTGAAACATGGGAAAAAGAGCCTAGAATCACTAGATCGAAACCGAAGCAAAAGGTCAAAAAAAATCCGCCTGGACTATGGACATGTCTTTGCGGAAAACATGACAATAAATATATGTACTGCTCCATTTGCGGACGTTACTGGGAAGAAGGTGCCATACAAGTAAGTAATCCAGCGAATAAATCGGAGGTATAAATCGAGATTCAATGAGATAGGTGTGGAAATGCTATGATAGAACAAGATTTTCGAACCTTAACGACACTGCTTGCACAGCAGGGTGGTTTTGAGAAAGAAAAAGGATTGAGTGAGCAACTGCAGGCTGCCATTGCTGTAAAAGGAATGCAGAATACAGAAACGTGGCTGTTGTTGAAAAAGCTTATTTTTCAGCTCGGTCCGGTACAGGAGCAAATACGCCATGTGCAAAAGACACTTACCAATATAGATTCTGACTTATACGCTATGATTGGGGACGATTGGAATACACTGTTAAGGCAACTGGGAATATGTTTTGCACCCATCATGAAGTTGGCCAATACGGAAGAGTATTATTTGGCAAATCAGGCGGTAAGAATTTCTTTGGGGTTGGCCTTTTACTATGGATTAGGAATTGAACAGAATTATGAACATGCCAGTGATATTTTAAAAAGAGAAGCTTCTGCTAACAATCCGGAAGCCTGGTGGCTGTTGGGGAAATTCAGGTCAAAATTGGACATCCCCGTAGATGAGGCAGTAGAGTACATGAATGCTGCTGCTAAAGCAGGTTTACGAGATGCACAGTACTTGATGGGAAATCTGTATCTTGGAAAATGGTCTGACTATGTCATTGAACAACCCAATCCGAAGATGGCAGATCAATATTATCGGCAGGCAGCTGCACAAGAACATGCAGGTGCATTATATTTCTTATACAGTATAAGAAAAAATGGAAATGAATCACGAAGGAGCCGGTTATTTAAGCGTGCTTTAGAGGCTGGCAGCGAAGACGCACTTGAAATTCAAGGGAAAGAGGCACTGCAAAAAGCTGAATTAAAGCTGGCGGTTAAATCATTTTTACCAGTAGCCTGCCATGGCCTTTGGCGGGCACAGGTTTATTTGGCCTATATTTACAATTATGTTGGTAAGACGGAAGAAGCATTGAAATGGTGTACTTATGCAGCTGGAATGAATCGGTCAGAAGCACAGGCTATGTTAGGACGTATTTATGAAGATGGACGATTGGGACTTGAACAAAATTCCAGACGGGCAGAGATGTGGTATAAAGAGGCAGTCAGAAATGAAAGTGGTTCACATGCATCGGATGACGTTCGTGCTCATTTACTAAACGTATGGAAAGAAAACAAAGAATGGAAGCTGCATGAAGAAGAAATTGAAGATTATCTGAAGCAAATTGATTTAGACAAGTATCCGGATGTTCAGGAACTTATCGGTGATCTCTATATTACTAATGGAGTTTTTTTAAACGCTTATCAATGGAATCCAGAAAAAGCACGCAGTTGTTATGAAGGTGCAGCGGAGCACGGCAATATCTCAGCAATGTTGAAGGCGGCTCACTACGAACTTGAGGGAAAAGGCGGTCCGCGTAATCCGCAGAAAGCCGTTCAATATTTAAAAAACGCTGCGGATCTGGGTAAGGCACAGGCAGCTTTGAAACTTGGCGATATTCTTTCGGGCAATACGGTAGGTGTGCCAGAAGATAAAGCAGCGGCTGCAAAATATTACGTCCAAGCCGCAGATGCTGAATTACCAGATGCCTGTGTCCGCTTTGGCGACTGCTGTTTCTTTGGCAGCGGTGTGCCACAATCATATGAAGAAGCGGTAAAGTACTATCAGAAAGCAGTTGGCTATCGTCAACAGTCTGATCTAATAGAACATGCGCATGCACAATTAGCCAAATGTTATAGAGAGGGGCTTGGTGTTGAAGTTTCGGATAGAGAAGCGTTTAAACATCAATTGTTGGCCAGTCATTCGGATAATACAGTGGCAGATGGCCATCAGAAAATTCAGCAAGAAGCGCATGAAAATAATACGGAAACAGCAACTATTGTTTCAAGTGAACAAAAGCAAGAAAGCAGCAAATCACCTGCTGTCATCAGTAGTGGGAATGTAGCCCCAAGAAATTTATCGGCGGCGCACGAAAGAAACGAAAATCCATCTAAGTATGAAATGGAACCAGTTAAATCTGAAGTTGATTTTAGCACTATGAAGATACCAGCAATGATTGTAGCGGTTATCGTAATATTGATTATTGTCTGTTATTTGATTATTTCATGATATTCATGCATCATAAAAAGAAAATAAGAACGAGGAGGAGTTATTATGGCATTTAACATCGATGCTTATGAGGAAGAAGAAATAAGGGCATTGCCAGTAGTATTGCTGTTGGATACGAGTGGCAGTATGCTGGGAAAACTGGGAAACGCAACAAAGATTGACAAACTGAATGAAGCAGTTAAAGAAATGATGGGGTTATTCCAGAAAGAATGTGAAATGGAAAACTTTATTAAGGTCACCGTTTATGCGTTTGATACCGATGTTCGCTTGATTGGCAAAGAGCAAAGTGACCCAGCGGAATTTCTTCGCAACTTTACTCCTATAAAAGCTCAGGGCATGACCTATTTAGGCTTGGCATTAAATAAGGCAAAGGAACTGATTGATGATAAAAAACGAACTCCTGGGCGCTGGTATAGTCCGGCTGTTGTTCTTGTCTCAGATGGCGCGCCTAATGGTACTTGGAAAACGCCAATGAAGGATTTTCTTAACAAGGGACGTACCGTCAAGACGCAGCGCTTTGCGATTGCTATTGGTGCTGAAGGGGCACGCGAAAAAGAAATACTGACATATTTTACGGGTATGCCTGAAAATGTTTTATATGCCGAAGATGCAGCAGATATTGTTGAGAAATTCAAACGTGTCACAATGAGTGTATCGCAGCGGATTCGAAGTGTAAATCCGAATGTGTTTTGCGGACCGGAACCGATGCAAAATACAGAAGATGATGATGACCAGATTCCCTTCTTACCGCCGCGCCGTCGGCATCTATCGCCAGAAAAAAGTCGCCGTTTAACGCGGCGTGTAGAAATAGAGGATAAAGACGATGAATGGAATTGATGAAATCTTAGCGGTATTCGACACTTCGGGCAGCTTTCATGAACCAGGTAAGCAGCATGTATTAGAATATCTGGGTGATACGGTCGCTAATGCAGAAAACATGGAATGGTTTCAAGCCAGGCTGCGGATGTATACTTGGAATGATGAAGTGCTTGAGTCCGAAGATATACCGCCGGCGCTATCCGGACATGGTATTGCTGATGTCCGGGCACTGAAAAAGTTTTTAGAAAAGGTTGCCGATTATCAAGCGGTCTTACTAATCAGTGATGGATTATTTGGCCCTTTCCGCGATAAGAAGTTAACGCTTTTGACGCAGCATATGGGAAGGCGGTTTCAGGTTGTTGTTGCCGGTTATGATGCAGATACTTCTACGTTAAAGAAATTGACTGGAAATGTACATCAAGCAGAAGATATCACCAGTATACTTCATATGTTGGCAAAACAGAATTTTACATGAGTCATGAAGAAGGAGTCTTAAAATATAATGAGATGCGGCGGCGTATCCCTGTTAGGAAACTATCATGCGAAGAATCAAGACCGCTTTTGCAGTACACTGCTTCCCGGTGCAGTTGGCCTATTAGCTGTATCGGACGGCTTAGGCAGCTGCAGTTGGTCGGAGATTGGTGCATCAGCCTTGATCCAGGCGGCTGTTAAAGTTCTAAGTGGAAGAAAAAATATCACTAACCTGTTAGAGTGGCAGCATTGTTTACAGGATATCCATCATCATTGGTTATCTATTCTGGAAAAGGCAAAGTATAAAGTTGTGGATTGCTGCTGTACGGCCTTGTTATGTGTGGTGATGCCTGGAAAATTGTACTGTGCACGGTTGGGAGACGGTATGATTGGCTTGGTTGTCGATCAGAAAGTACATACGATGTATGATGCGAAAGATGACTGTTTTGCCAACGAAACCTATTGCCTGCATCAGGAATATCAGCCGGATGAATGGGATGTGCAGGAAATTCCATTTACACAATTTAGTGGTGCCTTGGCTTGTACTGACGGTATATCCATTGCAGCGGGAAAGTATGAAAGCTTTACCAAAGACTTTATGAGAGAATATGAATCTAAACAAGTGGAGCAAATTCAGTTAGAAATGAAAGACTGGGTATCGCACTGGCGGTCCAATGATGATAAGACCGTTGGCTTTATCCTGCCGGATATCCAGGAAAAGAATGGAGTTGGGGCAGATGAGTGATCTTTGCGAAAAACATGAATATATGGACTGTTTTGGCAATATCTATAGTGTAAATCCAGAACCAGAAGATCAAGAGTCCGGCGGCCAGGGGACGTTTATGCGTACAGCAACAAGTAATTTAGCCTTGAAAGTCATGCATGATAATGGCATGCAGACAAAAAGTGCTAATGAAAAGTCTGCTGAAAAATATACGAATTTGCGCCTTCTGCCGATTCCATCTGATTTACATATTACGCTGCCGTTGGCCCCTCTAAAAGACGTAGATGGTTATGTGATGCAACTTTTAGACGATATGATTGATTTTCATACGGCATTCAAGATTGAGGGAAAGGAAATTCAGGAAGCTGAAGAGAAAATGGAACAGCTGGGAGAAACGGAGCTATTTCGACAAGCTCGTCATTCCAAACATGGCCGACTTCTCTGTTCGTATATGGAAACAGGCGGCGTTCGACGCCGCTTATTAGCATATATGAAAGCAGCAACTATACTGGCACGTCTGCATACACATGGTTTGGTGTACTGCGATTTTTCGGACCGGAATGCTTTTATTTCTTCGGATTTCGATTTTAGACAAGTTTGGATGATTGATGCAGATAACTTGGAATTCAGTGAGAAATTAAAAGGCGGCTATTTTACGCCGGGAGTAGCTGCACCAGAACTGATTCGCAAAGAAAGTAAATGTACATTCTATTCTGACTGTTTTGCTTATGCTGTGTCATTCTTTCAGCAACTGTTTCATCGCCATCCTTTTGAAGGTCAAGCCTATGAATATTTGCTGGATCATTGTGATTTTGCTGATGATGCAGATCAAGTACGAGATGAAGGAAGATTGGCATGGATCCTTGACAGTGAGGATGATTCCAATAATGGCAGAAAATACCTGTTATTGCCAGATGATTTTCTACTCACCGATGGGCTAAGATCGTTATTCCAGCAGACCTTTGATGTCATTTGTGATGAGGCTGGAAAAGTTTTTCCGCAAACTCGGCCGTCGATGATGCAATGGGCCTATGAAGTAGGTTGGGCCTATGATAATACCGTATATTCTGAGCAATTCGGGTTAGACTACGTGGATACAGCAGAAGATTTTGGAAGTTGCCCTTATGATGATAAGCGAGTACATACGGTACGTCTGCGTTCGTATCTCCTTGATGAAAACACACAAAAAACAGCATTGATTTGGCAATTTACACATGAAATCATAGCAGAAGATATTAATGTACCGCTGCGTATTATCGAAGGATTTGTTTGCCGTCATGAGGACGATATCGCTTTTAGTCTGGAACAGGTTGGCAATAGTCTGATTATTCATTCACACCTGTTGAACAGTGTTGTAGCATATAGTGAAGACACCGATTTGGAATCCGCACAATTTTCATTGGCAGGAAGTTTCAAAACCAAGAAAAGCCACTTCCTAATCCGTTGCCAACAAAATAATGAGGATATCGTATTGATTGAGGGAGAAATTCATGGATGCTAAATTTTTGAAACTAACAGAACTGGATAGCAATGAAGAATATCGTATTGAAAGCCTGCGAGGCAAACTGGTTGAACCGGCAACGCTTAAGAATACGAATGGTGTAATAGGACTGCGCAGTGACGGCAGCATGTTTTTTCGCCAAGAAGGGAAAATCTATCCGTTCACAATCGACGACAAGTATGTAGATGCGCGAGTCCGTAATCTTTTTAAAAGAAGTTTTATCGACCTCGCCGTACCTGTCCCGATGAACGGTGGGACACCATTCGACATTTATCTGTATGTTGTGTTTTTTGCTGGCCTCAAGTATTTCGAAGACATGAATCTAATTTTCAGCAATAATGCAATTCAACGATTAAAGAAAATGCATTTGATAAAGGATGATGAACATATCGAAGCAGCACTGAACCGATTCCTGGATATTTCTTTTTATCTGCAAAACAGTAATGTTTCAGGAGATTCTGAATCAGATCAGTTGCTCATTGCATATGCAGATTCTTCTGCATGGATGAATTCGGCTTATGACGATGACATAAAAGCACGTTCAGAGCAAAAAAAGGATACCGGAAAGCAGGAAAGTCAGATTGAGCCGTCTTCAGATGTGGGAATAGAAAAAAATATAGCACTGCAAAATATTTCTGTCCTGCATAAACGACCACAGCGAATTCTTGAATTGTATGGCAAGGATATGCATGACAAAGATATTATCCTTCAGATAGGCCTATATTTGGATGAAGAGCAACACTTACTGTCTGTTGTTCAGCGTGTTATTGGCGGACGAAGAGGAAAGAAACCTTGTTTGAGGTTGGGACATTGCCGCCTGTCAGCGACAACAGAACTCAAGTATTCGTCGGATGCTGTGCGGATGGCCATGCAGAGTGATGATAATACCTACGTTAATTTATGGAAGCTTTATTCACAAAAAGAAGGAGATTTTCTGCTGCGCCGTATCCGACAGATAGGATTGATTGGCTACCAGGATATTAAAGTGGATGTGATTGATGGAAAATCACAGTTGATTGTAACCACAAAGAAGGGGTCTCGACATAGCCTGCGCCTATTGCAGAAAGGTGATCGCCTGCGGACGGTTGAAGTGCTGCCAGCTTATCTGAATAATGTTGAAATGAACTGGCAGCAATATTTTGAATATGTCATGGAACATCGTGCAGAAATCAAAGGCGACTCTACAAAGAATAAAAATGTTTATGAGATTACCGCGATTCGTGATGATTCACTAATCCTCCAGCCGCTGGAGGATTCAGAAATGAAATTATCCGGATATTTGATTTTGGATGATACCGGTGATAAGAAACAGATTCTTCGGCGAAAAAATGCGCGTGATAAAATTGAACACGGTCAGTCTGCAAATCCACATCTTGGATACATCATCGGTGGCAGCAGCGACGATTTTTCAGAAAATATGGGGGTATTACCGTCTGGCTGGAAATCTCATAGCAAACATATTGCAGCTTTGTCAGATGCTGTTGTTAAAAAGATATTCAGGTATCCGCCGACACAAACACAGCGTGAGGCCATTGATATCGCCTTGAATACACCGGATATCGCAATCATCCAAGGGCCGCCGGGCACTGGGAAGACGACTGTCATTACGGCTATTCTTGAACGTCTGAATGAGTTAGCTGATAAACGGGAAATCCAACGCGGACAAGTGTTGGTTACTAGCTTACAGCATGATGCTGTGCGTAATATCATCGAACGTGTGAGCATCAATTCACTGCCGACAGTAAAATTCGGAAAACGTCAATCGGATGAAGAAGATATAGATACAATGGTAAACCATTGGTGTGATAATTTAGCCAAACGTTTGCAAGAAAAGAATCCGCAGTTAGTGGATTCTCAGCAAGCCGATGAATTATCCTACGCTTTTGAAATCTATGAATGTAATCCTACTGTGCAGAATGCCTATGATTATCTGACGAAAGCTCTGAATCTGGAACTCTCTGATCAAGTGCTGATTGCTGATTTACAAGATAAAAAGAATACATTAGAAAGAAAAGTACATCCAGAAGTTGAAGATGAACTTGTCCGTGCCATCCGACGTCTGCGTACGCAAAAAGATAGTTTTATTGACGGTGGTGCCGATGCTGCAGATACATTGCTGCTTCAAGTAGAAAAACTTTTGGATCCCAAAAAAGCAGAAGATCGTAATCTTTTAGAAACCTTGGAAGCTGCTGCAGACTGTTTCGACAGCAGACCTGATTCGATATTGCTTAAAAGACTGGCATTGTGCAAGAGAACCTTACTAAGTCGGTGCATCCCAAAACCACGCTATACAAAACCAACGGTTGACCCCGATATTATCTCATTGTATCAACGGCAAATGCAGGAATTGGAAAAAAATCGTACAGATTCCGACAGGGTGTTGAATCGTTTGCTGCAAACATTGGAAAATGATCCAGAAAGTATTCGGGAAACGTTGAAAAATTATAGCTTTGCTTATGCAGCTACGGCCCAACAAAGTATGGGTTATGAAATCCGTGAAGCAAAGGGCGCCTTGGATAAGAACAAAGATCCTGAATATGATACGGTTATCATTGATGAAGCGGCCCGTGTCAATCCTGGCGACCTTATGATTCCTCTTTCACAGGCACAGCGTAGGATTATCATGGTTGGTGACCATCGTCAGCTGCCGCATATGTATGATGAAGAAATTTTTGAAGAACTCAATAAAGAAGGGATGACTGTACAAGCTGAAAATATCCGTGAATCAATGTTCGAACACTTGCTTAATCGCGCAAAGGCATTGACTCATAACGATGGTATTCCGCGGTTTGTCACTTTGGACAATCAATTTCGTATGCATCCGGCTCTTGGCAACTTCATCAGCGAAAATTTCTATGCACGTTACGGAGAAGGCTTTAAATCTCCATTGGGTGGAGAGAAATTCCCACAGCCATTTGAAAAGCAGCCAATGAAATGGGTGGATATTCCGCTGTCTTTTGGTCCAATGGAAAAAAACAGTTACAGTAAATTCCGTTCTTGCGAAGCAGAATATATTGTCGAGTCGATTCGCCGCTATAAAGCGAAGATGAAAGGAAAACCGCTGTCTATGGGAGTTATCAGTTTTTATCGCGCTCAAGTCAATCAGATTCGCCACAGACTGCGGGAAGAAGGCTTGTTGGATGATGTGAACGTAGGCACTGTCGATTCATTCCAGGGTATGGAATTTGACGTCATTTTTCTATCCGTCGTACGTACCGGAATTACAGTGAAGCCGGCCGAAATCACTGCCTTAGATAAGGATCCGGAAACTATCGAAGATTCACAGATACGAGAGGAATTCATCCGGCAGAAAGATAGTGTTGGCAGAAAACAGTACGGATTTCTTACCTCAGAAAATCGCCTTTGTGTTGCATTGAGCCGTCAGAAGTGCCTGTTAGTTGTTGTTGGTGACGGATCGCTTTTTCATGGCAATCCGGGAGGTAAATTAGCACAAATATTTGTGCCGGCTTTAAAGAATTTCTATGAATTGTGTGAAGAGAAGGGGATGGTGGAACATGCCTGATACAATCAGTTTTTTTGATGAAAGCGGGTATGCAGCCCAGTATCCTCAATTGGATTTGCTGTATGAAGAAGATCTTTTTTTAGGATGCTATCAATATGATATTAATTTACCCGTAAAAAATGAAAACGATACAACATTAGATATTTTTGAGGATACAATCCTCCATTTATCGGGGAAGATTCCCTGGACTAATGATGAGATGGCTGAACGAAGCTGCCTCGCAAAGGATTTTGTTAAGGCTCTTTCTATCAGCCTCAAAGAAAAAAACTATATTAAAGAAGGAAATGTTCTCACTGAAAAAGGAGAGAGATATCTTGGCCTTAAAACAGAAGGACTTGCTAATCGGTATGGTTCTGTTCTGGTTTTGCCGTATACCAAGAAGTTGCTGCCGATTCTGCTGGTAGAGAATGACCCGCATATCCATCAGGGATACTGGGATGAAAATCGCTATGCTATGGAAATTACCAACAACAGTGCTGGTAAGGCAGAAACAATCAAAGGGAACGGTCTGAGACCTAAAATAAAGAAGAACGATACTCACAGGAAAATATATCCATATGAAATAAGACAATTAGTAGAGGAATATAACTGTACTCAGCCTGAGGAAAACTACATTGTACTGGCGCAGCATGGCACAGTCGCTTACAGTGAAGAGGGACACCAAGTTTTTCTGCATCTTAAATGCGGCATCCAGCAAGGACTGGCAGACCAAGTTATCATTTCTGATGGACAGTCGGTTCTTAGCAGTATTCTGACACAGTACATAAAGGAATATTATCCTGGGTATCTGAAAAAACTGCAAGATAGGGCTACACAGGCTCAAAGCGGTGAAGGCCGTCGATTACTGCCTTTAGACAAACAAAAATATGGAGATATTCAGGAAGCATGGCAGCATCTTAAGACTATTGCCGAAGCGGTAACTCCAGATGAACAGCGTCAGCGGCAGGATGCAATCCATGATAATGTTATCCAACTGCATGCCATTGCTGAGAGAACCCTGCATAATTACTTGAAAATCCATCCTCTACCAAGAAATCAGTACGATGTGTTCTCACATCAGAATGCCAAAAAAAATGAACGAGTGTTGAAGCGTATGGCCCTTAGCTTAGGCTTGGACAGCAATGATGCAGAAACTGTTCTTGGAAAATTGGATCGGTATCACTTACGACGCTATCAAAGAAGGAATGTACCGGAACTGGTTTGTGTATTGCCGTTAGTTATTGCTACCAGCAAACTCAATGATCTTACGGAACTGCGTCGACTTGGACGGAAACGCAAATTTTTATTACGTGATATGGAACGATTAGATAACAGCAAAACGCTGCGTCACGGCAGCGAGTCAGCTAAGGATATGTACCACGATTATGAACAGCTCTTGACTACGGTAAAATTTATGCTGCGGATATTATTACCGGATTGCCGGCTGAGCTCAATAGAAGCAGATTCTTTCGATATCGAAGAAACTAGCCAGAATCGCCTGAATGCCACGGTTGCACTCAGAAAGGCATTGGGATGGGATTTCTTTGAACGTCTTGATGGCAATCTGAAAGAAGACTTACTGCAGGTATCGCCGTATTATACAGGACAACTTATGCCGTATCCAATGGATATGGTAAATATCCTTTACCGGATTCTGGAAAACTATCTGCGCAGCTGGGCCTCTGTCATGGATGAATCGTTCGAGACAAAAACAGAAATGATAGAATTCATCCAGCGAATAACAGGGAGTGTATTGCCGAAAGCCTTGACAAGTGTCAACGAAGGGATGGTCCGGGCCGCAAATGCAGATAAACCGGCTTCTCTGGGTGCCTACACTTTAGTTGCTTTTAGCCGTTTGCCTCAAGAAAAACTGCAGCAGATATGTGAAAGTTATGATTTCTTTGCCGTAATTGGTAATATCATTGAGCTGCGTGGGCATGCAAACAATACCCAGCTAAATTTGAAGATGGATGAAAAAGAGGAAGCGCAGTTGCGCGACCGAGTTCTTGAATGTATGAAAGAGATGGAGAGATTCTAATGGAAAATGAAAATACAGAACACTTTCAGCAGGAAGTTGCTGCAAAATTGGAAGAGCAATTGGAACCTTTTGAACAGATTTTGTCTGAAAAGGCAGAACGCATTATTGATAAACTAAATGAAAAAACTGTTCAGTTGCAAGAATGGGAAGCTCGCTTAAAGGCGAAGCAGGAAGAATTACAGGCGCTGCAGGGAAAAATTGAAGCCTGTGAAGCGAAGATGCAGGCACTGGATGATGCTGAACGTCATATCCAGTCTCTCAGCGATATTCTGTTAGAACGTGAAAAAAATTTGCAAACAATCGCTGAACAGCATACAGCAGATTACAAGAAGCACTTCGAAGAATTAGACAGGGCATATAAAGAAAAAGCGGAACAACAGGCGGCTAAACTTGAAGCCTACCACAAGGATGTAGAAGCATTGGTGCAGCGTGAAACTGCTGTTGCTGAAGCAGAACGTATCCTTGAAGCTGAGCTTAATCAGAAGCGCAGTGAAGCGGAAGCAGCATTACTGGAGCAGAAGCGGCAAAAAATGGAAGATTTGCAGCAATGGACTGCTGAACAACAAACGCAGTTCAGCAGTACGCTTGAAAAAAAATACCAACAAGAATTAGAACGTTGTCAGGAATTGCAGGAAGAGGCAATTCAACAAGCAAATGAGAGCCTTGAAAACGAGCGCAAAACGAAACGCGAAGCATTGGAAAAGGAATTAGCGTCCATGAAGGCTGAGGCGCAATCCAGCATTGAAGCACAGCAGAAAGAAGCTGCTGAAAAGCAGACTGCCGCCCAAGCTAAGTTGGAAGCACAGGCAAAGGAATTGCAGGAACGTGATGAAAGACTGACTAAGCGTGAAGAAGAATTGAATGCGAAAGACCGTACACTTCGACGGGAAATGCGTCGTGTCGAAACACGTGATGGTGATCTTGATGAACGTGAAGAAAATTTGGATGATGAGGTTGAAAGCCGTTTTGCCAGCCGTATTGCGATACTTCAAAGTGAAATCAGTACTAAAGATCAAACCAATCAGCAATTGGAAGGCAGTCTGAAAAAACTGCAGCAGGAAAATCAAGAACTTCAAGCTATTAAGGCGAACTTTGGCGATGAACCATTTACTGTTATCAATGGTAAGCTTAAGGATTTAATAGAGGAAAACCAGAAACTCAAAGATAGGGTACAGGAACTGCCATCAGCTGCCGATAAGGAGGCCCTGGATCGTGCCCGTGAACAACTGGATAGAATGCAGGAAGAAAATGCCAATCTTTTGCGCGAAAATGACAGTATGCGCAGTGATTCTAATTTAGCCAAGAAGCTTAAAGGTGATTATGATACAGCTATAATGGAAAAAAGTATCCTGGAAAACCGTTTGAAGATTGCTGATAATACACGTCAGCGCTTGCAGGAAGAACTTGACCGACTGACACAACCGGCCGAACAGGCTTCAGAACGGCAGGCGCGTATTGATACCATTGAAAATGCTCAGATTGAAGGAATCAAAGCACCTCTAGATGTGGAAACACCGCCGCAGGTCGATGAAATCGAATGGCTGGAAAATATTGGCCGCAACTGCTATGATTATGGCTTTAAATTTCCCAAGCGTATTCTGTATGCTTTCCATACAGCATTGAAAATTGCAGACTGGTCGACGATTACGGTTCTGGCGGGTGTCAGCGGTACGGGTAAGTCGGAACTCCCACATCTCTATGCTGCTTTTGGGGGGCTGAACTTTATTGCTGTGCCGGTACAGCCGAATTGGGATAGCCAGGAAAGTATGCTGGGGTTCTTTAACTCTATTGACAACAAATTTGATGCCCAGCCACTGCTGCGCTTCCTGGCTCAATGCAGTGCTAAACGCGACAATATGGAAAACAGCGTGAATATAGTCCTGCTTGACGAAATGAACCTTGCACACGTTGAACATTACTTTGCAGAATTCTTGAGTAAATTGGAATTGCGCCGTGATACGGGGTACGGCGACGAACCATACGTCAATATCAATATCGGTGCCGGGATGGAACCCTATCGTCTACAGCTCACGCGCAATATCTTATGGACGGGGACGATGAACCAGGATGAAACAACGAAATCACTGTCTGATAAGGTATTAGACCGTGGCCTCGTCATCAATTTTCCTCGTCCTAAACAGCTGATTAGTCGTACTAAGTTGACAAAACTTGAAGATTTTGTAGCTGACCGTGATATTCCGATGTTGGATTATCGTGTCTGGTCTCAGCAGTGGGTAAAGACGGAACTGCCCTTTAGTGAAGAACAGCAAAAACACATCGATGATTATCGTCAGATGATTGAAGAAATCAATAACTATCTGGCTGAAGCTGGCAGAGCTTTAGGTCATCGTGTTTGGCAGTCAATAGAATTTTATGCAGCTAACTATCCTTTGGTAGATGCTGCTCTGAAGACATCAGACGGTGAAGTTACGCCGGAATTCAGGAAAGCTGTTAAAAATGCTGTCGAAGATCAGCTGGTACAAAAGGCAATGCCGAAACTGCGCGGCATTGAAACACGAGGTCAGACCAGAACCAACTGCTTGGATAAAATCCGCGTATTGCTTGAGAAAAAGGGATTCAATCTGGATGAAGATTTCCGCAGGGCCTGCGAACTTGGGTACGGCCAATTTATGTGGAACAGTGCAGAATACATCAATGCTGATAAGAAAATTGCTGGTGCACCGGATCAAGTGGAAAGTAACTGACAGAAAGCGGGTAAGTACGTATGAGTAAATTAGTAAACTATGAACAATATTGTAATGCTTTCCAAGGTACAGAGGCTGAACAGCATCTAGCTGGTCTGCTCTTCCTGATTCGGTCATATATGCTGCGTATCCAAGACTTGGACATTGCGGAAGCGGGTTTTATTACAACAGATGATATCATCAGCCACTATACAGAAACAACAGAACATCCTGGTGACTACATCAGCTATCCAGCACGGAAAATGAATCGTGTATTTCGACATATTGTCGAACATATGCGGACCAATATCTTGCATGAAAATGTGATGATGCCGATTTATAAGGCGAAGGAATTCAACAGCCAGAGCATTGGCTGGCTCAGCCGCCGTCCCGGGCGAAATATTCACGAAAAGCTGGCAGGTACTCGCTCTGTCATGGCGGTGCATCGTCGGATGACAACGGATACGAGTGAAAACCGATTGTTTAAAGCCATGGCAAGACGGTTGGAAGACTCACTGTTCATCAAGAAGGATAAACTGCCGGAAGTTTGTCAGGATGAAGATGAAGAATTATTGTATGGCTCTCTTCGTCGCTTTCGTACATTGCCGGAAGCGGAAGAAATCCTTCCATGGCGTAACCTTCCACCGAATAACACCTTGCTGTCGGATAAGAATTATAATGTTGTTTGGCGTGCCTGGAATGATATTGAAAATATCAGTCAACAAATAAGTGAAGACCAGAAAAATCTTGATCAACGGCTGACAAATATTGCCTTGATTCTGTTGATTCACAAATTGGGCCAACATTTCCGATTTCCACAACAGCCGATTCGCTATTGCTACAATACTATTGATGTTAAGCCTGTATTCCAGACTATCCAAGCGCTTAGTGCAAATGGTGCAAATGAGTTAACGATAGGATTTGTTCCAGAAACTGCGAAAATTATCCTTAGCTATAATAATAGTCGCTATGAGCTTCAATTCACTAATGGACAACTTAAAATCAATAGTGGAAAGAAGCAGCTGTCGACTGAAATTACTTTTGAAAACTTCTCAAAGCAGTTGGATAATGTTGTTGAACAAGTTCTTGGAATTGATTCGTCGATGCAAGTACCTGTTGTCCATCAGGAAATGCTTACTGGTTTATCGGCAGTAATCGATTTGTTTCGCTTTTGCCCGTCTATCCTGTATAATGGGATGGAATCCCGTTTTCCTGGTCAATTGTTGTATCAAGAACTTCAGTGTGGTGAGAAAACGTATTTGCTGGACTGCAGTGAATCCCGAGCAGTACTTGACTTTCAAGCGGAAAATATCCGTCCGTATACAGTACGAAAGTTAGTTGCTGATGATGAAGAAAGTGGCATATTATACTTAAAACATCTGTTGGACGCAGCTTATTGTCATGTACACACGCAGCAGCTTGATTTCATTTTCCCCGACAGCTGCAATGAATTTCAATTATCGCATCTAAAACGTGTGGCAAAGATGTATTATCGAAAAGTTACGGCTTTTCCAAAGAGTTTGGCAGCGATATTCACCTTTGTACAAGATGTGCGTTTTCAACGTGAGTTTAGAGCTAATGATGTAGTTTTAGTGCTCGACAGGGAAAATGACGGTACTAGTGTCACTCTGATTCGCAGCACGTATAATAAGGATGCACAGACTGCAGTTCCAGAATCAAGAGGGATTATATGGGAACATCATCCTGCAGGATTCTATCCTGATAATGAAGAAGAAGGCAATGATGACAACATCCTGCAAGTTATTGATCGTAAGGATGTCATTGAAGCCGATTCATATTTATCTTATTGGCGGCCGGACGGGACCTGGATACAAGAAAAAAATATAATTTTACCAGCACCTCCGCAGCGCAGTTTAAAGAAAATTATTGACGATTATAAAAAGAAACATCGCTACCTTATCGGTAAGAACCGAATCTGGATTATAGCGGTTGCAGATTTGCAGGAATCCCTTTCCAATATTTACCTGCAAGTCGATTATTCGCAGCAAAGTATTTTAGGCGGCATCTGCCATTATCAGGAACTTCGGCAACGGACAGAACAGCCATTATGGCGTGATTGCTTGCCGGACCTTGCTATCAAGCGTTTGTATGGCAAACTGGATCTTGTAAAAGACAGTACTTTTGAATATGGTGAAATGCTGACAATGGATATTCCTGTTGCATCAGGTTTTACCCTGCCTAAAGGTCAGGAAGAATATCACTTCCAGTTGGATATGGCCAATGCCGAGGCCAAGGTTCCATATCAAGCAGTTGTGCGGCATGAGGTGTTCCCGTTAGAGAATGATGTCGAATGTCGGCTGCAAATGCGCTATATCTATGGCAATGATAACCCGTATTCTTTGAAATTCATTCCTCTTCATAAGGAAGATGCAGGCTTCAATGAGGCTGAAGTACAATGGCAGCGCATTGATACGTACCCCTATGAACATCTTCAATATCCTGGCTTTCCTTCGAAGCATACATGGGATTATTTGCAAAATTATCCCAATAAAAAAGGGGCAGAACCTCTTAATTTATTAACTGGCTTTATTGATGGAGTAAGAAATCTTGTTCGTAGATGGAGTCATGAGAAGATAACAAACGGGAGTCTGGAAGGAACTGCAAACTGGATTTTGATGTGTTTACATAATATCTATTTTAATGGACGCTACATAGGGGATAGCGAATGCCCGTCGGATATTCAGAATAGATTAAAATCAAGCTTGAACACTATTTATGAACTTTTCTGTAATGTAGAGTCAGATAGTGAAGATATATCATGGCTATTTAGCATGTTATGTATTGCTGGCCGTGATGTTGATGAAAGCTTTATCCCATATGTCATTGACTATATTTGGACATATGCAAATAATCCACGTAATTTTCGCAGGGAAGTTGGCTTTATGCTAGGTGACTTCTCTCTACCATATCAACAGAGAATTGCGCAGGAGCTGAATACATCATTACCCAACGATGTAATTCCTCTAGTTCTTAGTAAAGCTGCTTGGCGTAATGAACGTTTCATTTTCAATTTTCCCCTTCAAAGTACTAAGTTTTATTTTGAACAAGCAGTACAGGATGTGATTAAGGACAATCGTTATCCGACTCAAGATTTGCAACTTCGTCTGGAATTTATCATGGCTGTTTTCCGTTTGCGGCAATTAGAAAATGAAAAGATTAATGAATATTTATCGATGAACAATCCTTTGATGCGGAAACTATATCGTAAAGTTGAAGAACTGATAAAGCGTGGCTTCAATAGGCAGAGCCGCATTAAGTTAGAAGTTCGGCAAAATGTTGAATATAAACGATATCATATTCCAGACTTTATGTATGCATTGCTAGTTTACATCACGGGTGATGCGGGAGACAGTGACATTGTCATTTCATCTATTGAAGAATCAAACGCTAATTGATTTAATGACAAATTATAACAATAAAGGAGACAGGTATGGAAACAGAAGAAAAACAGTCAGGAAACAAAAAAATGCTGAATAAACTCAAATCTCAATTTCAAGTTCTGGATGCTAAACTGGATGCTATTGATCAACAGATTGATGGAAGACCGGAGAACAACGCAGAGTCAATGAAAGCAGAACACATTTCGGATGAAGCTATCCGGGATGATATCGCCGCTTATAAAAAGGCTATCGATGATTTGAAAGAAACGAGGATTAATATTTATCGCTACAGTAATCAAAAAAATCAGGAAGCGGCTTTCTATGGTTTGGATGAAATCCGTCGAATGGTGGAACTACTCAAAGAGATGAAAGATAATTCTGAAGAATTGATCCGTCAGTGTGATTATTTAAAGAAAACAAAAGATTCTTTGCAGGAAATCGGTAACAATGAACAGCTATTTCAATTGATGGATACACTGCGTGAACGTATGATTGATCTCGGTGGCTGTGATGAAAAAATTAAAGTTGCGGCCGAAACAGCAATGCAGCGTGTATCGACGATGGAAGAAGTGCTGGACAAACGGTTGACAGATACAAAAAGTATGGAAGCGGAACTCTTGGATTCCAGTAAAGCGCTGCGTCAAACTGCTGATAACATCGATACCATCATCAAAGCAGCCAGTAATGGTAGTATACAAAATATTCAGGACGCACTAGTACAGATTCAACAGAATATCCAGTCTCAAGTCCATTCAATGGACCAGTCCGTACAGGGCTTGCTTGCTGTTACAAAAGAAAAATCAAGTAGTGCCGATGCTTCGGCACAGAATATTGAATCATTTAATGAGACATACAAAGAGTTGAAAGAAGCACGTATAGAACTTAGGCAGATACAGACTGTCTTAGCGGATAAAACATTTTTAGATAAATTTGACCGGATCAGAAAATCAAATGAATTACAGAGATTATTCATGATGTTGCAGAGAAAATTAGACGACGATGAATTAGAAGATGCGCGTCAAATTGTGAATTTACTTGTACAGACATGTAATCTTGGGCATACAATATATAAAAATATTGCTAATATTGTTAAAAAATAATATATATACGGCTAAAAATCATGTGCTATTTATTTTTTTGAGTTCGGATTGACAGTGAATGATAGGAGGTAGCCAGATGTCAGATGTTTTCTCCATTTCACGTTTCAGGATGGACAGCGATGGACCTGGTATCTCTACGCTCATCGGCATCCCTCGTTGTCCTCTGGATTGTAAGTATTGCTTGAATCCGGCTTGTCATGATGATGAGAGCCAATGGCCTTATTATGATGCCAAAGAATTGATCGATTTTGTCAAACGGGATGAGTTGTACATGCGGATGACCGGCGGCGGTATCGTTTTCGGCGGCGGTGAACCGTTGAGGGCAGGGGATTTCATTAAAGAATGTGCTTTATATAGCAAAAAAGCGATGTCCGGTATCCCCATCCGCATCGAGACGTCACTGCAGGCATCCCAGGAGAAATTACAGGAGCTGCTGCCTTATGTTTCGTTGTGGATCATCGATATCAAAGATTTAGACCCGGATATTTACTATCGCTACACTCATGGACAGATGGACCTCATGTGGCACAACCTGATGTATCTCGTGCAGCATGCCCCCTATGGTCAGGACTCGATACGGGTCCGGGTTCCCCGCATTCCGGGATACAATACAAAACGCAATGTCCAGAAGAGTGTCCGTAGGCTTCAGCCTTATGTCAAGCACATCGAAGTCTTTTCCTATCGAATGCCGCCGGAAAAGAAGGAGGGGACGGGAGAATGAAAGACAGTCATCCCTATGAATTGAAAAATGCCCTTTATGATGAATTCAGTACGGTAAGAACCTTGATTCAGGAAGGATATGACAGCTTTTTGGGTTTAGGCTGTGCGCCGGATCTGAACAAAGCCTATCAATGTTTTAGCAAAGCAGGCCGGGAAGGTGACTTGCATAGCCGTCAGCTGGCAGAGCAAATCAAACAATACCGCTTCTATTGGCGACTTGCATCACCTGATTGCGGTGACAACGAAGCAGGAGCTCAACTCGTTCTAGGTTTATATTTAGCCCAGGCTGGCTGGATTGAGAAGGGCATCCGGAATTGTCCGGGCAGTATCTACTGGTTCAAGCAGGCTTTCAAACGGCTGAAATACGATTCAGATGTACAGCCTTTTGCCAGGGATTTCCTGAAACGCTACGCCGCCGGCACCGATGCCTCCATTCCCGTGATTCAATTCATCAAGCAGCAAGCTTTTAATAATTATAAATACTATGCCTTTGTTTGGGGAGCTTGTCTCGAAAATGGTTTGTGTGTCCCACAAGATGAAAAAGCGGCTTTTCGCTGGTACATGAAAGCCGCTGCTGTCGAAGTGGACTTAGCATTTGCGGCCTTGAGCCGCTGCTATGCTCAAGGAATCGCCGTGCCTGTAGATTCTCATATGGCTGCTGTCTATAAGGATAGATATCATATTGCACATGAAGGTACATTGGGCGATTTTGGGCTGAACATCGAAGGCATGAAGGGTTATACTAAGATATTCGTCCAGGAGCAGCCCGTACGTTCTGACGGCAAAGCAATCTGCCGTACGTTACGCACCTTACGCGCTCAATTCGCCAGCGCCAACCACATCCCCTGGAATGAACCGAAATGCCCACATAAGGCTCCCTGTTCCGGTACTTGCCCGGCCTGTGAAAAAGCGCTTCGTGATTTGATGAAACTAGCTCGGAAGCAGCCCGATTGCATCTATCCGCCTTTTGAACTGGTGTCTCACGAACCCGATATAACCGTTAGACGCGTAAAACGAAACTCGCGACTTAGGGGACATATAAGCATGCCGAAAAAGTGAATTATGAATAGGGTATGAAGACGGGGACGAATAGTAATTTTAAACTATTCGTCTCTTTTTTAGTACCTCTATATATGGTTTCTAAAAACCATTTGGCAATGCGGAGATATATGATACAATATGATTGTAAGGGAAAACAATATGGGCACTCAATGAAAGGGGACGTTAGTATGGCTGGATTTGACAAATGCATACTCTTTGGCCATGCAGGCTATGATGATATCAATGGCATTCGCATGGAACTGTGGCGCGGTGTTTCGAGCCGTATGTGGTTCGAAGCGGCTCCCGGATTTAGGGGCAAAGGCCAGCGGGTCGACGTAGTTATCCCGAAAGGGCCGGAAGATCCGGATATGCTGCTCGATGCGGCGCTGGCTTTCTATCCGGAAGCGTTCCGCAAGGTACCGGGATACGACCGTATGTACCAGTCACTGGCTAAGCATGCCCGGCTGGATTTCGACCTCGGCAAAGGCATCCCGGCAGAATGGGCGGCGATCCGGGAACTGGCACGGCCGGTCTTCAAGGACCTGACGATTTATGAAGCAGACATCCGACCGCTGCAGGGCGTGCCGCAGGAATATTTGTAGAGGAGGGACGGAAAATGATTCGTTCAAAAGAATATCGGAGGATCGTCAAAGAGATGGCGCAGGTCGAAAGCGAAAAGCATGATGGCATCGACGAGCTGGCATTTTTTGCCCTCGTCTTCTGGCTCCAGCAGAGGAAATCAGCGGACCATCTGCTGGTATATCTGGATGAAGCGCCGTGGGATGACGCCGTGCGCAGCTATTTAAAAGATATCTTTTCCCGCTACAGCGCCGTCCTCTTCCCGGCAGCGGAAAGCATGAGCGAAGAGGAAGTGAAGGGAATCCTCGCTTCGCTGCCGCTGCGTCGGGGGATTTCCTTTACGGAGCTGCCAGCAGGCGTGTCGGCATTAGCTGGGAAGCTCCTGCAGCTGCATCAAGGTGACCGCGTGGCCGACCTTTGTGCCGGCCTGGCTGATTTTTCGTTGGCTGCCTGTCGGGATTATCCTGGTATCACCTGTCTATCGGTGGACAAGGACAAGAAAGCCTATATCGGGGCGATCCTGCGCACGGCATTGACAGAACTTCCCATCGATAACCGCTGCGCAGACGTACTGGAACCGTCTGCTATCCTTAACGGACAGGAAGCGGACAAGATTTTTTCCTGGGTCCCCCTGCGGCAGCGCTATCGGGATTTGGCGGATCAGATCCGGAAGTACCCGGCGCTGAGTGAACTCTTCTTCGGGGAAAAGCGCAGCATTTCCACGGAGTGGGTCTTCTCCGCCGTCGCCGCAGTACGCCATACGCCGTCAGGGCGGGCTGTCGTGATGATGCCGGGACAAGGCCTGTACAACAATGTCGACCGTGAAGTGCGGCAGGAATTCCTGCGCCGCGGCTGGATTGAAGGCGTCATCGCCCTGCCGGACCGGATGCTGCTCAGCAGTGCCATCGGCTTCTATCTGCTCGTCCTCAGTGAAAACAATGACAGCGTCCGCATGGTCGACGGGACGAGCTTCTTCAAGGCCGAACGGCGGCAGAAAATGCTGACAGGAGCGGACGTGGACCGCATCATGGACTGCTACGAAAAGGATACGGAAAAGAGCGGCAGCCTGTCGCTGACGCAGTTGGCTGCTAATGATTATGTCCTCGAGCCGCAGCGATACCTGACGAAGACCGATGCCCGACTGGAAGTCGCCTGGACCGTCGGCGAAGTCTGCACGGTAGCCCGCGGATTTGTAGCAAGCGGGAAGATACTGGACGACCTGATCAGCCACAAAGCGACGCCGTACCGCTATCTGATGGTCAAGGACCTCGAAAACGGCAGCATCCGTCCTGATTTGCCATACCTGAAGGAACTGCCGCAGCGGGGAGAAGCCGCTTGCCTGCAGGAAGGCGACATTCTCTTGTCGAAAACGGGGCCCTTCAAAACAGCCTTGGCTGATGATCTTCACGATGAAAAAGTGCTCGTCACGGGCAACGTCTACATCCTGCGCTGCCGGACAAATGTCATCGAGCCGGCATATCTCATGCTTTACCTGCAGAGCCAGCTTGGACAGAGTGAACTGGATTACTGGGCCAAAGGCAGCCACATCCAAAACATATCCATCGCCGACCTGAAGAAGGTCCGCATCCCGAAGCTGGCAAAAGAGAAACAGCAGGAGATTGCCGGAAACTATCAGAAATTAGCGCAGGCAATCAAGGAGACACAGGAAAAACTGTTTGTCCTGCAGCAGAGTATGCGACATTTATTGAATAGCTAGAGGAGAAAAATCGATGAAGAAAAAATTAACCTTGCTGATTTGTTTTCTTACACTATGCATTTCTACAGTATTGGCCAATGACATCAACAAGGATAACTATCGGTATGAATGCCGTATCGGTCCGGTTGGTGTACATGACACGTTTGATATGCAGCAGCTGAACACGCTGTTCGGTAATTTGACAGGACCTGTTAAGCAGCAGCGATTGGGCGTTAATTCTGGTATACGGCTTTTGAACCTGCCTTTCGCCAATGCGCGGGTTTGCGTCCTGAATGACTACTTGGCGACGATCAGCGTGACCAGCAATTATGCGGCAGACGGTGAAGCGCTTGGAACACCGCGCGGAATTGTCGTTGGCCATGATCTGGATACAGTGCTCCGGCTATACGGCAATCCGTTCAATACATGGAAGCAGGGGAACCGCATCATGTACTCGTATGGAACGTATTCCTACGGAGTGACGTTTGGTGTCGATCCGACGACGAATATCGTTGAAAGCATAGGTGTTTTCATTCCTACCTGTTGATTTAAAAAGATTTTACATTTTCAAAATAAAATCTAGAGGAAAAGACCGTGCACGTAATTTGATTATGTGACGGTCTTTTTTGTATACAATTTGGTTGTAGCAGGATAATTGCTTTTTGTGTCGAAATTGTAATATAACATCTATACTAAATAGAAAGGATGGTGTATTGAATGATGAAGAAAATCCTTTTAAAAGAATGAACCGCCGCAGCATATCATTGCCGTAAATGTCTGTATGGTACCCGATGTTTATAAGGGTGCTACGGCTATTGCCAGAGTCAAGACGGAACGCTTTTTTTACAATACCGAGTTGAAGCAAATGTATTATGACAAAGGTACGAACTCCGATTGGAAGTATATCAATCCGGCAGGGGCGATTGCGACAACCAGTGTCGTCATGCCTGCCGGCGAAATGGCGTTTTATTTGACGTACCATAAAAAATTTTATGGCAATGGCAGCCATTACAGTCCTTTATACGGTAGAAATATCCCGAACTTCACAGATGATTTCTATGCGTTCTAAAAAAAGAATTGGCTGCTCTATTGACTATAGATTTTTTATTTTACATATGACTATTGTAGGAAGTGAACGCGATGAAAAAGGCAGTAAGATTTCTAGTGGCTTGTTTCTTTGGGATGTTGTTCTTCGTCGTCCCGGCAGGGCCGTCTTGTGCCTACTCAACCGCTGTATCCAGTACCTCGAGATTGAATATGACGGATGATCCGGGCGGCTTTTGTGATTTGCGATGGGGTGAACCGTTGAATTACGTCCGGCAGGAATATCGGACCAAATTTATTGGCTATCAGGCGGGCTTGGCTAAATATTGGGTCTTGATTCCGGATGCTCATGGTGAAATGTATCTGCGTGGTCCTGTTCTGGCAAAGGCATGCTTCTATGAAGGCCGGCTCGTTAGCATTACCCTGTTCATGAAAGGCGGCTTCGATGAACGGGTCAGTCACATTTCCCAGCGCTATGGCACGCCGAAACGTTATGAAGGTCTGTACATTTGGGAAGGAAAGTATACGACAATGATTCTGGGACAGGATAACAAGGGCATTACAATGATTATCATCAGCAATGCTCTGAAACATATGAGAGGATAGAAAGTGATGGAGGCGGTTCGATGAAACGATGGAGAAATGGATTCATGACGAAAATGGGAAAAGTGTTGCTTTCAATATCCTTTATTTTTGCATTCTGTATGCCGGTATTTGCCGACCAGTGGTATTGGGTAGGAAGTAATGACTATGTTTCTATGTATGTTGATAATAATCATGTCAATAAGATTGACGATTACGCCCAAGTATACGTACGAATTGTTTTTACAGACGGCCATTCATTTATCGGTCAGGCACTCGTCTCAAATGCAGCTGCTACAATCCAATTTCCGGAAATTGCGGTTTACGATAGTAATGGCCAATATCAAGGCATGCGAACCGTTCCTGCTTTAATGTACATACAGGCAGTTCCTGGGACCTTGTGGAATACATTATTGAATCTCGTATTTTAGGCGAATGATAACTGGAGGTGTATTTTATGTTCAAAAAAATTATCGCAGCTATGGCAGCTGTCAGCGGTTTGGCCTTTGCTATGGGAGGTATTCCTGATTCCTATGCATTGGTTCCTGTCGATGCGGTCGAACTTGGCGGCTTACGCCCTGAGTATACACTGGAATACATGAAAAGTATTTATGGTGAACCTACTTTAGAAGACTATAAACCTTGTGATCTTCCTGCATTCAGTAAATATGAATACAAGTATGGTGACAGCGTTTCTATCATTTCAGTAGGCGGTAAAATTATCGTTGATATTCATACTTCTGCTGATAATGGTTGGACAACACCTGCGGGTATTGCTGTAGGCATGGACAAATCTGTATTACAAGATGCCTATGGTAAAGAAGATGATACGTTCCAGGACAAAGGAATTTTATACTATCAATACTTTGTTCATCCATCACGAATGAGTGGGTTGAGCTTCGGCATAAAGAACGATAAAATCGTTTCGATTACAGCATACATGGATCAATAGGGAGCGACTTCTCATTAGTTTATCAGTTAGTCAGGCAGGTGAAGAAAGTATGCTTAAAAAAGTAATTTTTACAATTCTTTTTACTGTTTTTTGTGCTTTACCGATTTTTGCTGCAACACCGATTTGGCATCAGTTTGATGGTGGTCCAAACATCAAAATGTATATCGATAGTGCCAATATATCAAAAACTGAGGACTATGCGGTTATTTGGACCAAGAATGTCATGCCTAATTATTATTATTTGATGCAATGGCTCATCATACGTGATGGACATATTTCTTGTATCTATAGCAGGACGTATCGTCCTGGAGGTGGAATCGATGAAGAGTTTATGGGCAGCAAACTCCGTAATTCGCCGATTTCACAATCAACGCTTTTCAAAGAACTTTATAAATTAGCATGGTAAAAAAGTCATGGACCCATGAATGGAGATATCATGAGTCCATGACTTTTCTGTGTGCAGATTTATTCCTTGTTTGCGAAATACGTGTCTAAGGCTTTGCTGAACCAGCGGCCGTTCAGAACGTGGTGGATGATTTCTTCTTTGGTTTTGGCGTCGATGGTCGTGTCCTGTTCCATGGCTTTCAAAATGGTGTCATAGGTTGTATGGCCGTAGGTCTGGGTGTACGAAGCTTTCGTCTGGTCGGCGTTGACGACGAGTTGCGCTGCACCTTTGGCATCGGGCGACCATTTTTTCCATGACGGCAAATCTTTCCCGTTCGGATTGCCGCTGCGCATGAAGTTGCCGATGTACTGCTGGATAGTATCCGTCAGTGCCAGGGCACCGGCATTATCGAAGGAACCGGCCGGATAGCCTTTTGTCGTCGCCGTTGCATAGCCGGTGACGAAGGGAATCCAGATGCCATGGACGGAACCGGACAATAACGCCGTCTTTTCCCCGACGATATCCGGGTTCTCGCCATAGGCGATGACCAGTGTATAAATCGGTGCTGTGCCGTAGTGGGGACTCATTTGAGCAGCTGAAGCTTCGTCATTGAACAGTTCATACATCTGGCTGCCGTAATTCCTGGCAAAGAGAAATTCCTGTTTTTTCTGCGGGTCCGTGAAGACCGTCCGGTCGGCTACGGCTTTTTTGAAATACGGGTCGCTGCGGGTGTAGAGGGAAAATTCATTGGTGCCGCTGACCATGATCAGCGGTACTTTGTTGTATTCTGTTGTTTGGAAGCCGTCTTTGTCTAGGACGGTACCGTCCGTGTAAAGGTGAGGGAAGGCCTCCATGCGGATGAAGGCATGACCGAAAGCGCTGGCCAGCCGTTCCGCTGAAAGTCCTTGCAGATATGCTGCTACATCAGGGGAATCCTGGAGCAGCCAGGCCTCGGCAGCTGCTTCCGTTGTTTTGATGCCGTCGGCAATGACATACGGGGCCAGATGCTTGGCAAAGATTTTCTGTGAGTCTGCCGTATCCGATGTCGTCATGCCGCCGCTGAAGGAGACGGCTTTCTGGAACTTACCTTTTGCGGCCGGGGAAATCAGCAGGGCCATAACATCGCGGCCGCCTGAAGAAAAGCCGGCGACGGTGATGTTATTAGGATTGCCGCCGAAACTGCGGATGTTGTCTTTGGTCCAGTCCAGCCCCTGCAGGATATCCAGCAGCGTGTAGTTCCCAGAATTCTCTTCAGCTGTACCGTGCTTCAATACGGCCAGCGGATTAAAGCCGAGTGCCCCGAGACGGAAGTTGGCACTGATGGCGACGACATTGGCTTTCGCTGCGAATTGCTGCAGGTTGACCTGTTCGGAATCGCCGGACTGGTTATTGCCGCCATGGACGAAGAAGAGGACAGGCAGGTTCTTTTTTGCCGTATCCGGGCGATAGATGTCGAGATTGAGGCAGTCTTCGACGCCAGTGTAGCCTTTCGCCGTCTGCTGGATGGCTGCTGGCCCTGCCTTGGTGGCATCCTTGATGCCGTTCCAGACGGATGGATTCCGCGGTGCTTTCCAACGTTGTGCCGTTCCATAAGGGATGCCCTTCCAAATCAGTGTCTGGTCGTTTTTCGTTCCCTGTACAAAGCCGTACCGTGTATTCTGCAGTGTCTGCTGTTGATATGTCGGAATCACTGCCTTATGCGATTTAGCCTGTACCGGTTTCTGATTCTGATGATCCAGGCGGGATGTCTGTTGTTCAGGAGCGGCTGCCAGCGTTATTGATGCTGACAGAACCGTGATGATAAGTGATGATAATACTTTTTTGCTGATTCTCATGAAAACCCCTCATTCCCATCGATTTTTTGCATTTATGTTTTTCATGATACCATAGACTAAGCTTTTTGTCTTTATGGAAGAAATATAAAATATTTCGATGAGGAACAGAAACAGGAGATTCCTGCTTTGTGTCGAAATTGTAACAATAGGAGTTTCTGGAACCTGGGAGACAACAACTTCAAAGTCATCCCTTTCAGGTCCATTGTGGCCATCCAGGCCAAATTGAAATCCACTTTGCTGAGTGGCTACATCGAGTTCGAGACGGCCAACAGTCCGTTGAGCGTCGGCAGCGACAAAGCGGAACGACAAAGTGAGAAAGTGTCATCCTGAGCGGTACGGAAGAACGCTATGAGCAGGCGAAGGAAGCGCTGCAGTACATCTTTGATCACATTTGTAAATAGTGTAAGCAGGATAAGAAAGAGATGGTTTGCGTGAAACATAAAAGATTGATGACGGGACTTTTATTAGGGACACTTTTTCTTGGAAGTTCCGGGATGATGGAGGTACAGGCGTCTTACATGCGGCAGGTAGAACCGCAGTATGTCACGAAGATAGAGAACGCCTTGGATGGTGATTGGTACGACCACGATGGGAATCTCGTCCTGCAGATTCATGACGGCTACATCAATGGCTGTCAGATCCTTGCTGTCTATGATTTAGCCGGGGCCACGGGACATGGCGATGCACAGTTCCGCATCCTGGAAAGCACAGGCGAACGCATGCTGCAGCTTTCTTGGTGGTCTCGTCATACGGATAGGGATTCATTGAAATTGAACGACAGTCAGATGCTGCATCGTGTTGCAAAGCTTTCGTATCATGAATCGGTTGCCGGCATCCACCTGGGCATGGATTCGGCAGAAGTGAAATCCGTCTTAGGGGAACCTTCAGCGACAGGCGACATGAAGCCTTATCTTGGCTGGACCATGTACGGTTGGTATTATGCGGACCAGAAGCTCATCGTTACGTTCGATGCCGACTGTGTTGACCGGATCATCCTTCTGAAGGGAAGCAGCCAGGTCCTGAAGACGACAGGCTTGAATTGTAGCAACACGCCGGCAGAATTCGCAGCAGCATATCATATGAAACGTGTCCCCAAAGTCGATTTTGCAGATGAATATTCTGATGATGGCTGCCATGACATAGGCAATGGCGAATACTTGTCTTTTGGCAATCACATGTCGCATATCATGCTGACGATTTATTCCTATTAAAAATTTGTAAGGAGTCGTTACCGTATGCAGATCTTTGTCGATGCCGATGCCTGCCCTGTGATTGGGCAGATTGAAAGGATAGCCAGAAAATACAAGGTCCCCGTGACGCTGCTCTGTGATACGAATCATGTCCTGACTTCGGATTACAGTACGGTCAAAACCATTGGAGCCAGCGCAGATGCCGTAGATTTTGCGCTCATCAACCTCTGCCATGCAGGGGACGTCGTCGTGACGCAGGACTTCGGCGTCGCTGCCATGGCCCTGGGCCGGCATGCCTATGCGGTGCATCAGGATGGCTGGCAGTACACGGACGAGAACATCGACCGATTGCTGATGGAACGCCATCTTGCCAAGAAGACGCGACGCGCTTCGAAGAAAAATCACTTCAAAGGGGCATATAAGCGCACGGCAGAAGACGATGAAACCTTTTGCCGGAAATTCGAACGTCTCCTGCAGCACTTGGTGGATCCACAGGATTCCAAAAATCAATGAGATGAATTAGAGTTTATCTGGTTTTGTCTAAAAAATCTAATTTACCCCATTCAGTGACCAAGAAAGAAGGGCTATAGCTATGAGCGATACGGCTATCAAGGAAGCCATGGAATATGAAAAACAGTTTGCCATGAACAACAAACTGAAATCAGCTTATTGGGAACATGAACGTACCATGCGCGACATTGCTTCAGCCCTTTACAGTCGGGAAAAGATGGGGCAGGAACGCGGTGAAAAGATTGGTCAAGAACGAGGTGATAAAACAGGAAGACAGGCACTCAGTACGTTGCTTCAAAAACTGTTACAAGAAGGCCGAAAAGAAGATGTCGACCGTGTCCTGCGAGATAATGAATACCAGGAAAAATTACTGAAAGAATATCATTTGAAATAAAGTTTCCGGCAGTCAAGAAATTCATTTACTATGTACAAACGGGAATCAGTCAAACCCTTGTGTCGAGGAATTCTTGATAAGCAAAGAAAGGCCCCCATTCAGTATGAACTTAGCCTTACCTACACATGTGTAGGTAAGGCTAAGTTACACATGTGTAGGTAAGACTAAATTACACATGTGTAGGTAAGGCTAAGTTACATATGTGTAGGTAAGACTAAATTACACATGTGTAGGTAAGGCTAAGTTACACATGTGTAGGTAAGACTAAATTACACATGTGTAGGTAAGGCTAAGTTACACATGTGTGGGTAAGACTAAATTACACATGTGTAGATAGGCTGAGTTACACATGTGTAACTTAACGGAATGTCCTGTGGAATATCTATGACGAATCGACACAGCTAACGTTCGTATCCAAGGCATTGCGGTACGCATAAGTACTTGTCACCCAATAGCCGTCATCCTATGCGAAATCCGTATAACACCCAGCCGATACGAACCCCTTCAGGGCACTCACAGGGACATCGCGCGGGCAGACAACGACGAACGAGTCCGGCGCATACGCGATTGTATACAATTTTTGATAAATGGGGAGAGAGCCCACCATCAATGAAAAAGAGACCGTACATGATAAAAATCTTCATGTGCGGTCTTTTTGTTTTGCCTCTCTTTATAGGAGAGGTGCCCCAGCGGGGCGGAGAGGTTGAACTATGATTGGGCATGTCAAAGGAATTTTCTACCTTTTGTATTTATGTCTACGCAAAATTGCTATTAGAAGATACTGAATTGCTATTAGAAGATACTGATGAAACTGCTTATATTTCGTCCAATTTGACAACTAACTGCTAGCCACTAATGGCTTGAAAGGGATTGTTGCGCGTGCGACCATCCCTTTTTTTATTAAGATTGTGTTGCCACGAGACGCCTTGAGGTTATATAATTTATGTATTATGGATAATCTTTTTAGGAGGAAGTATATGGCAGATATTCGTATCATCCGGGGGCAGCGGATTGTTCCCGATATAGAGCAGGCCTTGCGCTTTGCCGGCTATGGCTCGAAAGGGGAGGCCTGGGAACGGGCTGAAGGGATATGCCGGGATATGGCACCGCTCCTGCGGCGGTCTTTGCAGGCCAAGGCGGCTCTGGCTTTTGCCGGGGAACGGCTCTATGTCATCCTGACGTTAGGCGCGGCTGTGAGTCGTCAGCTGGACCGCTATCGCGATGACGGCGACGACGTAGGGGCTCTGCTGTTCGATGCCATGGCGGATACGTGTCTATTTGCTTTGGAACAGCAGGTTCTCCAGCAGCTCCGACTCATTTGTCGGCAAAAGGGCTGCGGCATCGTCTGCCGGCACGAGCCGGGAAGCGACCTGCCTTTATCGGTCCAGGCCGATGTCATCCGTGAGACTTCTGCCGGCCGGACGGTCGGCGTGACGGTCAATGCCTCGATGGCTTTGTCGCCGGTGAAGTCCATGAGCCTGGTCTTTGACTTAGGCGACGACCCGGCTGTGTTCCAAGTGAATCACGATTGTACATCCTGCCCGAAGACGGATTGCACCCAGCGCCAGGCTGGAACGGCTCAGGAAGTGCATATTACCTGCCCCGGAGGCTGCCGGGTCCATGACTATATCCAGGCTCAGGGAACGGCTCTGGCCCTGCCTTGCGGCGGTAAGGGCATGTGCGGCAAGTGCCGCGTCCGCGTCGTCCAGGGGACATTGCCGGTCACGCCCGAAGACCGGCGCATCTTTTCTGATGAACAACTGGCCCAGGGCTGGCGCCTGGCCTGTAAGGCCGTGACCTGCGATGCCGTAGAGCTCGTCGTCCCGGTCCAGGAGCAGCAGGGCTTTTCGGCCGTCGCAGCCGACTCGACGGACCCGGCTGCTGTGGTAACGGAAGGTCATGACTACGGGCTGGCTGTCGATATCGGGACGACGACGTTAGCCGCAGCCCTCGTCGACTGCACCGATGGCCAGATCCTGGCGACGGCGACGGCCGTCAACAGCCAGCGTTCCTTTGGGGCCGACGTCATCAGTCGTATCGGCGCTGCCTGCCATGGCAAGGGAAAGGCCTTGCAGAAAGCCGTCCGCCGCGATTTGATGCGCCTTGTGCAACAACTCTTCCAGGACCATCCCGGCGTTGCCGGCCATTGTCACCGCATGGCCATCGCGGCCAACACGACGATGCTCCATCTGCTCATGGGCTGGTCTTGTGAGGGCTTGGGGAACTGGCCCTTCCATCCCGTCTCGCTAGGTGGCGGGACCTATGAAGTACAGGCCGTTCTGGGACGGCAGGGCGTACTTACGGACTGCACAGTGACTTTGCTGCCCGGTATGAGTACCTACGTCGGCGCCGATATTACGGCCGGCATCTGGCAGTGCGGCGTCGCTTCGTCGGACGACCTCAGCTTGTTCGTCGATTTGGGGACCAATGGGGAGATGGCCCTGGGGAACAAAGAGAAACGTTTCATCGCTTCGGCACCGGCCGGGCCGGCCCTGGAAGGGGGCAAGCTGACCTGGGGAACAGGCAGTGTGCCCGGGGCCATCTGCGGGGTCCACATCGAGCGGGGCCGGGCCAAGGTGCGGACCATCGACCATGGGGTCCCTGTCGGCATCTGCGGGACGGGCATCCTGGAAGCCATGGCCAGCCTCGTCCGGGAAGGCCTGGTCGACGAAACGGGGAAACTCGTCGAACCTTATTTCCATAAAGGCTTCCCGCTGGCATCGACGCTGGATTATCAGCGCATCATCCTGAGCCAGCAGGATATCCGGGAAATCCAGATGGCCAAGAGCGCCATCCGGGCCGGCATCGAGTCGCTCATCGAACGGAGCGGCCTTTCCCGCCAGCGTATCCGGCAGGTCTGGCTGGCCGGCGGCTTCGGCTATTATCTGGATCCGCAGAAAGCGGCTGTCATCGGCCTGCTGCCGCCGGATTTGGCTGAACGGACGACGGCCGTGGGCAATACGTCCCTGAAAGGGGCCATCGGCCTTTTGACGGGCGCCGTGACCTTAGACACGTTACAGGCCATCGCCGACGGGGCGGAAGAAATCGTCCTCGGCAACGATGAAGCCTTTCAGCGTTTATATATCGACTATCTGAATTTTTAGGGGGAACTTAGATTGACTAACGAAGAATTCCAGCACTTGCTCAGCCGCGGCGTCGTCATGCTCGACGGTGCGACCGGGACGAATCTGCAACAGGCGGGCATGCCTATCGGCGTCTGCCCGGAACAATGGATCTTAGAGAACCGCGACGTCATGATCGATTTACAGCGCCGTTTCGTCGAAGCGGGCTCGCAGATCCTCTATGCGCCGACCTTTACGGGGAACCGGCTCAAATTGGCCGAATACGGCCTCGATGACCAGCTCGTCGCCATCAATCAGGGCTTGGTCGCTATCTCCAAAGAAGCGGCCCAGGGGAAAGCCCTGGTTGCCGGCGACATGACCATGACGGGCCAGCAGCTCTATCCTATGGGTGAACTGACCTTTGACGACCTCGTCGACGTCTATCGCGAACAGGCCCAGGCCTTGTACGATGCCGGTGTCGACCTGTTCATCGTCGAAACCATGATGAGCCTCCAGGAAACGCGGGCTTGTGTCCTGGCTATCAAGGAGGTCTGCGACCTGCCCATCATGGCGACGCTGACCTTTGAAAAGGACGGCCGTACCCTCTATGGGACGCCGCCGGAAGCGGCTGTCGTCGTCTTACAGAACCTCGGCGTCGATGCCGTCGGCCTGAACTGCTCGACAGGACCGGCCGACATGGTGGAAACGGTCCGGAAGATGTATGAATATGCGACGATTCCCCTCATTGCCAAGCCCAATGCCGGTTTGCCGGAACTGGATGGCGACAAGACGGTCTATAAGACGACGCCGGAAGAATTCGCCCAGGACGGCCGGCTGCTCATCGAAGCCGGTGCCCATATCGTCGGCGGCTGCTGCGGCACGACGCCGGACCATATCCGGGCCCTTCACGAGGCTGTCTGCCGGCTGACGCCGAAAGCGCCGCATGCCAGCCATCACCGCGTCCTGGCCTCGGAACGGCAGGTCGTAGAAATCAAGCTCGACGGCTCTTTCCAGGTCATTGGCGAACGCATAAATCCGACGGGCAAGAAGAAGCTCCAGGCTGAACTGCGGGCGGGCAAGCTGGACATGGTCCGCGCCATGGCCCGCGAACAGGAACGCAACGGCGCGTCTATCCTCGACGTCAACATGGGGACCAACGGCATCGATGAAAAAGAAATGATGCTCAAGGCCATTTACGAAGTGACAGGCGTATCGGGCCTGCCCCTCAGCATCGACACGAGCTCACCGGACATCATGGAAGCGGCCCTGCGCATCTATCCCGGCCGGGCCCTGGTCAATTCCATTTCCTGTGAAACGGAAAAGCGAAAGAAACTCCTGCCTGTCGTCAAGAAGTACGGCGCCATGTTCATCGCCCTGCCTGTTTCGGATAACGGTATCCCCAAGACCCTCGAAGAAAAACATGCCGTCCTCGACGAGCTCCTGGCTGATGCCTACGACCACGGCTTTTCGCCGGAAGATGTCGTCGTCGACGCCCTGGTAGCGACGGTCGGGGCTGCGCCGACGTCGGCCCTGGACTGCATGGCCACGTTTTCCCATTGCAAGCAGGACCTGGGACTGGCCACGGTCTGCGGCCTGTCCAACATCTCCTTCGGCCTGCCGGACCGGATCTATGTCAACGCCACCTTCTTGGGCATGGCCATTGCCAGCGGCCTGACCATGGCCATTGCCAATCCTTCCCAGGATTTGCTCATGAATACGGCAGCAGCGGCCAATATGCTCATGAATAAAGAGGGCAGCGATTTGGCCTACATCCACCGCATGCAGTATTTCGACAAGAAAGAAGCCGAAAGAAAACGGCAGGAAGAAGCCGAACTCCTGGCCAGCCACGGTACGGCTGGGGCTGTCGAAACGGCGGAGGAGTCCCAGGGCGCTGAGCAGGGGCCGGTCAATCCGGTCTACCAGGCCGTCCTGGAAGGGGAAAAGGACGCCGTCGTCGCCTTGGCTCAGGAAGAACTGGCCAAGGGTATGGCACCGGATGCCATCATCAACGACCTGCTCATTCCGGCCATCACTGAGGTCGGCGATTTATACGATAAACAGATTTACTTCCTGCCCCAGCTCATTGCCAGTGCCAATACGATGGAAACGGCCATTGCCTATTTGGAACCGCTCATCAAGAAAGACCCGGGCCAGCAGGACATGGCGACCATTGTCATCGCCACCGTCGAAGGCGACGTCCACGATATCGGCAAGAACCTGGTCGGCCTTATGCTGCGCAACTACGGCTATAAGGTCATCGACCTGGGCAAGGATGTGCCGGCCGGTACCATCATCGAGACGGCGCTGCGCGAAAAGGCATCTGTCGTCGGCTTGTCGGCCTTGATGACGACGACGATGATGCACATGAAAGATGTCATCGCCGAAGCGGCGGATAAACAGTATGGCGGCAAGATCATCATCGGCGGCGCAGCCGTTACGCCGAGTTTCTCCGATGAAATCGGTGCCGATGGCTATTCCAAAGATGCGGCAGACTGTGTCAAGCTCGTCAGCCGCCTGTTATCGTAAAAGGGGGAATCATTATGCCAGCATATCGTTGGGCGACCTTGGGCTGCGGCGTCATCGGCAATGAACTGGCCCAGGCTATGCAGGCCCTGGGCGGGAATTTGTACAGTGTCGGCAACCGGACCCATGAAAAGGCCTTGTCTTTTGCTGAAAAATACGGCATCGCCAAGGTCTACGACAAGCCAGAGGATATCTTTTCGGATCCCGACGTCGATATCGTCTATATTTCGACGCCTCATAATACGCATATCCGTTATCTGCTGCCGGCGCTGGCAGCGGGCAAACACGTGCTCTGCGAAAAATCCATTACCCTCAACAGCCTGGAACTGGACCAGGCCCGGCGCTGTGCTGATGAACACGGCGTGGTCCTGGCCGAAGCCATGACCTTATATCATATGCCTATTTACAAACAGCTCGTTGACCTCATCCGTTCCGGCGCCCTGGGGCCGCTGCGTTTCATTCAGATGAATTTCGGCAGTTATAAAGAGTACGATATGAACAACCGCTTCTTCAACCGCTCCCTGGCTGGCGGTGCCCTCCTCGATATCGGTGTCTATGCGCTGTCCTTCGTCCGCTATTTCATGAGCTGTCAGCCCGACCAGATCGCGTCCCAGGTCCGCCTGGCGCCGACCGGTGTCGACGAGCAGGCAGGTATCCTCTTGCAGAACCGGGAAGGGGAGATGGCGACGCTTTCCTTATCGCTCCATGCCAAGCAGCCGAAACGGGGCATGGCCGCCTTCGATAAGGGCTATATCGAAATCTACGACTATCCCCGGGCCGATACGGCGACCATCACCTATACGGCCGACGGCCATCAGGATGTCCTGCAGGCCGGCAGTCAGGCCAAGGCCTTGCAGTACGAAATCCGGGACATGGAAGACGCCGTGGCCCACGGCGGCCAGGGCATGTGCCAGGCTTATACGAAAGATGTCATGGACCTCATGACGGCCATCCGCCAGCAGTGGGGCCTGACCTATCCCGAAGAAGAGGGGGGAGTGCAATGAGTTATTCATCGGTCGATACCTTCTGGATCCTCATGGCGGCCGTCCTGGTCTTCTTCATGCAGCCCGGTTTCGCTATGCTCGAAGCCGGCCTGACGCGGGGCAAGAATGCCGGCAATATCGTCATGAAGAATTTCATGAACTTTTCCCTCGGGACCCTGGCCTTCTGGATCGTCGGCTTCAGCCTGCTCTTTGGCCGCGACATAGGCGGATTCATCGGCATGCCCGATTTCTTCGCCCAGCATATGGACCTCATGGCCGGGACGCCTTATCCGGATCTGGCCTTTTTGCTCTTCCAGACCGTTCTCTGTGCCGTGACGGCGGCCATCGTGTCCGGCGCTATGGCTGAACGGACGAAATTTTCGTCATCCTGTCTGATTACGATCCTCATCAGTCTGCTCATCTATCCCATCGTCGGGCACTGGTCCTGGGGCGGCGGCTGGCTGGCAGGCCTGGGCTTCCATGATTTCGCCGGCGCTTCTGTCGTCAGCCTGACCGGCGGCATCTGCGCCCTGACCGGGGCAAAGGCCCTGGGGCCGCGCATCGGCAAGTATAATGACGATGGCTCGGTCAATGCCATTCCCGGCCACAGCCTGCCACTGGCTTGTCTGGGCATGTTCATCTTATGGTTCGGCTGGTTCGGCTTCAATGGCGGCCAGACCCTGTCCCTGACGGGGGAACAGACCATCCTAAAAGCCGCGTCTATCTTCTTTACGACCAATATCGCCGCCGCTGCCGGGACGACGACGGCCATGGTGACGACATGGATCCGCTATGGCAAGCCCGACGTATCCATGACTCTCGACGGTAGCCTGGCGGCGCTGGTGGCCATTACGGCCGGCTGTGATGTCGTCAGCGTGCCTGGGGCCTTTGTCATCGGCGCCCTGGCCGGCATCGTGACAGTCTTCCTCATCGAATTCATCGACCAGAAACTGCGCATCGACGACCCGGTCGGGGCTATTGCCGCTCACGGCGGCTGCGGTGCCTTGGGAACCCTCCTGACGGGCCTGTTCAGCGTCCAAGACGGCCTGTTCTATACGGGAGAAATCCGTCTGTTCCTGGTCCAGCTGGCCGGCGTCGTGGCTATGGCCCTGTTCGTCTTCGTCGCTATGACCCTGGTTTTCCGCATCCTCCAGGCGACGATAGGCCTGCGCGTCTCGGCAGCCGAAGAAATCAACGGCCTGGATTTCAAGGAAAACGGCCTGGTACCGGCTTACGAACTGGACCGCAGCGACGATTTGGAGGACTTGTCACAAGCCTTGAAGGCCGGGGAAGCGCCAGAAGGGGCCCAAGAAATCCCCTTGGACCAGGCTATCCCCGATTCGGTCATGGCCAGTCCCCAGCCAGTCGGCGGCCATGCCCTGTATAACGTGACTATCATTACCGATGAAAAGCGCTTTGAAACCTTGAAAGACGCCATGGAAGCCATCGGCATCACGGGCATGACCATTACCCGCGCCCTGGGATTCGGCATCGAAAAGGGACGGACTGAATTCTACCGCGGTGCCAAAGTGTCGGCCAAACTCCTGCCCAAGGTCCGCGTCGAAATGGTCGTTTCCAAAGTGTCGCCGCGGACCATCATCGAAACGGCGAAGAAAGTGCTCTATACGGGCAATTACGGCGACGGCAAGGTCTTCGTGTCGGCCATCGACAACGCCGTCAAGATCCGGACCGGCGAAGAAGGCTACGACGCCCTGCAGGACTATCCCGTCGTCCAGAAGAAATGACCTTTTACAGACATTTCCCTTGATTTTTGTAAAAAACATACAGGCTCTGGCTATACTGAAACTGTACAGCCAGAGCCTGTTTTTTCATGGATGAAGGAGGAAATGCCATAAGACCATATCCTCATCCGGACCTATGACCATACCCGCGGCGAGTGGCTCCCGGCCTTCGACCGTACCGTAACCCTGCCGGAATGGTGCTGCCTCACGGCGTGAGGGGCGGTGTGGGAACATCGCCCAAATACCGACGGGTCGCCCACGTGGCGCCCCCTACGATTCCCCGTTGGGAAAATCTTGCTAACCCCTAGCCGCTAGCCACTAACCACTTAAAAAGGCTTGTCGCACGCGACAAGCCTTTTTTCTACTCTTCTTCTATTTTCAACTGATCCGGTGTGGTGCAGAATGTGAATTCCGGGTTCCGTTCGACGATCCAGTTGGTCTGCCATTCGTTGGCGATGAGCAGGACGACGCGCTGTTTATGGTCCTTGACGATCATGGCGCTGTCGATGTTCTTCAGTTCTTTGTAGTCGTGGCCGTTGGTCTGGATCCAGCGGGCGACAGTGTAGGGCAGGCGGTTCATTTCCAGGTCGACGCCGTATTCGTGTTTCAGGCGGTATTCCAGGACTTCGAACTGGAGTTGCCCGACGGCCCCGACGATGTAGCTTTCCATGGAGCCCAGATTTTCATAAATCTGGACGGCCCCTTCCTGAGCCAGCTGGGTCATGCCCTTGAGGAACTGTTTGCGCTTCATCGAATCCTTGGCGCGGATGCGGGCGAAGAGTTCCGGCGGGAAGGTCGGGAAGTCCTTGAAGGTGACTTTCTTCTTGCCCGAATAGAGGGTGTCGCCGACGCCCATGGTGCCGTTATCGAAGACGCCGATGATGTCTCCCGGATAGGCATCTTCGACGATGGTCCGTTCCGTTGCCAGGAACTGCTGGGGCTGCATGAGGCGCAGGGTCTTGCCGGACTGGCGGTGCGTGACAGTCATGCCTTTTTCAAACTTGCCCGAGCAGATGCGCATGAAGACGATGCGGTCGTGATGCTGGGGGTTCATGTTGGCCTGGATCTTGAAGACGAACGACGTGAACTGGTCCGATGTCGGTTCGACGACGCCTTCCAGGCATTTACGCGGCTGCGGCTTCGGAGCCATGCGCAGGAATTCTTCCAGGAAGGGCTTGACGCCGAAGTTGGTCATAGCCGAGCCGAAGAACATCGGCGTCAGTTCGCCGCGCTTGACTTTTTCCATGTCGAATTCGTCGCCCGCTTCATCGAGGAGCTCGATGTCGTCGATGAGGCCCTGATGGACGTCTTCGTCGAGGAGTTCTTTGAAAATCGGGTCGTCTGCCGAGCCCTTGGTCGATGCCAGTTTGCGCTGGCCGTGGGTCGTGTCTTTTTCAAAGAGTTCGATAGACGACGAAGCCCGGTCGTAGATGCCCTGGTAGTTGCCATTCAGGCCGATAGGCCAGTTCATGGGGTAGGCGTGGATGCCCAGAATGTCTTCGATTTCATCCATGAGGTCGAAGGGGTTGCGGCCGAAGTGGTCGATCTTGTTGACGAAGGTGAAAATGGGGATGCCCCGTTCTTTACAGACGCGGAAGAGCTTCTTCGTCTGGGCTTCGACGCCTTTGGCGACGTCGATGAGCATGACGGCGCTGTCGGCAGCCATGAGGGTCCGGTACGTATCTTCACTGAAGTCCTGATGGCCCGGCGTGTCGAGGATATTGATATGATGGCCTTCGTAGTCGAACTGGAGGACCGAACTGGTGACGGAGATACCACGCTGTTTTTCAATTTCCATCCAGTCCGAAACGGCATGTTTCGCCGTCTTGCGGGCCTTGACGGAACCGGCCAGGTGGATGGCACCTCCGTAGAGCAGTAATTTTTCAGTCAACGTCGTCTTGCCGGCATCAGGGTGGGAGATGATGGCAAAAGTACGGCGATTATTTACTTCATCGATTAATGACATAGTACACCTCATCTGTAGTTAAAGCTAAAACATGCAAACACTATTTATTATATCGGGTTTTTCTGGTAACCGCAAGGCATTTACGACTGGCATTTCTCGTCATTTCACGTTATAATAGACTTAATCTATACAGAATGAGAAGGAGCGTCTTACATCGTGATTATTACCAGAGAAACAGACTATGCCATCCGCATTTTACGATCCCTGGCTGATTTACAGCTGAAAAATATACGGGAAATCAGCGACGAACAGCTCGTCCCCCGGCAGTTCGCCTACAAGATTTCCAAGAAACTCGAACGGGCCGGGTTCATCGAAATCATCCGCGGCGCCCAGGGCGGATGCCGCCTGACACGGGATTTGCACGGCATTACCCTCATGGACATCATCAACGTCATGGAACGGGAAAACATGATCACCAGCTGCCTGGACGGCGATTTCCAGTGCCCGTACCATCACCGCTATGGTTTCTGTGACGTCCACGAAGCCCTGGCCGGGGTACAGGGCAAGCTGGCCGATTATCTGTCGACATTGAATCTATATGACATCATGTTTCCCCATGGGGGACCGGCCGTTTTGAAAGGGTCGGATCCGTCGCACAATTTGTTATAAAGGAGCCTATTTATGAAAAAAACGACTCTTATCGCCGTTTGTGTCTTTGCTTTGTGGACGGCCCTGGCCCTGCCGGCTGTCCCGTCTTCCGTACAGGCCGCCAAAGGTGGTGGCGGTGCCCGCGTATCGGCGCCGAAATCGCTGCCGGCCCCGGCGCCTAAGAATGTGACACCGAAAACGGGGACGACGAAAAATGAAGCGCCCAGCCTGGGCAATACGAAACCGAATGGGCAGACGCAGGCCCGCAAGGCTGAAACGGCTCAGGCCAATGCCAGCCGGACGACGTCTTCGTCCCGCCTGGGCAGCGTCATGCGCGGTATCGGCCTCTTTGCCGGCGGCATGTTCCTGGGCAGTATGCTCAGCCATCTCTTCGGCTGGGGTTCCCTGGGCTGGGGTGCCGATATCCTCGGCCTGTTAGTGAATATCTTCATCCTCTACCTGGTCATCAAGGGGGCAGCGGCCCTCTGGCGCTGGCTGCGCGACCGCCGCAGAAGGTGACGTATGGACGAATCGTTTATGAAAGAACGGGCGATTTTACCGCTCATCGCTTCCATGGCCCTGCCGGCCGTCGTGTCGATGATCGTCAATTCGCTCTATAATATCGTCGACAGCCTGTTCGTCGCCATGATCAGCGAACAGGCCATGACGGCTGTGTCCCTGGTCTTTCCCATGCAGAACTTCGTCAATGCCGTCTGCATCGGCTTTGGCGTCGGCCTCAATGCCATTATTTCCATCTGCCTCGGTGCCGGTCAGAAGGGGACGGCCGATGTGGCTGCGACACACGGTGTCTTCCTGGCTGTCATCCATGGTCTGGTCATGACGGCAGGCTGTATCTGGGCTGTGCCGTCTTTTTTGCGGGCTTTTACGCAGGACGCGGGACTCATCGACCTGGGCCTGCGCTATGCCGTCATCGTCTTTGCCTTTTCTACGATCCTCAGCGTCGACCTGGTCTATGAAAAGATGTTCCAGGCCGTCGGCCGCATGCAGGTCACCATGGCCGGCTTATCCCTGGGCTGCCTGGTCAATATCATCGGCGACCCAATCCTCATCTTTGGACTGGGACCGATTCCGGCCATGGGGATTGAAGGCGCGGCCTGGGCGACGGGCCTGGGCCAGACGGTGAACCTCCTCTTCTATGCCGTGGTCTGTCATTGGCGGCCGCTGCGGGTCGAAGTTTGCCGCCGCCATCTCCACTGGGACATCGAACTCGATAAACGGCTCTATGGCATCGGCATCCCGGCGGCCCTCAACATGGGCCTGTCGTCGGTCTTCCTCGTCGCCTTGAACCATCTCCTGGCGCCTTTTTCGCCGACGTATATTTTCATCCTCGGCGTCTATTATAAGCTCCAGACCTTTCTTTCTATGCCGACAAATGGTATCATTCAAGGTGTGCGGCCGCTGATTGGCTATAATTACGGAGCTGGGGAATTGGGCCGCGTGCGCCGCATTTATCGGACGACGCTGGTCCTCAACGGCCTGGTCATGGCGGCAGGCCTGGTCATCTGCCTGGCCGTACCGGACGTCCTCATGGGCTGGTTCACGTCCCGTGAGGAAACCATCGCAGCCGGTGCGTCGGCCCTGGGCATCATTGCCTGGGGATTCGTACCGTCGGCCTTGTCTATTACGGCGTCTGGCGCCCTGGAAGGGCTGGGGAAGGGCAATCCGTCCTTTGCCATCACCCTGCTGCGCTACGTCGTCATCAGCCTGCCGGCGGCGTGGCTCCTCTGCCGCGTTTATGGACCGGACGGCGTGTGGCACGCCTTCTGGATTTTTGAATGTCTGGCAGCACTGGCAGCCTGGAAGATTTACGACCACTATGCCCCAGCCGTTACGAAAGAAAAGGAGACGACATGAAGTATAAGATCATTGCTTGTGATATGGATGAAACGCTGCTCAGCAGCGACGCGACGATTTGCCGGCGCAATATCGAAGCCATTACGGCAGCCATTGCCAAAGGCGTGAAATTCGTGCCCTGCACGGGCCGGGGCTTCCGTTCCATCGAAGGCGTCCTGAGAACTCTGGGCCTCTACGACCAGGCGGACCAGTACGTTATCGGCTTCAACGGCGCCAATATTACGGAAAACAAGGGCAGCCGCTCCCTCTTCTGGGATCCGATCCCCTTTGACCTGGCCGACCGGATTTTCCGCCGCTGCTGTGCCTATGGTCAATGTATGCATATCTATACGCGTGATGTCGTCTACATCACGAATATTACGCCCGACGAAGAAGCCTTCCTCCACGGCCGCATGGGCTACGTGCCCGTCGAAGCGGAGGACCTCGATTTCATCCGCGGCAAAGAAGAAGTCTGCAAGCTCATCGTGACCAATACGGATTACGACTATTTACAGCAGATACACGCTGAAATCCGCCCCTTGCTGGACGACATTACGGTCAGCTTCTCCAGCAACCGCTATATCGAATTCATGCACAAAGGCGTCAATAAAGGGGCGGGCCTGTGGAAATTGGCGGATATCCTCGGCGTAGCCCATGAAGAAACCATGGCCATTGGCGACAACATCAACGACATCGACATGCTGAAGGCCGCCGGCCTTTCCGTCGGCGTTCATAACCTCAACCCCGTCATCCGCCAATACTGCGACGCCGTCACCGACGCCACCAATAACGAAGGCGCCGTCGCCGAAGCCATCGAGAAGTATGTGTTGTGAGCGTGGTTCGTGATTCGTGGCTCGTGACTCGTAAGAAACTGAACTGCGAAGGCCGCGGCCGCAGGTTGCAGACCATAAGCCTCTCCTGATAGGAGAGGTGGCCCGCAGGGCCGGAGAGGTTGAACCTCTCAGTCAGCTTTGCTGACAGCTCTCCTATGAAGAGAGCCAATGGGCATTTACATCTAAAGCCATCCACTAACCACTAGCCACTTAAAAGAGACTGTTGCACGAAGCTTTTTGCCATCATGCAGGCCCATTTCTCTTTATAGTTTGTAGTACGGAGTTTGTAGAAGATGGTTTCAAGTTTATGACCATCCACTACAAACTGCAAACTTCAAACTCACAAAAGAGGCTGCCGCCGGGCAGCCTCTTTTGTGCTATAATGGAAGGCAAGGGGGCTTTCTCATGGATAGCAAAGAATTGAGCCGTCATGCGGCTCACGTGCGGCAGGATATCGTCAAGATGGTCACCCTGGCCCAATCCGGTCATCCCGGCGGCTCTTTGTCCATCGTCGATATGCTGCAAGTCTTGTATTTCGATGTCATGCGGATCGATCCCAAGCGGCCTCACTGGCCGGACCGGGACCGTTTCGTCCTCTCCAAGGGCCATACCGTACCGGCTCTGTATGCGACGCTGGCCGAACGGGGCTTTTTCCCGGAAGATGAATTGTGGCACCTGCGTCAGTGCGGCGCCATGCTCCAGGGCAATCCCGACATGAATACGACGCCGGGCATCGACATGACGACGGGATCCCTGGGACAGGGCTTGTCGGCTGCCAACGGCATGGCCATGACGGCCAAGCTGGACGGGGCGGACTGGCGGGTCTACGTCATCGCCGGCGACGGCGAAATCGAAGAAGGCCAGATCTGGGAAGCGGCCATGTCGGCGGCTCAGTATAAACTGGACAACCTGACCCTGTTCATCGACCATAACGGACTGCAGATCGACGGGTCCAATGAAGACGTCATGGACGTCATGCCCATTGCCGACAAATTCCGGGCCTTCCGCTGGAACGTCCTGGAAATCGGCGGCCACGATTACGACGCTATCGGCGCTGCACTGCACCAGGCGCAGGCCGCAAAAGGGAAGCCGACGGTCATCATCGCCCAGACCGTCAAGGGCAAAGGCGTATCGTTCATGGAAAATGCCGTGTCCTGGCATGGCAAGGCGCCGACGAAAGAAGAATGTGAACGGGCATTACGTGAATTAGGGGGCGAAGGCTGATGGCAAGGGCAACGCGCGATGCCTACGGGCATCTCTTAGAAACGGAATTGTATAAAAATCCGAGGATTGTCGTCCTCGACGCCGACCTGGGTTCGTCGACGCGGTCGATTGCTTTTAAAAAGGTAGCACCGGAACGCTATTTCGATATGGGCATTTCGGAACAGGATATGATGGGCACGGCGGCGGGCTTCGCCGCCTGCGGCAAGATTCCCCTGGCCAGCACTTTTGCCGTCTTCGGCACGGGGCGGGCCTTTGAACAGATTCGCAACTCCATCTGCCTGCCAAAGCTCAACGTCAAGATCTGTGCGACCCACGCCGGCCTCAGCGTCGGCGAAGACGGGGCGACCCATCAGTCCGTTGAAGACATGGCCATCATGCGCAGTCTGCCGAATATGACCGTCGTCTGCCCCGCCGATGCGACCGAAACGGAAGCTGTCATCCGGGTAGCTGTCGCTCATGACGGGCCGGTCTACGTGCGCATGGGCCGGGCCAAAGTCGACGACGTCTATCCATCTGGCTGTCCCTTCCAGTGGGGGAAGGGGACGGTCCTGCGCGACGGCTGTGATGCCGCCGTCATCGCCACGGGGCTCATGGTCCAGGAAGCCCTGAAAGCAGCCGATATCCTGGCCAATCGGGGCCGTCAGGTCATGGTCATTGACATGGCCGCCATCAAACCGCTCGACGAAGACCTGGTCGTCGCTGCAGCCAGGAAGACGGGCTTCGTCGTCACAGCCGAAGAACACAGCGTCATCGGCGGCCTGGGCGGCGCCGTGGCAGAAACCTTGTCGCGCCGCTGTCCGACGCGCCAGGCTTACGTCGGCATCCAGGATTGTTTCGGTGAATCCGGCAAGGCGGGAGATCTCTTGAAAAAGTACGGCCTGACGGCAGAAGCCATTGTCGACGCTTGCCTTTTGGCCTGATTTTCAGTATGATAAGAGGCAGCGGACGCTGTCCGCTAAATCGAAGAAAGGAAACATCCCTACATGATAACTACAGAAGCGATGATGAAATTACAGAATGGCAGTGACGTCCGCGGCGTCGCCATCGCCGGCGTTCCCGGTGAAGACATCACCTTGGTCCCGGAAGCGGTCAACCGCATTGCCGCGGGGTTTGCCAAGTTTTTAGCCAAGAAGCTGCATAAACAGACAAGCGACCTGCGCATTGCCGTCGGCCACGATTCCCGCGTGTCGGCGGGCATGATGAAAGAAGCCGTATTCGGCGGCCTCCTCGGTCAGGGCGTCCACGTCACGGACTGCGGCCTGGCTTCGACGCCGGCCATGTTCATGTCCATTATTTTTGAAGATACCCACATGGATGGCTCCATCATGATTACGGCCAGCCATTTGCCCTATAACCGCAATGGCCTGAAATTCTTTACCGTCGACGGCGGCCTGGAAAAGAGCGAAGTCAAAGAAGTCCTGACCCTGGCTTCGGGCCTGTCGGCCATGGCCGTATCATCGGCAGCCATTGCCTCGCTGGATCTGATCGACCTCTACGCCCTGCACCTGCGCCGTAAGATCTGTGCCGGCCTCTGTTCCGGCATGTACGACCGTCCTCTGGAAGGGATGCATATCGTCGTCGACGCCGGCAACGGCAGCGGCGGTTTCTTTGCCACTAAGGTCCTGGCGGAACTCGGCGCCGATACGACGGGCAGCCAGTTCCTCGAACCGGATGGCATGTTCCCCAACCATATCCCGAATCCGGAAAATGCCGATGCCATGGCCTCTATCCGCAAAGCTGTCCTCGACAACAAAGCCGACTTGGGCCTCATTTTCGACACCGATGTGGACCGCATGAGCGCCGTCCTGCCCGATGGGGAAGAAATCAACCGCAACGCCCTCATCGCCATGATGGCCGCCATCTTGGCGCCTGATTATCCCGGCAGCACTATTGTCACCGACTCGGTCACGTCCGACGAACTGACGACGTTCCTCCAGGATGAACTCCACCTGGTCCATCACCGCTATATGCGGGGCTATAAGAATGTCATCGACGAATGTATCCGCCTCAACAAGGCCGGCACCGTTTCGCCGCTGGCCATTGAAACATCCGGCCACGGCGCGCTGAGTGAAAACTACTACCTCGACGACGGCGCGTACCTGGCCGTCAAACTGCTCATCGCTGCGACGAAAGCCAAGAAGGAAGGCAAACAGCTCGGCGACCTCATTGCCAAATTGGGCCATCCTGCGGAAGGCGTCGAATTCCGCCTGAAAATCACCGGCACAGACGACGTCCAGGCCTACGGCGCTGACGTACTTAAACAGTTTGAAGAACGGGCCGCTCAAGCGGGCATCGCCATCGCCAAGCCTTCCTATGAAGGCGTGCGCCTCGTATTCCCTAACGGCTGGGCCCTGCTGCGCATGTCCCTCCACGACCCGAACATGCCGCTGAACATCGAAAGCAGGGAAAAAGGCGGCTGTCAGCAGATCGCCAGCCAGGTGAAAGGCCTGCTCACGGGCTTTGAACACCTCGATACCAGCGTGATCCAGTAAGATGTCCTGAAAAAGAACCCTTGACCAGAGGGTTCTTTTTTTGTATAATGAAGCCATAATCATGTGACTGACGGAAGTGGAGTTACCACGGGGAGCATGATTTCTTGAAGCCGACCGTCTGGGCAACCTTCCAGCGGAGCGGCCTTTTTTTATGCAAAGAAAAGAACAGGAGTGACAACTACTATGGCAAAGGTATTGAGCGATATCGAAATTGCACAGCAGACGAAATTGGAACCGATTACGGCCATTGCAAAACAAGTCGGCCTCACCGATGATGACTTGGAACTCTACGGAAAATATAAAGCAAAGATTTCTTTTGACGCCATTAAGCGCCTGTCGAAGAATGAAGACGGGAAACTGGTCCTGGTCACGGCCATCACGCCGACACCGGCTGGCGAAGGCAAGACCTTGACCACTATCGGCCTGGCTCAGGCACTGAACTACATGGGCCATAAGGCTGTCGTCGCCCTGCGCGAACCGTCCCTGGGACCGGTCTTCGGCATCAAAGGCGGCGCTGCTGGCGGCGGCTATTCTCAGGTCCTGCCCATGGAAGACATCAACCTGCACTTCACTGGTGACATGCACGCCATTACGGCAGCCAACAACCTCTTGGCCGCAGCCATCGACAACCATGTCCATCAGGGCAACGCCCTGCGCATCGATGTGCGCCGCATCATCTGGAAACGTGTCATGGATATGAACGACCGGGCTTTGCGCAACGTCGTCGTCGGCATGGGCGGCAAAGTCTGCGGCTTCCCGCGGGAAGACCATTTCATGATCACTGTCGCTTCGGAAATCATGGCAGCCCTTTGCCTGGCCAGCGACCTCATGGACCTCAAGAAGCGCATGGGCGACATCACCGTGGCCTATGACCTGGACGGCAATCTGGTCAAAGCCCGTCAGCTCGGCGTCGAAGGCGCCATGGCCATCCTCATGAAAGATGCCATCAAGCCGAATTTGGTCCAGACCATCGAACATACGCCGGCCTTGGTCCACGGCGGTCCCTTCGCCAACATCGCCCACGGCTGCAACTCCGTCGTCGCAACCAAACTGGCTATGAAGATGGGCGATATCGCCGTTACGGAAGCCGGTTTCGGTGCCGACCTGGGTGCTGAAAAATTCATGGACATCAAATGCCGTTTCGCCGGTATCAAACCCGATGCCGTCGTCATCGTTGCGACTGTCCGTGCCCTGAAGATGCACGGTGGCGTCGACAAGAAGAACTTGCAGGAAGAAAATGTCAAAGCCTTGAAGAAGGGCTTTGCCAACCTGGCCAAACACATCGAAAATATGCGCCTCTTCGACGTACCCGTCGTCGTAGGCATCAATAAATTCATCAGCGATACAGATGAAGAAATCGCTACGCTGCGGAAACTCTGCGAAGATTACGGCGTCGAAGTCGCCCTCAACAACTGCTGGGCCGAAGGCGGCAAAGGCGGCGTCGAAATGGGCGAAAAAGTCCTGAAACTGCTGCAGCAGCCGAAGACCCCGTACAAACCGCTCTACGACGTCAACGCTTCGATTCCTGAAAAACTGGAAACTATCGTCAAGAAAGTCTACGGCGGCGACGGCGTCCTTTTTGAAGGCAACGCTCAGAAACAGATCAAGGAACTGGAAGCCTTTGGCCTCGATAAAATGCCGATTTGCGTGGCCAAGACGCAGTATTCCCTGTCCGATAACCCGGCGCTCCTGGGGGCACCGAAGGGTTTCAAGGTCACGGTCAAAGACGTCCGCGTCTGCACCGGTGCGGGCTTCATCGTCTGCCAGACGAGCAATATCATGACCATGCCGGGCCTGCCGAAAGTACCGGCTGCCAACCGCATGGATATCGACGAAAATGGCGTCATTACGGGATTGTTCTAAGATGGATTTTGCACAATTCCAATCCATGCCCCTCGACGGGCTCCTGGAAGTCACGGCTTCCAAGGAACCCGTTCCCGGCGGCGGCGGCATCGCCGCTATGACCGCTGCTTCGGCGGCAGCGCTTGTAGAGATGGTCGCCAACCTGACTATCGGCAAGAAGGGCTACGATGAAATCGAGAAACTCATGGTATCCATCCGCGATAAGGCCCACGGTCTGCGCCAGCGCTACCTCGACGGCATCGCTGAAGACGCGGCGGCCTTTGACGGCGTCATCCGCGCCGTCCGCCTGCCCAAGGATACGCCGGACCGGGCGGCCAAGGTCCAGCAGGCCTTTAAGGATGCGGCTCTGTCGCCCTTTGAACTGGGCAAGGACATCTTCGTCCTCCTCCAGCTGGCAGAACAAGTCGTCCGCTACGGCAACGCCTGGGTCATCACGGACGGCGTCATTGCCACCATGAACGCCAGGGCGGCTATGCGCTCGGCTTTTTACAGCGTCCGCATCAACCTGAAATCCATCAAGGATGAAACCTTCGTGACGAAGATGATTAACGAAATCCGCGAAATCGAAGAAAAAGCGGCCATCGTCGAACAAAACGTAGAATATGAATACCGGAAGCGGTGAAAAAAGGCGCTGTCGCATGAAGACAGCGCCTTTTTTAGCAGTCAGCAGTCAGCGGCTAACCCCTGACCCCTAGCCCTAGCCCCTAACCCCTAACTCCTAGCCACATCTTGTTATCTTCTCCTGGATACCGTATAATAGAAATATTAACGAAAGGAGAATTCTATGTTCGATTTTAATATACTTTCTATTATTGCCGGGATTCCCGGCCTGCTCATCGCCATGGTCATCCATGAATACGCCCATGCCCAGGTGGCAGACTGGATGGGCGATGATACGCCGCGTCTGATGGGGCGCCTTACGTTGAACCCGGTGGCTCATATCGACCCGGTCGGCCTGATCATGCTGCTCGTCGCCCAGTTCGGCTGGGCCAAGCCGGTTACGATCCAAGTCGGCAATTTCCGGAACTGGCGGAAAGGGGAAATTTGTGTATCCCTGGCTGGTCCCGTGTCCAACCTGATTACGGCTTTCGTCGCCTTGGTCATTGAAGTCATCTTTGTCAAGCTCCATCTCTTTACGACGACGGCCCTGCCTATGGTCCTTCACCTCATCGTCTTGTACAACGTCAACTTTGCCATCTTCAACATGATTCCCTTGCCGCCTCTCGACGGCTCGCGGGTCCTCATGTGTTTCCTGCCGACGTCGTGGAACTATAAGCTGGCCAGCCTCGAACGTTACAGCTTCCTCATCCTCATCGCCCTGATGATGACGCCTTTTTTCACGTATATCCTCATTCCCTTGCAGCGTCTGGTCTTCGCCTTGTTCAGCTTGATCTTGACGCCATTCCTGTAAAGGAGGAATTCTCATGACCTGTAAAAAATTAATGGCAGCAGCCCTGTTATGGGCGGCATTGACAGTTCCGGCCGGTGCTTTTGACTACAACCAGTCTGTCGATGAAATCGCCGAAAGCCCGCTCACGGCGTATCAGACGGTCTATCTCGGTATGCCCCGGGCTGATTTCGATGCCAATTTCTCCATCCTGTCCGACTGGACTTTCTACGGCAGCACGGTATCCTTTACGGAACGGGCTGAACGGACGTCGGTCGTTAAGAACGTATCCGTTACGGAAGGCATCGAAATCTTCTCGGCCGATACGTCGGCCAAGGGCAAGGTCCTGGCTTTCGATAATTACTTTAAGACGACTGACAAGGCGATAGCCAAGAGCATTTATTCCCGCCTGGTAGCAACGATTTATTCCAATATGGAAAACTTCCCAGTCAAACAGAGTGATAAAGAAGTCGAATGGACCCAGGATGACGTGTCGATCACTGTCGCCTTTGACGGCCAGAAAGACGCGAAAGGGCAATATATCGTCTACATCCGGCGCTACAATAACAAGATATTGAAGTAACCTCTTTGTTGACAACCATATTGACAACGAACATAAGATCGTATATAATGAGAGTGTAACGAATTTTACCTTTTGACTTTTAGCTTCTTGATAGGAGTTGATTTTATGAATCGTGTAAAAACCGTATTTCTCATGACGGCCCTGGCGGGTATCCTCATGGCCATCGGCGGCCTCATCGGCGGCCGCAGCGGCGTCATGGTCATGTTCCTCATCGCTACGGCGATGAACTTCATTTCCTACTGGTTCAGTGATACTATGGTCCTGAAAGCCTATCGGGCACAGGAAGTCGGCGAAGACCACTACCTGTACCGCATCGTCGCCGACCTGGCTCAGCGGGCGGACCTGCCCATGCCCAAGGTCTACATCATCCCGACGGAAGTACCCAATGCCTTCGCTACGGGCCGCAGCCCGTCCCATGCAGCTGTCGCTGCGACGGCTGGGATCCTGGACCTTCTTGACGAAGATGAAATCCGCGGTGTCCTGGCCCATGAAATGAGCCATATCCTGCATCGGGATATCCTCATCAGCACTATCGTGGCCTGCTTTGCCAGCGCCATCGGCATGATTGCCAACATCGCCCAGTGGGCTGCCATCTTCGGCGGCGGCCGCGACGATGACGGGGAAGGCAATCCTGTAGCCCTCTTGGTGACGGCTATCGTAGCGCCCCTGGCTGCGTCTATCATCCAGCTCGGCATTTCCCGGACGCGGGAATATATGGCTGACGAAGAAGGGGGCCGCATGATCGACGACCCCATCGCCCTGGCCAGAGCCCTGGCGAAGATCGATAACTACGCTCATCATTACGCCCTGCCCGGCGCGACGAAGGCGACGGCTCACATGTGCATCATCAACCCCTTTGCCGGTGCCGGCAGTGCCATTGCCAACCTCTTCAGTACCCATCCGTCGACAGAAAAACGTATCGAACGGCTGGAAGAACTGGACAAAGAATTACATGATTAATGTTTTACCGTAGGGGCCGTGTCGCATGAAGGCTTATTCCACCGTGCTAGGTCCCGTTTGCTTTATAGTTTGCAGTACAGAGTTTGTGGTTTTCAGAGAAAACCTTTAAATTTAAAGCCATCCGCTAACAACTAACTGCTAGCCACTAGCCACTTAAAAGGGCTTGTCGTACATGCGACAAGCCTTTTTCTATTGCATTTTCCGTCAGACAAGATATAATAAAAATATTGTAATAGAATGTAACCGTGAGGAGGAACGCTGGTTGGCAGAATATATCATGCTGCAGGGGACGAGTTCCCATGTCGGCAAGAGCATCATTACGACGGCTTTGTGCCGCATTTTCTTACAAGAAGGGAAACGGGTCGTCCCTTTCAAGGCCCAGAACATGGCTTTGAATTCCTATGTCACTGCCGATGGCCGGGAAATGGGCCGGGCCCAGGTCGCCCAGGCCGAAGCGGCCGGCCTGCTGCCTATGGTGGCCATGAATCCCGTCCTGTTGAAGCCCACAGGCAATGCCTGCTCACAGGTCATCATCGACGGTCGTCCTGTAGGCAACATGTCAGCCCGGGAATATCATAAAGGCTATGCGCTCCAGGCTTTCGACGCCGTCAAACGGGCCCTGGGCGAACTGGATAGGGCTTACGACACGCTGGTCATCGAAGGGGCCGGCAGCCCGGCAGAAATCAACCTGAAGGACCATGATATCGTCAACATGCGCGTTGCTAAATACCTCGGCGCGCCCGTACTCTTAGTGGCCGATATCGACCGCGGCGGCTCGCTGGCTGCCTTAGTCGGCACGCTGGAACTGCTCGACCCGGATGAACGGGACCTGGTCAAAGGCCTGGTCATCAATAAATTCCGCGGTGACGTATCGCTGTTTACGCCGGCCATCGACTTTTTGGAAAAAAAGACGGGCAAACCCGTCCTGGGCGTCGTGCCTTATGTCGATGACCTGGGCATCGATGAAGAGGATTCTGTATCCCTCGACGATAGGGAACAGCGGCCAGAAGCTGATAAGGTATCTATCGCCGTCGTCCAGGTGCCTAAGATTTCCAACTTCACCGATTTCGACAGCCTGACCCGCGAAGACGACGTCGCCCTGTACTATGCCCGCCATCCCCGCGACCTGGCCGGTGCCGATGCCGTCATCCTGCCGGGCAGCAAGAATACGACAGAAGACTTGTGTTTCCTCCTGGAACAAGGCTGGGACCGGGCTTTACAGCATTTCATCAGCCAAGGGAAGCCCGTCATCGGCATCTGCGGCGGTTATCAGATGATGGGCCAGGCTGTCTGCGACCCGGATCAGACCGAGTCCCAACTGGGCCGCGTCGAAGGCCTGCACCTCCTGGGTGTGACGACGACCTTCGTATCGCATAAACTGACGTCGCAGGTGACGGCTGACTGCCGCGACCTGCCTTTTGCCGGAACTATCCTGAAAGCGAAGGGCCTGACGGGCTATGAAATCCACATGGGCCGGACCGAGCGGGATGGCAGCGATACGTATCCCTTTGTCGTCACCAGCCGTTCTGGAGAACCCTGTGAAAGTCTGGCCGGTGCCGCCCGTAAAGATGGCCTGGCCTGGGGGACTTATATCCACGGCATCTTTGACAACGACGCGTTCCGCCGCCAATTCCTCAATGCCCTGCGGATCCGCAGGGGATGGCAGCCCCTGCCGGTGACGCTGCACTACCGGCAGGAAAAAGAAGCGAAATACGACCGCCTGGCCCGGATCGTTCGGGAGTCTCTGGACATGAAGCGCCTGCGGCAGATTATGGAAGAAGGAATAAAATGATTACTGTACTCACCGCTTTTATCGTAGATTTCATCATTGGCGATCCCCATACGAAACTGCATCCCGTCGCCCTCATCGGGCGCTGGATCAGTCTGCTCGAACGGCTGTTCTATAATGAGAAATCGACGAAATGGGAACATTTCATCTTAGGCGGGCTGACTGTCGTCATTACCCTGTTGTTTGTCTACAACATCACCCTGGCCCTGGTCCTGGCCTTGGAATTTTTACCTAACGAACATTGGAGTTATATCATCCAGGGCATCCTCTTATCCTTCATGATCTGCCCCCGCAGCCTGGCCAAGGCCGGCCGGGAAGTCTACCGCTATCTCGTCCGTCATCATCTGCGCATTGCTCAGCTGAAGGTCGGCAAGATCGTCGGCCGCGATACGGACCATCTCGACAGCCCGGAAGTGACGCGGGCTACGGTGGAAACGATTGCCGAAAATACCATTGACGGCATCGTGTCGCCGCTGTTCTTCTTTGCCATCGGCGGCCTGCCCCTGGCTGTCGTCTATCGGGCGGCCAATACCCTCGATTCCATGATTGGCTATAAAAACGACAAATACATCTATTTCGGCCGCGTTGCAGCCCGCGTCGATGACGTCCTCAACTACATCCCGGCCCGGATTTGCGCCCTGCTGTTCATTGCGGCTGCCGCCTGCCTGGGCTATGATGCCAAAGGGGCCTGGCGCATCATGCGCCGCGATGCCTCTAAGCATCCCAGCCCGAACGGCGGCTATGCCGAAGCGACCGTAGCCGGGGCCTTGGGCATCCGTTTAGGCGGGCATAACCGTTATTTCGGCAAGGATACATTCCGCGAATATATGGGCGATGCCGACCATGAACTGGAACCGCAGTATATCCGCAAGGCCACGTATCTCATGTACAGCGTATCCCTGGCAGCCGGTGTCATTACGGCGCTCCTTCATTTAGGGCTCTACGGCTTATGGAGCTGATCGTCCGCGTTCCCGGTTCGTGCGGGGAAGTGATGCAGGGCTTCTGGCAGGGAAGGCCCTTCCTGGTTACGTGTCCCATCGACCGCTACAGTACCGTCGTCGTCCGCCCCGGGACGGGACGGCTCGTCGGAGGCGGGGCCAAGGCACGCCGTGCCCTGGCGCTGGGACAGGCCTATTACCGGTGCGACAGCCTGGCTCATGATTTTTTCCTGACGTCGGAATTGCCTTCCGGCAAGGGCATGGCTTCCAGTTCAGCCGATATCTGCGCTGTCCTGGCAGCCGTAGCAGCCGTGAACCAGGTGCATCTTTCCGAAGGGGACATTGGCCGTCTGGCGGCTTCCATCGAGCCGACAGACGGCGTTTTTTGTCAGGGCCTGGCAGTGATACAGCCGGAAACGGGGGAGCTCCTCCATGTCTTTCCGCACGTACCACCCTTAGCTATTGCCATTTTCGATGCCGGTGGGACCGTCGATACCGTCGCTTTCCATCAGGCCCGGCCAGACCGTGCCCGGCCTGATGCGGCGGCTCTCTTCCTGGGCTGGCAGCTCTTGTCGTCGTCGCTGACAGACCGCCAGATCGGACAGGCGGCGACCCTCAGTGCCCTGGCCAATCAACCCTGGCTGCCGAAACCGGATTTTCCGGCCTTTCTCCGGGCTGCCCGCCGTCATCCGGCTGTCGCCGGCGTCAACGTAGCCCACAGCGGGACTGTGGCCGGCGTCTTTTTCTGCCAGTCTGCCAGTCAGGCGGACAGGGAGGGGGTCATTGCTTCACTGAGACGGCAGTTTTCGCATTGGACCTATACAGAAACGGTCCATTTGCGCAGCGGCGGTATTTCCATAGAAAACAGGTGATTCCATGATAAAACGATTTGAACATGGCGGCAATATCTATCAGTCCGCACCGGATGGCGGTCCGTGGCTGGACTTCAGTGCCAATATCAATCCTCTCGGCCTGCCGGAGAGCATCCGCCAGGCCCTGGCGGCCCATCTCGACGCCGTCGTCCATTATCCGGATCCGGCCGGGACGGCGCTGCGCCAGGCCTTAGAAGGGGCCTACGGCGTACCAGGCGGGACTATCCTGCTGGGCAATGGCGCAGCCGAACTTTTTTATCTCTATATGCATACTTTCCGGCCTCAGCGGGTCCTGCTGCCCGTCCCTTCCTTCAGTGAATACGAACGGGCGGCACGGGCTGTTGGGGCCGTTATCGGCTATGAGTACCTGAAAGAAGACGATGACTTTGCCTTTCCCTGGGAAGGGCTGCGCCGGGCCTGCGGCCAGGTGGACTGCATCGTCATCGGCAATCCCAACAATCCTACGGGCACCCTGGCGACGGCCGATGAAGTCCTGGCCCTGGCCGAAGTCGGCGCCCGCAAGGGAACAGATATCCTCGTCGATGAATCGTTCCTCGATTTCCTTCCCTCTGACGAAGCCTATTCCGTCCTGGACCAGGCCGGGGACCGGGATAATCTGTTCGTCATCCGGTCGCTGACGAAATTCTACGCTCTGCCGGGCCTGCGCCTGGGTTTTGGTGTCACGTCGCCGCTGCGGCGCGGCCTCATGGAGGGGCATAAAGACGGCTGGAATGTCAATGTTCTGGCTCAGTATGCCGGCGTCGCCGGACTCCGGGACCGGGCCTATCAGCAGGCTTCGCGCCAATTGGTCCAGCAGGAGAAAGACTGGCTCTATGAACAGATGACGGCCCTGCCGGGTCTTCACGTCTATCGGCCTTGTGTCAATTTCATCTTCTGGCGCCTTACGGGAGAAGGGAAGCGGACAGCAGACCTGGCAGACGCCTTGCGGGCTGACGGGATTTTGATCCGCGATTGTGCCAATTATCCGGGCCTGACGGCGGCATACGGGCGCAATGCCGTGCGGCCTCGTTTTGAAAATGAAAGATTCGTGGAAAAAATACGGGAAAAATTAAGTAAGTTCTGATTTTCACTAAAATATTAAAGAAAGATTAGAGAAGCATTAGAATTAGATTAAACTTGCGAAAAATTCATGATTTTTTTTCCTTTTTATGATAGAATAAACTCATAAATTAAATTATTTAATTTATTACATTTTCTGTCCTTATGATTTCTTGACAAAATCTAAAATTTAAAAAGATAGGAGGAGTGTCATATGGGAGAAAATAAAGGAAACAGAACGATTGCTATTGGCTTGATGTTGTTCGCATTGTTCTTTGGTGCAGGGAACCTGATTTTCCCGGCTGCCATGGGGCAGGCTGCCGGCTCGAATGTCTGGTGGGCTGTCCTGGGCTTCGTCGTCACCGGCGTCGGCCTTCCGTTGGCCGGGGTCCTGGCCATGGGCTATTCTGGCTGTAAGAACTTGCAGGAACTGGCAGGCCGCGTCCATCCGGCATACGGTCTTTTCTTCACGGTCATCTGTTATCTGACTATTGGGCCGTTCTTCGCCATTCCCCGTACGGGCAGCGTCTCTTATGAAATCGCCGTCCGTCCCTTCTTGCAGAGCGGTGGCAATGACATGATCATGACGGGCTTTTTGGTCCTGTTCTTCGTCATTTCCTTCTGGCTGTCCGTATCGCCGCAGAAACTGGTCGACCGTATCGGCAAGATCCTGACGCCGGCTCTGCTGCTCACAATCCTGCTGCTCATCGCCAAATCTTTCATTACGCCCCTCGGCTCGCCGCAGGAACCGACCGCTGCTTATGCAACAGCCAGCATCGCTGCCGTACAGGGCATCCTCGATGGCTACAACACGATGGATGCTATCGCCTCGCTGGTCTTCGCCATCCTGGTCATCGAATTCGTCATGGAAGACGGGGCTACGGAACCGGCGGCTATCACTAAGGAAGTCTTTAAGGCCGGCCTCATTGCCGTCAGCTGCCTGGCTTTCGTCTACATCTTCATCGCCAAGATCGGTGCCGACAGCGTCGCCGCTTTCGGCATCCAGGAAACAGGCGCACCGGTCCTTTCCAAGAGCGCTATGATCCTCTTTGGTAATGTCGGGGCTGTCATCCTGGCCGTCATCGTACTCCTGGCCTGCTTATCGACGTCCATCGGTCTGATTACGTCGTGCGCTACGTATTTCAATGAACTCGTCGGCAATATCGGCTATAAGAAATGGGTCACCATCTTTACGATCATTTCCTTCTTCGTCGCCATGTTCGGCCTGAAGACCATCATCGTCGCCGCTATTCCGGTTTTGATGTTCATTTATCCTCTCGTCGTCGCCATCATCATCCTGACCTTCCTCAACAATCTCTTTGATGGACGGCAGTGTGTCTACGCCTGGACCATCGGCCTGACACTCATCCCGGCTTTGGTCACAGGGCTCCAGACGGCGAAAATTTCCTTGGGACCTATCGATAATATCTTCAATACCATGGTACCGCTCCACACGCTGGGCATGGGCTGGATCAGCTTCACCATCGCTGGGTTCATCATCGGTTTCATTTGGAAAGCTGCTGTTTCTTCAAACAAAGCTAGTCAGTAAGGATTGGGGGCATGTTTATGAATATTTTACGCCGCAAATCCTTCGATGACTTGTTGGCCCATACGCAGGAAAAGAAATTGAACAAGGCTCTCGGCGCCTTCGATATTACCCTCATGGGCCTGGGTATCATCATCGGGACGGGGATTTTCGTCCTCACCGGTATCGGCGCAGCGAAATACGCCGGGCCCGGCCTGATGTTATCCTTCGTCTTCGCCGCTATTACCTGCGCGTTCGTCTGTCTTGCTTATTCGGAACTGGCTTCGTTCCTGCCCGTATCCGGCAGTTCGTACACCTACGCCTATGCGTCGCTCGGTGAAATCTTTGGCTGGTGGGTCGGCTGGAGCCTCATCCTGGAATACTCGGTCGGCGCCAGCGCCGTAGCTGGCGGCTGGTCGGCCTACTTCGTCGGTATCCTTCATTCCTGCGGCATCGACTTGCCGAAAGCCTTGACGGCCGTGCCGGCTGACGGTGGACTCATCAATCTGCCGGCGGTCCTCATTGTCGTCCTGGCGACGGCGCTCCTTGTCGTCGGCGTCCGCGAAAGCGCTCACGTCAACCGCATCCTGGTGTACGTCAAGATCGGGACGATTTTCCTCTTCCTCTTCCTGGCAGCACCGCATATCGAACCGATGAACTGGCAGCCGTTCCTGCCTTATGGCATCCACGGCGTCTTTGCCGGGACGGCCGTTCTCTTCTTCGCTTACCTTGGCTTCGATGCCCTGTCGACGGCAGCCGAAGAAACGAAGAATCCGAAACACGACATGCCTATCGGCATCATTTCGGCCCTGGCCATCTGTACGGTCCTGTACATCGCCGTCTGTGCGGCCATGACCGGCGTCGTCCCGTATCCCATGCTCGATACGGCAGCACCGGCGTCCTTCGTCCTGGAATACATCGGCCTCCATCTCGGTTCGGCCATCGTCGGTACGGGCGCTATCTGCGGCCTGTCGACGGTCGTCCTGGGCATGCTCTTCGCTCAGAGCCGGGCTCTCTACTCGATGAGCCGTGACGGCCTCATGCCCATGAGCCTTTATAAGGTTCATCCGAAGTTCCATACGCCGTATATTATCCAGATCGTTATCGGCGTCATCGTCGCCTGCATCACCGGTTTCACACCGATTCACATCGTGGCTGAAACATGCAGTGCCGGTACGATTTTCGCCTTCCTCTGCTCCTGCGTCGGCATCCTAGTCCTGCGTCGGCTCTATCCGGACCATCCGCGTGGATTCCGCTGCCCGGCTGTACACGTCATCGCTCCGCTGGGCTTCATCTGCTGCGCTTTCATCTTCTCCGAACTGTCGCCGCATACACTGATGCTGTTCACAGGCTGGACCATCCTGGGCCTCATCATCTACATGGTTTACGGACGCAAACACAGCCTCTTGCAGAAAGAAAGCAGCAATTCGTAGTTCGTAAGCTCCGTCCTGTAGGGGGATTGCACGTGGCAAGCTCGCTAAGCCTCCCCATTATAGGGGAGGTGGCCCGAAGGGCCGGAGAGGTTTCATATGAAAAAAAGAGGATGGAGTTTGCAGAGAAAAAGCTTTAAATTTAAAACCATCCGCTAACTACTAACTGCTAGCCACTAACCCCTAAAAAAAGCTGTCGCATAGGCGACAGCTTTTTTTTAGCCTTTCTTATTTCACTTTATTCTTCAGCGTCCCGATGGCGGGAATGGTGATTTCTACGGTGTCACCGGAGTGGAGGAAGCGGGGTGGGTTGAAACCGACGCCGACGCCGCTGGGCGTGCCCGTAGCGATGATGTCGCCCGGGAAGAGGGTCGTACCCTGGGAGATGGTGTGGATCAGTTCGGGGATGGTGAAGATGAATTCACCTGTCGAGCCGTCCTGACGGACTTCATTGTTGACTTTCGTGACGATGTCGAACGTGTCGGGAGCGGCATCGCGCAGAAGGATATACGGCCCGATAGGGCAGAACGTATCCAGGCTCTTGCCGTGGAACCACTGGACGTGGTTGGCCTGCAGGTCCCGTGCCGTGACGTCGTTGAGGATGGTAAAGCCGTAGACGTGATCCATGGCTTCGCCAACAGTGATATCCGAGCCTTCCTTGCCAATGATGACGGCCAGTTCGCCTTCATAGTCGACTTGGGACGTGACGTTCGTATGAGGGTCGATGAGGTCATCCGGGCCGATGACCGACGACGTAGCCTTGGTGAAGATGACCGGGTATTTCGGCGGTTTGGGCATGGCCGTTTTATCGAATTCGGCGATATGTTCCGTATAATTCTTGCCGATGCAGAAAATATTCCGTTCCATATGGGGAATCGGCGCCATGATGCGTACCGTGTCCAGCGGTTTCGCCTTGACAGCGCCGGTCTTTTCATTCTGTTCCAGTGCGTCGGCCAGGGCCAGCAGGCCGTCGTTGCCCTGCCGGATGAATTCCAGCATCGTTTCCGGAAGGGGCGTGAAAAAAGCTTCTTCCAAAGCAATGGCACCGTATACGCCATCTTCCGCTTCATTCAGGACGCCCCATTGAACGAAACCGAGGTCTTCAAAAGTAACCAGTTTTTTTATCATCATAAAAATTCGACTCCTTTACTCATGATAACTTATTATAGCATGACCACTAAAAAATGACTATCCTCTTCATAAAATAAGCGCAGTTCGCAGGCGGCCGGTCGCAGGTCGCAAAAAACGGCCAGCGGCCGTATGCGTAGGGGCCGGACCGGGCAGCCTTTTTGGCCCGTCAGGTGCCGACCGACGGAAAGTGCAGGACGGCTGCCAAAACGGACAGCTGTGGCTGGCGGGGCCCGCTGCGAGATTCGATCACAGCCCATTCGGGTGTAATGGCAGGTCTTTACGAACCCACGAATCACTAACCACGAGCCACTGCTTTTTTCGGACTCAGATGCGGCTACGCCGCGACAGACTCAAACTAACAACGACGCTTCGAGAAGCCCTCCGCGCGTAGCGGGCCGCCCGCCGCGTCTGTTCGTTCTGGAAATGGTCTTGCCCCTCCCGATGGTCGGTACTTGACGGGCTAAAAAGGCTTTGGGACGGCCCCTACGGTATCGCATGTAGGCGATGGGGAATAACGCTGGCAGTCTGCCATAAAAAATACACGGACATTGGCCGAATTGTAGGGGCTTCCCGTGGGAAGCCCGACAGAGATATTCGACTACAGCCCATTCGGGGATAATAACAGGATTTTACGATGGATACGAAAATGGTTGTTTGAGGTGGAAAATTTCGTACGATCTACACGCTGATGGTATGACAGGGGAAACCCGAGAGATGCAGGAGATACGTACGCCTGCCGAATAGTCATCTTCTCGTAAGGAAGCGCTCACTTCTTGATGGGCGCTTTTTTTCATGTTCAGGATGGAAGGATACCTAAATACTGACTGAACGTAATGTTTGTTAGAATAAGGAAGAAAGCATCGCCTTGCGGGTATATTTTTCAAAATTAAACATTGGAAAACATCAAAATTAAGGTATAATACAATACATAAGAATCCGGTGCATATTGATGAGGTACGAGAAGATTCAAGAGGGATATCTCAACGATTTATTGGGGAAAAGATAACTGTTGATGTGGATACTATTACGGGCATTATTATAACGTCATGGAAGACAGGGAAAAGTAAACTTCGTAAATATAAGCAGGGGAGCAAATATGATGAATGATATGTTAAAAGTGGCATTTACAAATCAAGAGTTGTCATTTTTAAAAAAAATGGGTTTTAATGTGAATTGCAATCTGAATATTGATATTGCTGATGAAATTGTTGATAAGCTTGGCTATGATGATACAGGCATAGCAGCTGACATCATCACTAAGATTACTACAAATAAAGATTGGTGAAGTTTTCCATGGCACCTACCATTATGTTAGGTGCTTTTTTCATGCCCAGGGCAGGAGGTTATTATGCATTTTGACTGGTACAACAAGGCCCCACGGAAGGCGGGGCCGCTTAAACAAGTTCATTATTTCAACGTCTGAATAATCAGGCTCTTTTTTTATCACATCGGCCTGCCGTCAAAAAATCGTCAAAATACGCGGCCAGCGGCCGTATGCGTAGGGGCCGGCCCGGGCAGCCTTTTTGGCCCGTCAGGTGCCGACCGACGGAAGGTGCAGGACGGCTGCCAAAACGGACAGCTGTGGCTGGCGGCCCGCTGCGAGATTCGATTACAGCCCATTCGGGTATAATGGCAGGTCTTTACGAACCACGAATCACTAACCACGAGCCACTGCTTTTTTCGGACTCAGATGCGGCTACGCCGCGACAGACTCAAACTAACAACGACGCTTCGGGAAGCCCTCAGCGCGTAGCGGGCCGCCCGCCGCGTCTGTTCGTTCTGGAAACGGTCTTGCACCTCCCGATGGTCGGTACTTGATGGGCTGGGACGGCCCTTACGGTATCGCATGTAGGCGATGGGGAATAACGCTGGCAGTCTGCCATAAAAAATACACGGCCATTGGCTGAATTGTAGGGGCTTCCCGTGGGAAGCCCGCCAGAGATATTCGACCACAGCCCGTTCGGGTATAATAACAGAATTTTACGATGGATACGAAAATGGCGATGTCGTCAGTTTGAGTGTCTGCCGCCGCGTTGCGGCATCGGAGTCCGGGCGGCCTATGGGCTGTGAACTGTGCTCTGTGTCCTCATTTTCCTAAATCTACTGGAAACAGTTGCAAAATAGGCGCTAATCACGGTATAATGTGGTATTGAAGGCATTTATACATATATGAAAGGGAGATACATCGATGGATAACGAAACGACCAAAAATTTTATTGAAACTATTATCGATGAAGACAACGAAAAGAATACATATGGCAAGCGGGTCCATACCCGTTTCCCGCCGGAACCGAATGGCTATCTCCACATCGGCCACGCCAAGTCGATCTGCCTGAATTTCGGCATTGCTAAGAAATATGGCGGAATAACGAATCTCCGCTTTGATGACACGAATCCGTCGAAAGAAAATACGGAATATGTAGAATCGATTAAACGCGATGTCAAATGGCTCGGTTTTGACTGGGACGACCGCATGTTCTATGCGTCGGACTATTTCGATAAACTCTATGAATACGCCAAGAAGCTGATTCGCCTGGGCAAGGCTTATGTCGACGATTTGTCGAGCGATGAAATCCGCGAATACCGCGGCACGTTCAATACGCCGGGGAAGGAAAGCCCCTACCGTAACCGCAGCGTCGAAGAAAACCTGCAGCTCTTTGAAGATATGAAAGCCGGCAAGTTCGCCGATGGCGAAAAGGTACTGCGCGCCAAAATCGATATGGCCAGCCCGAACCTCAACATGCGCGATCCGGTCCTTTACCGTATCGTTCATGCTTCGCACCATCGGACAGGCGACAAATGGTGCATCTACCCGATGTACGACTTCGCCCATCCCGTATCGGACGCCATCGAACGCATTACCCATTCTATCTGCACCTTGGAATTTGAAGCTCACCGTCCGCTGTACAACTGGGTCCTCGAAGACTGGGACGATCCGGAAGGCCAGAAACCGCGGCAGATCGAATTCGCCCGCCTGAATGTCACCAACATGATTACGAGCAAGCGCAAATTGCGCCTCCTCGTCGAAAAGGGCATCGTCAGCGGCTGGGATGATCCCCGTATGCCGACGATTTCCGGTATCCGCCGCCGCGGCTATACGCCGGAATCGATCCGTGACTTCTGCGAACGCATCGGCGTCGCCAAGGCGGACAGCATGGTCGATATTTCCCTCCTGGAATACTGCATCCGCGAAGACCTGAAGATGAAAGCACCGCGCCTGATGACGGTCATCGACCCGATCAAGGTCGTCCTCACCAATTATCCTGACGGCAAGACGGAAACGATGACGGCCGACAACAATCAGGAAAATGAAGCCATGGGCACGCGCGAAATGACGTTCAGCAAGAACCTTTATATCGAACGCAACGACTTCATGGAAGAACCGGTCAAGAAGTTCTTCCGCCTGGCTCCAGGCAAGGAAGTCCGCCTCAAGTATGCATACATCATCAAATGCGAAGAAGTCATCAAAGACGAAGACGGCAACATCGTCGAACTGCATTGCACGTATGACCCGGAAAGCAAGAGCGGCAGCGGTGCCAACGCCAACCGCAAGGTCAAAGGGACGTTGCACTGGGTCAATGCTGAAGATGCTGTCGACGTCGAAACCCGCGTCTATGACTATCTCTTGAAGGACGACGGCAGCGAGGAAGAAGGGGAAAGCAAGGATTTCCTCGACCAGATCAATCCCCACAGCCTCGACGTATACCACAGCAAGGCCGAAAAGGCATTGGCAACGTATCATGTCGGTGATAAGTTCCAGTTCCTGCGCCAGGGGTATTTCGTCATTGATCCCGATACGACGGCAGACCACCTGGTCGTCAACCGCATCGTCGGCCTCCGCGACACCTGGGCTAAGATGCAGAAAAAGAAAAATCAATAAGCGATTATTAAAAAAGGGGCTGCCTTTCTCAGAATGGATTAGAATTTCATGAGAAAGGGCGGCCCTTTCGTATCTTGCGTGTATAATGGAGGTAGGCCATGAAAACCCCTGGCTCACACAGTCTGTTGTTCTTCTTTATTTTCCTCATCGTCGGCGGTATCCTCGGTGGCATCGTCGGAGAGGCCCTGTATGCTGTTCCGGCCTTGAAGGGTATCCTGCCGGCCCTGACGCAGCATTATGAAATCTTGAATATCCAGAATATTCACCTCAATCTCTATCTCATGGAATTGCAGTTTGGCATCCATCTGGCACCGAATATGCTCAGCATCATCGGCGTCATCCTGGCAGCCATTCTCTTTCGTCATCTTCAATAATTTAGGAGGGATTATTACATGCTCATCTTAGCTTCTGGTTCGCCTCGTCGCCGCGAACTGCTGACGCAGATCGGCGTCGCCTATATGGTCAATCCGAGTACGTACAGTGAAGAATCACCGAAGAAAAAGGATCCGGAAAAATACGTCCAGGCCCAGGCGTTGGGCAAGGCCCGCGATGTAGCTGAAAAATTCCCGGGACAGTGGGTCCTCGGCGCCGATACGATTGTCGCCATCGATGGGGAAATGCTGGGAAAGCCCCGCAATGAAGCCGCTGCCGTCGAGATGCTGCGGGAATTGTCCGGAAAGAAACACTCCGTCTATACGGGCATCGCTTTGATCAATGGCCATAAGGAATACACGAAGGTCGTCGAAACGAAAGTCTGGTTCCGACGACTGAGTGAAAAGGAAATCAAAGCCTATGTCGCTTCTGGGGAACCGCTGGACAAAGCCGGTGCCTATGGCATACAGGGCCGGGCTGCGGCTTTCGTCGATAAGATCAATGGTTCCTATACCAACGTCGTCGGCCTGCCCTTGTCCCAGGTATGCAAGTTGTTCCACAAAGCCAAGGTCCATGTATGAGCGACCCTTTCCGCAGCCTCGCTGTTTGTGAGAAACCGCGGGAAAAATTCCTCCGTCACGGTCCTTCGGCTGTGACCGACCAGGATTTGCTGGCGATTCTATTGCGGACGGGTACGAAGGGACAATCCGTCCTCGATGTGTCGCGGCAGGTCCTTCATTCCCTGCCAGGGGAAAATATTTGTTATCTCAGTGATACCAGCATCGGCGACCTCTGTCAGATTCCCGGCATCGGGACGGATAAGGCCGTCACGGTCTGTGCCGCCGTCGAGCTGGGACGGCGTATTTCCCGGCAGCACGTAAAGGAAGCGGCGCCTGACTTCAGTACGCCCCAGGCCATTGCCGGCTATGTCATGGAAGATCTGCGCTTTTTGCCGCAAGAGCAGTTCGGCGCCGTCTATTTATCGACGAAGAACCAGCTCATCGCCTATCGCACGCTGACCATCGGCACGATCAATGCCAGCCTGGCCAAGTCGCGGGAAGTCTTCCGCTATGCCCTGCGCTACAATGCCGCAGCTGTCGTCCTGGTCCATAACCATCCGTCAGGCAACCCCGAACCGAGCCACGAGGATATCGTCGTGACCCAGCGCATTGCCGACGCCGGCCAGATCATGGAAATCCCCGTCCTCGACCACATCATCATCGGCGACGGGACCTTCGTCAGCCTTTGCGAGCGCGGTTACGTGTAAAGACAAATGACAGGGTTTCATGATATAATGGATGTAAAATACCGTCCGCCTGCAAGCGGAAAACTGGCAGTGCGGTCTCTGAGGTGAGCCTTATGATTCTTTACTTTTCAGGAACGGGAAATTCATTATATGTGGCCAAGAAGCTGGCTGAACTGACTGGCGATACGGCCGTGCCGATTTCGGCTATCCATGAACGGTGCCAGCGTATCCAGGATCGCATCATCGGCTTTGTCTTTCCCGTCTATTTCGGGGATCTTCCCGAACCCGTACAGGATTTCATCAGACAGGTCCGTTTCCAGAAATCGACCTATTTTTATGGCATTGCTACTTGCGGCAGTGCGCCTGGCCGATCGCTCAGGACGATGGACCGGATCCTCCGGCGTCAACATTGTTCTTTGTCCTACGGGGCTGTCCTGCCGATGATCGCCAACAGTACTATCGCGTCGCGGCGCCATATCCGCTACGATATGAACCGCCTGGACCACGCCGATGAACTGGTCGCTGCCGCAGCCGATAAGATACGCGGGCAGGTCCGGGATACGACGGCCATCCATTCGTCGCTGTCGGCCTGGCTCATGAACCTGGGCCTGATCCGCCATGCCGGGGAACGCTGGCTGACGCCATCTGTCGATGGGGGACGCTGTGTTGCCTGCGGCCTCTGTGCCCGCATCTGTCCGGTGAGCAATATCATCTGTACGGCGAAAGGGGCCGTCATCGGCTCTCATTGCAGCCATTGCCTGGCCTGTGTCCACTGGTGTCCCCAGCAGGCCGTCACTGTCCATGGTAAACAGATCCTCTCTGAAGACCAGTACCACCATCCCGACGTCACGGCTGAAGACATGATGCGGCGATAAGAGTAAAAAGGGGCTGTCGCATGTGCGACAGCCCTTTTTTTTATCCGGACCCTTACTTCCAGACGAGGAGCAGGGAAGCGCCGAATTCTTTTTTGAATTGTTTGCTCAATTGTTTCATTTCGTAGTCAGCGGCGTTGTACGTCGAGCCCGGCGCCGTCGTGATGATCATGACGGCGACGTTTTCGGCCAGTGTGACTTCGACGTCGGTGACAATTTGTTCATACGTCAGGTCCGAGGCTTCGGCCAGGGCCAGGATGGTCGAGAGTTTGCGAATCATGATCCAGTCTTCGGCAGAGGCCATGTTGGCGTAACGGTAGGCCCGGATGATCTTGCGGCTGATGCCGTGATGGAAGCCGGCGATGAAGCCCGTAATGATTTGTTCGACCTGGGTCAGGCCGTAGAGCGGGGCATGAGCGATCATGAAGGCCGAATGGCGGGCGTGGTCGTAGAAGTTGATGATCTTGCCGACATCGTGCATGCGGGCGGCTGTCTGCAGCAGGAGGCGTTCTCGCGGGCCGTAGCCGTGGAGCGGCTGGAGCTGGTCGAAGAGCTGGGTGGCAATGCGCGTGACCTGGTCGTAGTGAGCCTGGTTGATGATGACGCCGCTCAGCGTACCGATGAAGTTCTTGACGCTGAAATCGAGGATGTCGTCGAAACGCGGTGACGGCAGCTGGCAGTACGAAGCGTAGTATTCAAAGAATAAACCTTCGCGGAGGCCACAGCCGCTGACGACCATTTCCGGGCTGCCCGTCATGTCGAAGATGGTCTTGATGACGGCTGCACCGGCGACGATGAGGTCAGAGCGTTCACTGGACAGGCCGGCGATTTTCTTGCGGTTGGCACTGGTCCGCGTCGTGATTTCATGATAGAGGTTTTCGAAATGTTCCAGGGGCATGATGTAATTATGGAGCTTCGACAGTTCATAATTCGTCGCCCGCTGGTCCATTTTGGCGAAGTTACGGGCTGTACCGCCGATGCCGACGATGGGCAGCTGGATGTCCTCTATCCAGGGGACGGCGGCCATCTTTTTGCGGACGAATTTCATCAGGCTGGCAATGGCTTCGGAATCAGGATTGCCCTGGGTGCCGAATTTTTCCGTCAGCGTGACGGCGCCGATGGGGACCGACAGGGAATGGACGGCTTCTCCGTCGCGGACTAAGGTCATTTCGACGCTGGCACCGCCCAGGTCGAAGATGAGGAAGTCCTTCAGGGCGATGGTGTTGATGACGCCGAGATAGCCTAAGTACGCTTCCCGTTCACCGGTGATGACGTTCATGGTGATGCCCGTTTCGGCATTGATGCGCTTCAGGAAAGCTTCGCCGTTGCTGGCATTGCGGACGGCTGCCGTCGCGACGGCCCGGCATTCATGGATGTCCATGACTTCCATGATGTGCTTATAGACGTGCAGGCAGGTCAGGGCCCGCTGCATCCCTTCTTCACTGATGACGCCGGTCTGGCTCAGGCCGTGGCCCAGGCGGATGGCTTCTTTTTCCTGATAGAGCAGGGAATAAGACTGGTTGTCGGCAATCTGCATGACGACAAAACGGATGGAGTTAGAGCCCATGTCGATGATGGCTAATTTTTCCATGGTATACCTCGTTTCTGCGGATGTTTATCAAGTTTATCGTTTACCTTTTCCATTATACTACAGAATAGAGAGGCATGCCGAAAATTTTTACAAAAAATATACATACATACGGTGACTTTCATGTATAATAAGAGGAGTATCAGCTAGACAGCAACTATACCGTCAAGAAAAGTGGGGAGAGTAATGGAAAAACAAACCCGGAATGTTTTCGGTATCATCCATATCGGGACGGTCAATATGACCTTGAAGGTCATTGCTTACTCGTCTTTGGATGATATGGAAATCATCGAAAACGTATCCCGAGAAGTAAAATATGGGGAAACGGTATTCCAGCGCCATCACGTCAGTTTTCAGTCCCTGAACGAAATCTGTCAGGTCCTGCTGGGATTCCGCCAGCTCCTTTGCGACTATGATGTCAAAGATGTCCGCGTCCTGTCGACGACAGTCATCAGCGAAGCCGACAACTTGATCAGTGTCCTTGACCAGATCCATATCCGTACGGGCTTCGACGTCGAAGTCATCCACATGACCAAGGAAATCTATTATAAGTTCTTTGGTCTTTATTATAATGTATTGAAAGGCAAATTCAATTTTGCCGATAAAGCCGTCATGCTCCTGGACATCACGTCTGGCGGCGTCGGCCTGACCTGCTGGAAATCGGACCGCCTCTTATTCCAGCAGAATATCCACATCGGCTCCCTGCGCATCCTGGAAAATTTTACGGAAAAACAGCGTGACGAGCTGACGTTCCCGACGGCTGTGCGCGAATATATCTACGGCACCCTTTATCCGCTCTGGAAAGGCGTCCAGCAGTATGATATCAAGTATATCGTCCTGTCCGGCCGCGGAGCCAACCTGGTGGCACGCCTCATGGGCAAGACCAGTGAAAACGGCCTCTTCCTGATCACGCCGGATGAACTGCGCCAGTTCGTCTATTCCTTCCACGGCGTCACGCCGTTCAAGCTCATGAAGCGCTTCGGCCTGTCCCAGAACCTGGCCAATGTCATCATGCCGACGATTCTCTTGTATTATGAACTGCTGCGCATCGTCGATATCGACATGCTGGTCGTCATGCCGACGACCTTTACTGAAGGCTATACCATGTATTATGTGGCCGAAAAGACCCATAACGATTATATGGCCCATCTCCAGGGCCTGCTCCTGGACATGATGCGCCGCCTGGCCAAGAAGTACTTGTCCGATTCCATCCATTCCGCCCGCATCGAAGAATACTGCAACGTCCTCTTCCAGGCGCTGTACCAGTTCATCGGCCTCGATTACAGCTATAATTATCTGCTCCGCCTGGCCGCGATTTTCCACGAAACGGGGAAATTCATCAATATCCGCAAACACAACCTCTGCACGTATAACCTCATCAGGGAAACGGACCTCTTCGGCCTGGCCGACGATGAAAAGGAAATCCTGGCCGCCGTCCTCTACTATGCCTTTGACGGCACCTTGCAGGAAGCGTCGCCAGTCTACCATTCCCTGACGCCGCGGCAGAAGGTCATTACGGCTAAGCTGACGGCGATTTTCCGCCTGGCCGATTCCCTGGACAAGAGCCATTTAGGGAAAATCAGCGCCATCCGGGCGGAACTCAGGGAAGACGAGCTCGTCGTCCATTATACGGCCGATGCCGATATTTCTCTGGAACGCTGGACATACCTGAAAATGGCCGTCGACTTTGCCGAAGTCTTTGGCATTTCGACGAAATTAGTGAAAGGATAAGATAATCATGGCAGATTTTACGGATGCTCAATATTTTTTAAATCGTGAATGTACATGGGTCAAATTCAATGAACGGGTCCTGCGCGAAGCCATCGTCCCGTCCAACCCGCTGCTGGAACAGCTGAATTTCATCGCCATCGCAGCGTCGAACCTGGATGAATTCTTCATGATCCGCGTCGCCGGCGTCAAGCACCTCGTCGAAAGCGGGGTCAAGCACATCGACATCGCCGGCATGACGCCGCAGGAACAGTTTGAAGCCATCCAGTCCATGGTCCATAAGCTGGTCGGCGACCAGTACCGCTACTATGGAGATATCCAGCAGAAGCTGCAAGCTCACGGCCTGCACTTCATCGGTGTCGATGCCCTTGACGATGACCAGCGGCTGTGGCTGGAAAGCTTCTTTGAACGGGAAATCTACCCGGTCGTCACGCCCATGGCCGTCGATTCCAGCCATCCCTTCCCATTCCTGTCCAGCTTGAACCTGAACCTGGCCGTCCTCTTGCGCCGCAAACAGGGGGACCGCTCGGTCAAGACGGCTATCCTGCCGGTCCCGACGTCGGTCATCGACCGCATCATCAAGGTCCCAGACAGTGTTTCGCCGGCTGGCAAGCAGCATGAAGGTCATCAGTTCCTCTTCCTGGAAGACGTCATCGCCGCTTATGCGGAACGCTTCTTCCTGGGCTGCGACATCCTGGAAGTCGAACCGTTCCGCGTCACCCGCGACGCCGACCTGGATATCGACGACGATGCCGAAGATCTCCTGATGGAAGTCGAAAAGAGCCTGAAGAAACGCCGCAAAGGGGCGGCTGTCCGCCTGGAACTGGCTGCTTCGTCGTCGCGCATGATCCGCGACTTCCTGCGCGATGAACTGCAGCTCGAAGAACGGGACATCTATTCGATTCCGGGTCCCCTGGACTGCAAGGTCTTCTTCTCCTTCGTCGGCATCGACGGCTACGATGACCTGCGCTATCCGCCGGTGACGCCGCAGCCGTCGTCGGAACTGGCCGCCATCGACGCGCCTGATTTCTGGTCGGCCATTGCCGAACGGGACATCATGGTCCATCATCCCTATGAAACCTTTGAAACGGTAGAACACTTCATCCAGCTGGCTGCGACGGACCCCCATGTCCTGGCCATCAAACAGACGCTCTACCGCGTCAGCAGCAAGTCGCCCATCATCGCCGCCCTGGCCCAGGCCGCCGAAAACGGCAAACAGGTCACGGTCCTCATGGAAGTCAAGGCCCGTTTCGATGAAGAAAATAATATCCACATGGCCCGCAAGCTGGAAAAAGCCGGCTGCCATGTCATTTACGGCATCATGGGCCTCAAGACCCATTCTAAGATTACCCTCGTCGTCCGCCGCGAAGAAGACGGCATCCGCCGCTATGTCCACTTGGCGACGGGCAACTACAACGGCAAGACGGCCCGCATCTATACGGACGTCGGCATCCTGACGGCCAATACCCTCATCGGCGTCGACGCATCGGCTTTCTTCAACCTCTTGTCGGGCTACTCCGATCCTCCTCAGTGGAATAAGCTGGCCGTTGCGCCGCTCAACCTGCGGGAAACGATTTATCAGGAAATCGATCAGGAAATCGCTCAGGCCAAGGCCGGCAAGAAAGCTGTCATCGTGGCCAAGATGAATTCGCTCCTCGATAAGTACGTCATCGCCAAGCTCTATGAAGCGTCGGCAGCCGGCGTCAAGATCCGCCTCATCGTCCGCGGCATCTGCGTCATCCGCCCTGGCTTGCCTGGCATCAGCGAAAACATCGAAATCCACAGCATCGTCGGCCGCTTCCTGGAACACAGCCGCCTGTTCTACTTCTACAACGGCGGCAAGGAAGACGTCTTCATTTCTTCGGCAGACTGGATGCCGCGCAACCTCAACGAACGCGTCGAATTGATGACACCTGTCGAATTCCCGCCGCATAAAGAACGGATCAAGCGCATCCTGAAAGTATACTTCGACGACAACGTCAAGGCCTATGCCATGAACAGCGACGGCTCGTACCGCTACCTGGCAGACGAACGCAAGGGCAAGCCTGTCAACGCCCAGGATACATGCCAGCGCGAAGCCGAACGGCTGGCATCGGAACGGAAGAAGGCAGCCCGCCAGTTCCGCAACGTCGTCCTGCGCCCGCGTCCTGCTGAAGAAGACAAGTAAATTGACAAGCCTGCCGGTCTTTGTTACAATGAAAAGAAAAGCATTAGGAGGCATGGCATGGACTGGAAACGATTCAGCATGACTGGATTCAAGAATAAACGACCGATTACACGCATGTACGCGACGATGATCGCCTTATTGGTCATTGTGTCCCTGACAGGGTTCATCGACAGGGGGAAATCAGTGACCCTCGTCGCCGATGGCGAAACCCGCCAGGTATATACCCACGCTGTCAATGAAAAGGCATTGATGCGGGAAAACAATATCGACATCGGTGATTACGATGAAATCGATGTTTCGACGCAGAAACTCGATGACGGCAGCTACGTCAAGGTGCGCCGGGCCATCCCGGTCACCCTGGAGTACCGCGGACAGACCCAGGAAGTCTACACGGCCAAGCACAATTCCCAGGAAGTCGCCGAACAGTACGGCTATAATAAGGAAAAGTACCGCCCTTATGGCGACGTCCAGAAACCGCTCCAGGCGGGGCAGCACATCGTCATCGGCCACGTATCGCGCAAGACCATCACGGAAGATGAAGTCGTGCCCTATGCCATCGAAAGCATTCCTGATGAAACCTTGGGCCAGGGCGAAGAGAAAGTCATCCAGGAAGGGCAGAACGGCCGCAAGCGGGTCAAGCTGAACATCGTCAGCGTCGACGGCCAGGTCGCCGACAAGGAAACGCTGTCGACGGAGCTCATTTCGGAAATGCAGCCTCTGGTCCGCAAAGTCGGCACTAAGGAAACCGTTGAAATCAATACCAGCACAGGTGATGTATCCCACTACCAGAAGATCATCACCATGGAAGCGACGGCCTATCTGCCGACGGACGGCGACGGCCAGTGCATCACCCGCATGGGGACGCGGGCCCGTTATGGCGTCGTCGCTGTCGACCCCAACGTCATTCCCCTGGGCTCGACGGTCTTCATTCCCGGCTATGGCGTAGCCCGGGCCGAAGATACAGGCGGAGCCATCCTCGGCAACCGCATCGACCTCTGCATGGAAGACTACGATGCCTGCATGAACTTCGGCCGCCGCACCGTACCGGTCTATGTCCTGAATTAAATTTTTCATTATCCGCTACGAACTGCAAACTTACAACTCAAAGCAAGGGCAGGCATTTGAAAAAATGCTTGCCCTTGCTTGTCATATATGCTATAATATCAAAGGTTTGAATACCAAACACTAAAATACACACGCTTGGCGAGCTCAGCACTGTGCCCGTTCCCCATGGGGAAGGGTGAAGATGAGCGATGACCGGGCGGAGGAAAAAACAGGAGGAATTACAATTATGGCAGTAGTATCTATGAAACAATTATTGGAAGCCGGCGTTCATTTCGGTCATCAGACCCGCCGTTGGAACCCGAAGATGGCTCGTTTCATCTTCACCGAACGTAACGGTATCTACATCATCGACTTGCAGAAAACCGTTAAGAAAATGGACGAAGCTTACAATTTTGTCCGCGACCTGGCTGCTGAAGGCGGCAAAGTCCTCTTCGTAGGCACGAAAAAACAGGCCCAGGAATCCATTAAAAACGAAGCAGAACGCTGCAACCAGTACTTCGTCAACGAACGCTGGCTCGGCGGTATGCTCACCAACTTCCAGACCATCGAAAAGCGCGTAAAACGCTTGAAGACATTGGAAAAACAGGCCGAAGATGGCACGTTCGAACTCTTGCCGAAGAAAGAAGTTACGCTCCTCAAACATGAAATGGAAAAACTTCAGAAATACCTCGGCGGCATCAAAGACATGAAGAAACTCCCGGACGCTCTCTTCATCATCGACCCGAAAAAAGAAGAAATCGCTGTTTCTGAAGCCCGCAAACTTCACATCCCCATCATCGCTACGGTTGACACCAACTGCGACCCGGATGTCATCGACTATCCGATCCCGGCTAACGATGACGCTATCCGCGCCGTCAAACTCTTGACCGGCAAAATCGCTGACGCTGTCCTCGAAGGCAACCAGGGCGAACAGACTGAAGAAGGCGCCGCTGAAGGTGCTGAAGCCGCTGAAGAAAAAGCAGCAGAATAAGATTACTCGTTCTTTGAGAACTGAATGGTTATTATAGGAAGGTAAGGAGCCTTTGCTTCTTACCTTTCTTCAAACTGTATAATTCACATTACTTTTAGGAGGAATACTCATGGCTATTACAGCAGCAATGGTAAAAGAATTAAGAACAAAAACCGGTGCAGGCATGATGGACTGCAAAAAAGCATTGACCGAAAGCAACGGCGACATGGAAAAAGCCGTCGACTTGCTTCGCGAACACGGCTTGGCTGCAGCAGCTAAGAAAGCAGACCGCATCGCTGCTGAAGGTTTGGTTTATTCTTACATCCATGGCAACGGCCGTATCGGCGTTCTCGTCGAAGTCAACTGCGAAACGGACTTCGTCGCTCAGACAGATAACTTTAAAGCACTCTGCAAAGACATTGCAATGCAGATCGCTGCTGCAAAACCGGCATACCTCAAACGCGAAGAAGTTCCGGCTGACGTATTGGAACATGAAAAAGAAGTTCTCCGCCAGCAGGCCCTGAACGAAGGCAAACCGGAAAAGATCGTCGAAAAGATGATTACCGGCCGTATCGAAAAATTCTACAAAGAAAACTGCCTCCTCGATCAGGAATTCATCAAAGATTCTGACAAGACGGTCCAGCAGGTCGTTACGGAAGCCATCGCTAAGATCGGTGAAAAAATCGACATCCGCCGTTATACACGTTATGAATTGGGTGAAGGCCTGGAAAAACGGAACGATGATTTTGTTTCCGAAGTAATGGCACAAGCTAAATAAGATTGCATAAGAGAACACCCAACCCGTGTTCTCTTATTTTCTAATTGGACTTGTATACCGACAGAGGAGGCACTTCTTTTATGGAATCGAAAAAGTATCATCGCATCGTATTGAAATTGAGCGGCGAAGCACTGGCTGGCAAACAGGGTTACGGTATCGACCCGGAAACGGTTGAAACCATTGCCAAGCAGGTCGTCGAAGTCAATAAGCTCGGCGTCCAGGTCGCCATCGTCGTCGGCGGCGGCAACATCTGGCGCGGCCTGTCCGGTTCGGCTAAAGGCATGGACCGCGTCTCGGCGGACTACATGGGCATGCTGGCTACGGTCATGAATTCCCTGGCCCTCCAGGACGCCATGGAAAAGAACGGCGTCGCTACCCGCGTTCAGACGGCTATCAACATGCAGCAGGTCGCTGAACCGTATATCCGCCGCCGGGCTATCCGCCATATGGAAAAAGGCCGCGTCGTCATCTTCGGTGCCGGTACGGGCAACCCTTACTTCTCGACGGATACGACAGCCGCACTGCGGGCTGCTGAAATCGAAGCCGATGCCATCCTCATGGCCAAGAACGGCGTCGACGGCGTCTACGACAGCGATCCCAAACTCAATCCGGATGCCAAGATGTTCAAGCATCTGACCTATCTCGACGTCATCAACAAAGACCTGAAGGTCATGGATGCTACGGCTACGACGCTCTGCCGCAACAACAACATCCCCATCGTCGTCTTCAACATCGACCAGCCGGGGAACATCGTCAAAGCCGCCAGCGGAGAAGATTTAGGCACTGTAGTCGACAAAGAAGACTAAAAGCTGTATGATATACTTATAAAAATAAAATAAGGAAGTGATTGACATGGAAGTAAAAGAAATCATTGCCCAGCACGAAGAAAAGATGGACAAGACCATCGAAGCCCTGAAACGGGAATTGTCGTCGATCCGCACGGGCCGCGCCAGCACGTCGCTGCTGGACCGGATCACCGTCGACTACTATGGTACGCCGACGCCGGTCAAACAGGTCGCCAATGTGGCCGCTCCGGAACCGCGCATGATCACCATCGCCCCGTGGGAACCGAAGATGCTCGGTGAAATCGAAAAGGCCATCCTCAAGTCCGACTTGGGCCTGAACCCGAACAACGACGGCAAGATCATCCGCCTGGAAATCCCCCAGCTGACGGAAGAACGCCGTAAGGAACTGAGCAAGAAAGTCAGCAAGATTGCCGAAGACTCGAAAGTCGTCATCCGCAATATCCGCCGCGACGCCAACGAAACCATCAAGAAGATGGAAAAGAAGAAGGAAGTCACGGAAGATGACAGCAAAGAAGGTCAGGAAAACATCCAGAAGCTGACGGATAAAAAAATCAAGGTCATCGACGAAATCAAAGCGAAAAAAGAAAAAGAAGTCATGGCCGTATGATGGATATACGGATTTTTATTGGCATGCCGTTACGGTATGCCAAATCTGTATTACAGGAAAAAAATATTCCTTTTGTCATAGAGCGGACGCTGTCGCGGAGCCACTTTTTCCACTGCGACCCTGAGCAGACCTATGTCATCCGCGCCCAACGGCGGGATGACGGCACAGTCTGCCTCTTGGTCAACGACAGCCTGGAGATGAGCGGATCCGTAGCGGCAGCCCTGCGAAATGGAGACGTACAGCATGATTAACTTTTTTGGCAAAAAGAAGGAAACAGCAGGCTCCGTGTCCGAAGCCATGCTGGATCCGAACAACATTCCCCGCCACGTAGCCATCATCATGGACGGCAATGGCCGCTGGGCCAAGCGCAAGGGCCTGCCCCGCAGTTACGGCCATCGCGCTGGTGCCGATACGCTCAAGCGCATCGTCGTCGCTGCCGACGACCTGGGCATCAAGGTCCTGACGGTCTATGCCTTTTCTACGGAAAATTGGAAGCGCCCTGATGAAGAAGTGTCGTACATCATGAAGCTCATGAAGAGTTACCTGAGCAAGAATCTCCTGGAACTCAAGGAACACAACGTGCAGCTCCACGTCATCGGCGATATGAAGCGGCTCCATCCAGACCTGCAGGCCGCCTTTTCTCAGGCCGAAGCCGAAATGGCCGCCAATACGGGCCTTATCCTCAACGTCGCCGTCAATTACGGCGGCCGCCTGGAAATCACTCAGGCTGCCCGCAAAGTGGCAGAAGCCGTCCGGGACGGCCAGATCCGCCCCGAAGACATTAGCGAAGCGACGCTGGCCCAGTATCTCTATACGGAGCCGGAAAATGACGTCGATCTGCTCATCCGCCCCGGTGCGGACAAGCGGGTCAGCAATTTTCTCCTCTGGCAGATGGCCTACGCCGAATTCTGGTACACCCAGCTCTGCTGGCCCGATTTCAGCAAAGATACCCTGGTCGAAGCTATTTTGTCCTTCCAGGGCCGGGAACGGCGCTTCGGCGGCTTAAAATAAATCAGGGAAGGTATATGATATGTTGGCAAAACGAATACTGACAGGCATCGTCGGTGGTGCCTTTACGATTTTTGTGATTTACGAAGGGAACTGGCTGTTTTTCCTCATGATGGCCCTGTTATCCCTCGTCGCCTGGTATGAATACGGCAACCTGGTCCACAAGCTCCACGCCGTGACGGCCGACAAGTGCGGTGCCGTATGGCTCGTCGCCATGCTGGCCGCTTATTGGTTCGGCAGCACCAAGGTCATGCTCGTCCTGGCTTTGGGCCTCCTTTTCTGGCTCATGCTGCGGACCGTCTTTTTCCACAACAAGATTAAGCCCGTAGACAGTGCCTATACCTTGTACGGCCTGCTCTATATCGGCTGTGGCTTTCTGGCCATGCTGGCCCTGCGCAGCGGCTCTGTGGCTTCCTTCATGGGCAGCAGCTTCGGCGCCGTCATGTTGGAACCGGCGCGGTTCTTCGTCTTTCTCCTCATCTTTTCGACCTGGGCCAGCGATACTTTTGCCTTTGCCGTCGGCAAGATGATGGGCAAAGTCAAGCTCTGCCCGGCCATCAGCCCCGGCAAGACCCGCGAAGGTGCTATCGGCGGTTTCGTCGGTACCCTGGCCGTGGCCATCATCTTTTCGCTCATCTTTAAATTCTCCGTCCTCCACGCCCTGGCCATCGGCGTCATCATCGGCATCATGGCTCCTTTAGGCGATCTGGTCGAATCCATCTTGAAGCGCGTCTGCGGTGTCAAGGATTCGGGGAACATCATTCCTGGCCACGGCGGCGTCCTCGACCGCTTCGACAGCCTGCTCTTTGCAGCGCCGGCTATGTACATCTATTTGATGCTGGTCATTTAAAGGAGGGCAGGGAATGAAGGATATTTTGATTTTAGGCAGTACCGGCTCTATCGGGACCCAGGCCGTCGACGTCATCGACGCCCATCCCGAGGCCTTCCGCCTGGCCGGCGTCGCTGCTTATTCCCATTGGCAGGAAGTGGCCCGCCAGGTCCGGGACCATCAGGTGAAATGGGCCTGCATGGTCGACGAAAAGGCGGCTGATGAACTGCGCCGTGCCGTCGGTCCGGCGTGTACTGTCTTTTCCGGCAGTGACGGCCTTTTGAAACTCATCGATGAATGCGACGCCCAGATCGTCCTGACGTCCCTCGTCGGCGCCGCCGGTATCGAACCGACGCTCCACGCCATCGAGAAGGGGATGGACATCGCCCTGGCCAACAAGGAAACCCTCGTCGCTGCCGGTGAACTGGTCATGAAGGAAGCCGCAGCCCGCGGCGTCCGCATCCTGCCCGTCGACAGCGAGCACGGGGCCATCTTCCAGTGCCTCCAGGGGCGCCGCCCGGAAGAAGTGGCCAAACTGCTGGTCACGGCTTCTGGCGGACCCCATTTCCGCCGGCCTGCGTCGGAATTTTCGTCGATTACGGTCGAACAGTGCCTCAAGCATCCGACGTGGAACATGGGTGGCAAGATCACCATCGATTCGGCAACGATGTTCAATAAGGGCCTGGAAGTCATCGAAGCCCACTGGCTCTTCCACATGCCCTTCGACAAGATCGAAGTCGTCATCCAGCCGCAGAGCATCATCCATTCCATGATCGAGTTCATCGACGGTTCTGTCCTGGCTCAGCTGGGCATGCCCGATATGCGCCTGCCCATCCAGTACGCCTTTACCTATCCGGAACGGATGACCGTCCGCGGCGCCCGGCCTATCGACTGGAAGACGCTGGGGACGCTGGAATTCTTCCCGCCTGACGACGAGAAGTTCCCATCCATCGGCCTGGCCTATGAAGCCGGCCGCATCGGCGGTACCATGCCCTGTGTCCTCAACGGGGCCAATGAAGTCGCCGTCTATGCTTTTCTGCGTAAAGAGATTTCCTTTACGCATATTTTTGATATTGTCCGTACAGTCATGGAACGGCACACGGTCTCGCATGACGTCACCCTGGCGTCTATCCGCCAGGCCGATGCCTGGGCCCGCCGCTGTGCTGCTTCCTTGCTGTAGAAAGGGGATTTCCCGTGGGTCTTACTATTTTAGCGACGATCTTCGTCTTCAGTGTCATCGTCTTCGTCCACGAACTGGGCCATTTCGCGACGGCCAAGTGGGCGGGGATGCAGGTCGATGAGTTCGCACTCGGTTTTGGTCCCAAAGTGTACAGTGTACGCCGCGGCGATACAGAATATTCCCTGCGGGCCATTCCTCTTGGCGGATTCAACCGCATCGCCGGCATGACGGAAGAGGAAGACTTGAACGATAAATCTTTCCTGAGCAAACCCGTCTGGAAGCGCATGATCGTCATCGCTGCCGGCGGTATCATGAACTTCGTCCTGGCCATCGTCCTCTTGTGGGGCCTGTTCTTCGTCGTCGGTACGGTGACTGTTTCGCCGGAAGCCGTCGTCGGCTCGACCATCGCCGGCTCACCGGCCGAACAGTCGGGCCTCGCAGCCGGCGACCGCATCGTCCGCATCGGCAATCAGGAAATTTCCAAATGGTCTGATATTTCTCAGGCCGTCGCGCCATACAGCCACGCCGTCGTTACCGTGGAAATCGAACGGGACGGCCAGATCCAGGGCGTCGAAATGGTGCCTGACGTAGACAGCGCCTCGAAGAAAGCCATGCTCGGCGTCATGCCCATGACGACCAAAGAAGCTCATGGCTTCTTTGAATCGGCGGGCATGGCCGTCCAGCGGACAGGCAAGCTCTGCCAGCTCATGATCGTCGGCCTCTATGATATGGTGACGGGCCGGGAAAAGGCCGAAGTCGCCGGTCCTATCGGCGTCGCTCAGCTGGCCGGTCAGGTCGCTGCATCGGGCTTTGCCAATTTGCTCATGTTCACGGCCTTCCTCAGCCTCAACCTGGGCATCTTGAATCTCCTGCCCGTACCGCTCCTCGATGGAGGCTATATTATTTTATTGATTCTCGAAGGTATTACGCGCCGGCGGATGCCGAAACGGGCGTTGTACTACATCCAGGTCACAGGGGCCGTCCTCTTGGGCTCCCTGTTCCTCTTCGCCATGTTTCAGGATATCAGTCGCTTTTAGAAAGGCAGGCCTTGCATGAAACGTAGAAAATCTCTTCCCGTCCAGGCGGGCAGCGTCACCATCGGCGGCGATGCACCCGTATCGGTCCAGACTATGTCGACGGTCAACCCGGCCCATATGGCCGAAGCCGTCGTCGATGCCCGCCGCCTGGCATCGTATGGCGCTGAAATCTTGCGCTTCGCCGTTCCCGATATGGAAGCGGCCAAAGGCCTGGCCGCCGTCGTTCAGGCCGTGGATATCCCCATTGTCGCCGATATCCACTTCGATTACCGCCTGGCCCTGGCCGCCGTCGACAGCGGCGTCCAGGCCCTGCGCATCAATCCGGGCAATATCGGATCTGATGACAATGTCGTCAAAGTCGTCGAAAAAGTACGTCCTAAGGGAATCCCCATCCGTATCGGCATCAATACAGGTTCCCTGCCGGAAGATATCCTGGCTCAGAGCGGCGGCCATCCGACGGCAGAAGGCATGGTCGAAGGGGCCCTGCGCCATATCCGTATCCTGGAACGCATGGATTACCGCAACATGGTCATTTCCCTCAAGTCCTCCGACGTGCCCTTGATGATCGAAGCCTATGAAGCCCTGGCCGATAAGGTGCCTTATGCCCTGCACTTGGGCGTAACCGAAGCCGGCCTGGTCCGTGAAGGGAGCATCAAGTCGGCCATCGGTATCGGTACGCTGCTCCACGAAGGCATCGGCGATACGATCCGCGTATCCCTGACGGGCGATCCCGTCGAAGAAATCAAGGCCGGCCAGACCATCCTCAGTGCCCTTGGCCTGCGCCGTTTCGGGCCGACCCTCATTTCCTGTCCGACTTGCGGCCGGACCCAGGTCCACCTCATCGACCTGGCCCAGGAAGTGGAAGAGGCCATTTCTCATCTGACTGTGCCCATCAAGGTCGCCGTCATGGGTTGTGTCGTCAACGGTCCCGGTGAAGCCAGGGAAGCCGATTTCGGCATTGCCGGCGGCAAGGGGAAGGGCATCGTCTTTTCCCATGGCCAGGTCCTGCGCACCGTGCCGGAAGACCGGCTCGTGTCCAGCCTGCTGGAAGAAATTGAAAAAACCATTGCAAAGGAGTCTTAACTCATGTTAGCATCGAAATTATATAGTCCGACGCTGCGGGAAATCCCGGCAGACGCCGAAATCGCCAGCCATCAGTATATGTTGAAAGCCGGGATGATCCGCAAGAACGGCGGCGGCTTGTATTCTTTCCTGCCCTTAGGCCGCCGGGTCGAACTCAAGATCGAAGCCATCGTCCGCGAAGAAATGAACAACATCGGCGCCCAGGAAATCATGATGCCCATTATGCAGCCGGCTGAAATCTGGCATGAATCGGGCCGCTGGAATGCCTATGGCCCGGAAATGTTCAAACTCGAAGACCGCCATGGCAATCATTTCTGCCTCGGGCCGACACACGAAGAATTGATTACGACCCTGGTCCGCAATGAACTGCGCTCGTACAAGCAGATGCCCGTCACGCTGTGGCAGATGCAGAATAAATACCGCGACGAAATCCGCCCGCGTTTCGGCCTCATGCGCAGCCGTGAGTTCGTCATGAAAGATGCTTATTCCTTCGACGTCGACGAAGAAGGCCTGCACAAGAGCTATCAGGATGAATACGATGCCTATACGCGCATCTTCACGCGCTGCGGCCTGAATTTCAAGCCCGTCGAAGCCGACAGCGGCCAGATCGGCGGCAATCACACCCATGAATTCATGGCCCTGGCCCAGGCCGGCGAAGCCGAAATCGTATCGTGCTCGAAGTGCGATTATGCAGCAGATATTGAAAAAGCCGTTCCTCAGGCCATCGAAATGCCGGCAGAAGACGCCAAAGATGTAGAACTCATCGAAACGCCGAACTGCTCGACCATTGAAGACCTGGCCCAGTTCCTCCACATTCCCGTCGAAAAGACGATCAAAGCCGTCGCTTTCACTATCGACGGCGAAAAGACGGTCCTCTGCATGGTCCGCGGCGACCATGAAGTCAATGACGTCGCCGTCCAGAATTTCGTCGGCGGCAATGTCATCGAACCGGCGACGGAAGACGAATTGAAGGCCCACGGCCTCCAGCCGGGCTACATGAGCCCCATGGGTGCCGATAAACCGGATAATGAAACGTTCTTCGTCCTCGTCGATCCGTCGGCCATGAACGTCCCCAACGGCGTCACCGGTGCCAATAAGGCCGGCTATCACTATCAGAACGTCAATCCGTCGCGGGACTTCAAAGACGTGACAGTCACGACCATCCGCAACATGGTCGCCGGCGACAAATGCCCGCACTGCGGCGCACCCGTCGAAATCGTCCGCGGCATCGAAGTCGGCCAGGTCTTTGAACTGGGCACGAAGTATTCCGAAGCCCTCCATGCGACCTTCCTCGACCAGAACGGCAAGGCCAAACCCTACGTCATGGGCTGCTACGGCATTGGCGTCACCCGCACCATAGCCGCTGCCATCGAACAGTTCCACGACGAACACGGCATCATGTGGCCTGTCGCCATCGCGCCTTTTGAAGTGGCCATCGTCCCGGTCAGTAGCAAAGACCAGGATCAGGTCCGCATCGCCGGTGACCTCTATCAGACCCTGCAGGCTGCCAAGGCCGACGTCCTCCTCGACGACCGTAATGAACGGGCTGGCGTCAAGTTCAACGACGCCGACCTCATCGGCTATCCCGTCCGGGTCACGGTCGGCAAGAAGAGCGCTGCCGAAGGCACTGTCGAAATCAAGATCCGCCGGACTAGCGAACAGGAAGTCGTTCCTATCGACCAGGCCGTCGCCCGCGTCCAGGAAATCTTAGCTGACCTGCGTAGCAAGAATATGTAAATCGAACGCATATGTTATAAAAATATTTCCGTAAAACGAGGAAAAATGCTTGTATTTTTCCTCGTTTTATCTTATACTTTTAATTAGCAAGCTAATCAAAAGAGGGGAAGACGTATGAGATTTGAAGCATTCCCGACGCGGGAAGAATTGGAAAAACACGCCCGGATCATTCCGGAAATCGAACCGTCGGCGGTCCTGGCCATGCTGCGCATCTCCCAGGCCGCTGAAATCATCCGCTCGTCCATCAACGACGTCCTGGCCAAGCAATACCACTTGTCCCAGGGGAAACTGCGGGTCATGATCGTCCTGCACCAGAGCCCGGAAGGTATTGCACCGTCACAGCTGGCTGAGAAGACCGGCGTGACACGGGCGACGATTACGACCATGGTCAAGCGCATGGTCCGCGACGGATTGACGACGGTCGTCATCGATCAGGAAGACAAGCGGGGCAAAAAGGTCAGCCTCACGGCCCAGGGCCGCCAGTTCATGGACCAAGTACTGCCCGGCCATTATCTGCGCATTTCGACGCTCATGAACCGCCTCAGTGAGGACGAACAGGCCGAACTCATCCGCCTGCTGACGAAACTGAGCCAGAAATGATTTTCTCAGCAAATTTTAACCTGAAAAGCACTGCTTTTCAGGTTTTTTTCATTTTTCCCTGTTACACTGGGGGAAAATGGAAAAAGAAAGAAGGTTTGCCCATGTATCCGACTCATCACTTCCGCCAGGACTTCCATTACTTATCCCTGCGCTCATCTCTGCTGGAAGAACTCTCTCTGCTCTATGGCCTGCCCCTGGAGCAGGCGAAGGGCCAGGCCGGCCGGATCTGCCGCTGCCGCCGTATGGTCCGGGAACTGCTCGCGGCCTGCCGACAGCAGCCGGACCAGCCGGCATATCCCTATCTCCTGGGCGTCCTCCTGGAACGGGCCGGTCAATGGCCGCTGACCAGCCGCTCCCAAAGCGGTTTTGCGGTCAGCCGTTTCCTTATT